>Ga0334900_1003221_pt1 | contig 13022 bp, 10 predicted proteins | sample GraSluR3_MG_2_FD_207231 | JGI IMG/M metagenome (GOLD analysis project Ga0334900, IMG submission 207231) | Sludge microbial communities from methane-producing bioreactor in Wageningen University, Netherlands - Granular Sludge_31_08-R3 | ecosystem: Engineered > Bioreactor > Anaerobic >...
TTTTTTGTAGAGGGAAATAAGCAATCTTTCCTCCCGATAGGGGCCGTCAAAGATGCCGAACTGTTCTGCTAATATTTCATGATTTCCAATCTGGCCATCATAGCAGATACGTGTATCTTTGTCATCGGGAATAAATACCGGAATTTCCCAATCAGTCTTTTCTCCTTTATCTGCTTCAAAATAATTTTGAGCAAGAATTACCTTTCCTTTTTGAAAAATCCCTGAATTATATTTTCCACGATGTTTGGCTATTTTTTGCATTTTTTTAATATCAGTTAATTTTGGGTTGCCGTAGCCGGCAACAATGCCACTCATAAAAAAGCTCCTTTTTTGTATTGTATTTTAATTATTGTACCCATATTATATGATATCATAGCTTGCAAATCACGGACTTTTAGATGTTGTTCTGCAATCAGGGAAATGTATTTATGAATAATTTTTATGAGGGGATTTGTTTTTGAAAATTAATTAATGCTTTATTGTTACATATTTTTAATCTTAACTTTTCCAGTAGTTTTTCTGAGGATTAATTTTGGTTCTAATTCAACTTGAATTATGTTAGCATCTCCTTTTTTTTCAATTATTTTCTTAACTAATAATTCTGCTGCTAATTTTGCCATTTTCTTCTTTGCCACAGATATTGTAGTAAGTTGAATGCGGGCATGAGAAGCCAAATTTATATTATCAAATCCAATTAAAGATATATCTTTGGGTACGGAAAGTCCATGATGTAAAATACAATCTAGTGCTGAAATAGCCATTAAATCATTTGCTGCGATGATTGCTGTGGGAGGATTGGTAAGGTTAAGTAATTTTTTTGTAGCTTGCCAGGATTTGTTTTCAGAGAAACCACCTTCCTGGATAAAATTACTATCATTATTTAGCCCAAACAAGTCCCTTGATTCAATAAATCCTTTTAAACGATTCAGTCCGGTAGAAAATGATGTTGGCCCTGAGATATATGCAATATTTCTATGCCCTAATTCTGTAAGATGATTTACAGCAATCTTTATGCCTGCAATATCATCACTTATTACGAAATTTGAATTATTATTGGCAAAACTTCTATGATAAGTAATATAAGGAAGTCCTTGTTCTACAAATTTTAATATGTTTTTATCGTTTGTTTTGACTGAACCGAAAATAATGCCGTCAACTTTTCTTTGTATTAAAATATTCAAATATTTATTTTGTAAATTAGATTGATTGCTAGTATTGCATATAATCAAAGAATAACCAAGTTTTCTAATAGTGTCTTCGATTATCTTAGATGTTTCAGAATAAAAAGGGTTTACTATGTCCGGTATTATAAGTCCAATCGTGTAAGTTTTTTTAGTAATAAGGCTTCTGGCGACACTATCGGGCACATACCCTAACTTATTAATGATTTTTAATACCCTATCCCTTGTCTCTTTTTTCACATGTTTATCATCATTAATAACTCTAGATACAGTCGATTTTGATACACCAGTAAGGTTTGCAATATCAATTATTGTTAATTTTACCATTTTTCCCTTAGGAATATTTTATATTATAATAAAATTTAATAATTATAGATAATATATTATATTATTAATTAAAGAACAATTCAATTTTTCGGATAGCCTTTTTAAAATTTTCTTTGATATTTTTCTTTGCTGAAAAATTACCCATTTATATTATTGTTTATTTTAGTGGTATTTGTGCAAGTCAAAAATAGGGTAGGTATTCTTATTTTTGAGGAATTCTATTCATTAAGCCCAGTTTTTTACCTGAATCATAGTAGTATGAGATTCTTTTTAATAAGTATGAGGCTAGAATATTTTATTTTGCTAAACCTAAAATTTTTTTAATTGAAAAAAGTTATTAAAAGTCAATATTAAAAAGTGGGTAGTATATTTGACATAAAAAATATAATTTGTTAATATATATACATGGGAACGATACCATTACTCTAAAACAACGATTTTTTGGAGGTACCTATACATGGATAGCAAAAAATGGTTGAACAAAGATTTTTGGACTACAGAATTCAATTGGCTAGAAGATGTTAGAAAGGATTTTGAGATACAGGACCAAATTTGGGTTCACGATTGTACTATGCGTGAAGCAGAACAACAGATAGGAATTGTTTTTAAGCCTGATGAAAAACTAGCAATTGCAAAACAACTTGATAAATTAGGTGTAAATAGTTTTGAAATATTTCCTGTGATTTCCCAGGATGATATTGATATAGTAAAAGAAATACTTAAAATGGATCTCAAACCACAGATGCGTTGCCTTTGCAGGTGGCTACATAAAGATATTGACATTGCTTTGGAAACTGGAACCAAAGCTGTATTGGTTGAAAACACAGCGAATCCTTGGAATAACAAGATTGCTTATGGTTTATCGGAAGAAGAAATTATCAAAAGATTTATAGAGGCTATTCGGTATGCAAAGCGTAATGGTTTGCACGTGACATGCATGCCATGGGATACTTATCGAGCTCCCTTAGAATTTCTTGAAAGGCTTTACAAATCAATAGTTTATGAGGGTGGTGCAGACAGGATGGTATTAGTAGATAGTTCTGGAGTTGGACTTCCTCAAACTACTACTTGGGTGATGAAGAAAGTTCGTAGTTGGATTCCTGATATTCCATTAGAAATGCACTGTCATAACGAAGCAGGTTTGGCAGGAGCCGCAATGCTATCTGCCCTAATTGGAGGAGCAAATGGAGTTCATACTGTACTTAATGGTTACGGAACAAGGGCTGGTAATGCAGCAACAGAAGAAGTTGTATTTAATGCTAAGGTACTTTTGGGTATGGAGACCACAGTAGACTTAAAGCAGCTTTATCCTTCTTGCAGATTAGTTCAGGACCTCAGTAAAGCTCCTGTATTACCTACTAAGCCTATTATTGGTGATAATCTATATACATATTGTACCGGTCTTAGTATTGATTTATGGAAGAAAGCCACTAAGGCAGGACGCCCTCATGCATTTGTGCCTTTTCATCCCCACATGATTGGTTACCCCGGCTATAGTATTGTTCTTGGCAAAACAGCTGGTAAATCTGCTGTCAAGATGAAATTAGAGCAAATGGAAATAGAGGTAAATCCAGATCAGTTAGATCAGCTTACGGCTGATATTAAAAAAGAGGCTATTTTAAGAAAAAACTATCTTACCGATGACGTTATTAAAATTTTAGCGACACCATATATAATCAAGAAGAAAAAGGCTTGATAGAAAATTTTAGAGTAAAATAAATCTAAAACAACACTAACATCATGATGAAACAATGCGATTTTAAACATATTTAGATAACTTATATGTGCAGATATTCTATAGTACATTAAAATATTTATATATAGTTATAGTGCTGTTTTTTAAAATACTCTAATTTGATTTTAAAGTTTGGTAATAAAAAAAGTAGGAATTAAATATTAAAAAGATTGCATTGATTTGACAATTATTTAAGATTAATTTATAATGGGAACGTTTCCATTTATAATTAACTAATAGCTCATATGACCCCAGGTCTAAGGTATATAATATTAAAATAATAGACCCTAGACAAAGGAGGTCATATGACCATGAATTTCAATGATACGATAGATATTGTTAAGTCACCAGAGGGCTGCTTTAAACAAAATGTAATTGACGGGTATGGACTATCAAAAGTTGAAGCAGATGTTCTCTGGGACTATGTACTAAAATTTGTAAAAGAACATTACCAGGACAGCAGGTTTGACAATCAAATAATATTTTATGCCGTGTCAGCTGATGAGCCTGCAGGAAAGCCAGTAAAGGACTGCAAGCTTATTCCAGTAAGGTTAACCCTTTACAGCTACGCTGACAAAAAAATCAAGCAAAGGTTTGGCGTATATAACTTAAGAGAGCATCTTACCGTAAGGCTTTCCACAGAAGCATACAGCCAGGGCGCACTTCTATCTCAGACCGACCTTGCTGACATACTGATTGTAGATAAGTCTACCATAAAAAGAATAGTCAGAAAACTAAAAAGATGTGGGGCATCCATTGCCACCAGGGGTGAAATTAAGGATATAGGACCAGGTGCCTCTCATAAGACAAAAATAATAGAGCTTCTTCTAAAAAGATATCAGCCAACTGAAGTAAGCATAAAGACAGGGCACAGCCTGTCTTCAATAACAAGGTACTTTGAAAATTTTAATAAGGTTTCTTATCTTTATGATAATGGCTATAGTATTATCCAAATAAGGCATTTAACTAGTATATCTGAAAAAGTTGCCCGAGAATATGTCCAGATATATTCAAACTATAAAGCCTTGGATGACTATCAAGATAGATTAGAAGAGATAAAAGGCTATATAGCTAATAAAAAGGGGGCTTTACTATGAGTAATGCCAATAAGCAAATATATGGCCCCCTGCAGCAAAAGACCTTAGAGAATAGCCTTATTCTTCATTTAATTGAAAATTACGGCTATCATAGCAAGCCCAAGGTGGCCGAAGCATTGATCAAAGATATCATGTCCATCTATGCTGCTTCCACAAAAGATAAGGATAGCTTAAAGACCGGACAAATTCTCTGGCCTGCAGTAAGTATTAAGGAAAAACATGGAAATGGAAAAACCTTAGCCCAAACAAAGACAACCAGTGTAGTTCTGTCAGTTCTTACCGATAGTGATATTAAAGATTTAGCCAGTGGAATAAAACTACATCTGGCTTTGGCAAAAAGAATTGCCAGAATATCAGAGGAAGCATACGCTCAAGGAGCACTACTCACCCAAGCTGATATTGCAGCGATTTTTTGCGTAAGTCAGCCAAAAGTATCCCAGCTGGTGAGAAGCTATCAGAAAGATATGGGCAAAGTAATTCCGCTTCGGGGGTTTGTACACGATATAGGACGATCCATTACCCATAAGGTAAAGATTATTGGCATGCATACAAGTGGCTTTAGCACAAAAGATATTGCCAGATCGATGTCTCACACACCTACTTCTGTAGACCGGTATATCAGAGACTTTGAGAGGGTAAAATTACTTTTTGCTAAAGGCATGAGCCAAAGTGAGATTGCCTATATTACATCACTATCAGAATCCCTTGTTATTGAATATATTAAAATTGTCAAAGAGCGAATGTTTAAAAAATAAAAAATATGATATATTTAATTATGACCTGGGGTCATTTGACCCCATTATAATTTATTACTAAGATTAGAAAGGCAAGATTATGGAGAATTGGAGAAGAGAAGCTATTTTTAGTGTAATATTAATTTTATTTTCTTTAACTTTCTTTATCTATAGTTATCAAAGCATCGATCCCCCATTCGCTCAGGGGTTAGCCTCTAGCGGAACTTACGTAAGAATTTGGCTTTCTATTCTAACATTGCTTGGTTTGATTTTACTAATTAAATCTATGATTAAAAAAAATAAAACAAAAATGGAAGCAATGTTTAGTATTACAGTAGTATATAGTATTATTGTACTTCTATTGTATATACTTATAATGCCAATTATAGGTTATTTTATTTCCACAATATTATTTTTATTTGCGATTTCTTCTTATTATAATTTCTATAATTTTAAAGTAATTAAAGATAGCAAAAAACTTATTATAACTAAATTAATAAAATTATTTTTCTTCTCACTTATTGTAACAATGATAACTCAGTATATTTTTGCCAATATTTTGCGAGTTTTATTGCCCCGTTCACAATTGTTTTAGAATATTTAAAATTAAATAAAGAATTGTAAAAATTATTTCGTAATAAATTTTTATAGTTTTTAATACAAAATACTATTTAAATAGCGATTTAAATTAATGTTATAGATGATTAAATTCTATGGTTTGATAAAATTCAATTAAACTCAACAAAAATACGGATGTAAGTGGCCAGAAAGGACGGTGATGTGCTTACACCTAATAGTTTGTAATTTCCTAAAATTTGCTTTAAATAAAAAAATAAGTTTAAGGAGTATAAATAATGAGAAATAAAATAATAATTTTGGCAAGTATTCTATTATCAATTATATTTGCTTTAAGTCCAGCTGTTTTTGCAAACACAACAGATCAGGATGATTATCCTGATACAAAAAGAACTATTGAAATCATTGTTCCTTTTGGAGCAGGTGGTGGCACTGATATAGTAACTAGGGCTATTTTAAAATATATAGATGTTGGCTCACCTTTAGCAGTATTAAATATTACTGGAGCATCAGGTTCAATTGGTACAATGGAGGCATACCATGCTAGGCCAGACGGGTATAAATTATTTTCTTGGAGCCCTCAAAGCATGTTAGCTTTTTATATTAGTGGAACTATTCCAGAGCCTGCTTGGGAGGAGATGGAAGCGCTTGGAGTAGTTGTTAAAGACCCGAATGTAGTTGTGGTTCCAAAGAATTCTCAGTTTAATTCTTTTGAAGAATTAGTAGAATATGCAAAGGAAAATCCTGGTATTCTTTCTTGGGGCGCTATTGGAACTGGCGGTACAACTCATATGTCATCAGTCTCAATTTGGGATGCAGCAGGAATAGAACTTAATTATGTTCCTTTTGATGGAGCTGCTAAATCGCGTGCTGCTGTATTAGGGGAACATGTTGATGCAGTGCTTATGCAAGTATCAGAGGGAGCTGATATGATTAAATCAGGAGAACTAAAAGGAATACTTGTTACTGGGAATGAACGCTCTCCCTATTTACCTGATATACCAAGCGTAACTGAATTAGGGTATGACAATGCTGTTTTTGAATATCAAAGAGGATTCTTTGCACCCCCTGATACCCCTAATCATATTGTCAAATTCTGGGAAGCAGAATTCAAAAGGATTACCGAGGATCCTGAATTTGTAAATGAAATTGAAAATATATTCTATTATGAAGTGTCTTTTATAAATAGCGAAGAAGTACAAGAGATGTTGGTTAAAGCACAGCCACTTTATGAAAGAATTATTAATGAGTTGATAAAATAGGCCCAGAAACCAAGATTGTAATTTTTATATTCAAGAAAATAATTTTTTAAACTACAGAGAAGGTATTTTATATACCTTCTCTGTTATACAAGATTACACATATTATCATTTGGTAAGAAGTCGGTAAGGATAAAATTCTTAATCCTTAATATTAAGGCCATATCCAAAATATTTTTTTAAAAAAAACATGATTCAATCTAGCGTACCCTCTATCTTTAAGGGTGAGAATTTGAGCAATTCTCTGCCAAATCTATACATATAAAAGGCTGCAAGTATAAGTATTACGTATTTAAGGGCTGGGATTCCATAAATTTAAAAGTTAACTAATTAACTGTAAAACCAAAAATATTTTTAAAGCCTTAAGCAGAGAAATTAATTGAATGCTAAAGTATTTATTTGGAACTAATAATAATTTTAGAAAATAGGTGATAAAATTGTCAAGTATTTTAGAACCATTAGTAATCGGATTGAATTACTTTATTGGGAATTTAGCTACACTTTTTATAATGCTATTAGGTATTGTTTTTGGACTAATATTCGGATGCATTCCAGGCTTAACCGCAGCGTTAGCAGTTGCTTTAATTCTTCCTTTTACATATGGAATGTCACCCCAGCTAGGCATTTCGCTTTTGATCGCTATTTATGTAGGGGGTATCTCTGGAGGTCTGTATGGGGCAACATTATTGAATATACCAGGAACACCAGCGGCACTTGTTACTACTTTTGATGGGTATCCTTTGGCAAAGAAAGGCTTTCCCGCTTTGGCACTTTCATTAGGTATATTTTCCTCCTTCGTTGGAGGAATTTTTAGTAGTATAGTGTTAATAACTGTATCACCTTTTTTAGCAAGAGTATCCCTTATGTTTGGTCCCTGGGAGTATTTTGCATTAGGAATAATGGGACTAAGTGTAGTAATAACCTTATGCAGTGAAGATCTAATAAAAGGTTTAATAGGTGCTTCGATTGGTGTTATAATAGCAACTGTAGGAATGGACCCAGTGTTAGGTGTAACTAGATTTACTTTCGGAAAATGGCAACTTAATGCAGGATTACCATTATTAGCAACATTAATGGGATTTTTTGCCGTTTGTGAGATACTTAGGCAAACAAAATATTTAAATTTTAAGGCAGAGTTAATTAAAGTAAAAGAAAAAGTTCCTTTATTCCCACCTTTAGGTTCGATTACAAAACACAAGACTATTTTAGCGATATCTGCAGTAATTGGAACATGGATAGGAATTTTGCCTGGGGTTGGGCAAAGCACCGGATCCCTCATCGCATATAATCAAGCAAGACAGATGTCAAAAAATCCTGAGGTTTTTGGAAAAGGCTGTGAAGAAGGAGTCATTGCTTCTGAAACAGCTAATAACGCAGTAAATGGGGGTGCATTAATCCCTATGATGACTTTAGGTATACCTGGAGATTTAGTAACTGCAATACTTTTAGGGGGTCTTATTATTCATGGTTTGCAACCAGGCCCATTACTGTTTCGCACTAATATTGATATTGTTGGAGTAGTTTTTATTGCTTATTTTATAGCTAATATAATGATGTTCTTTGTTGCTTTTTACTTGTTGAAATTTTTTGTTAGCCTGTTAAGGGTTTCACCAAATATGCTTTTTCCAGTTATCTTGGTAATGTGTGTATTAGGTACTTATACTGTGAACAATAGATTATTTGACGTATGGGTATTATTAGGTACTGGAATATTGGGATATGTTCTTTTGGAAATGGAATTCAGATTACCACCAATAATACTGGGGTATATTTTATCTCCTATAATTGAACAAAATTTTAGAACAGCCTACATAAATTCAAGAGGAAACTTGCTTGATGTTGTTACTAGGCCGTTATCTGGGGCATTATTATTTATCGCATTAATATTTCTTGTATATCCTTATTTCTCTGTTTTTTTAAGGAAAAGAAAATTAAAAAATAAAAACCTTTAAGCCTGTTAAAAAAGTCTACATTGATTATGTATATTATTGATAAAGAAATCAAAAATTATTTATGTCCAATCTATTACAAAATTTAACATAATTCAAAATACAAAAACAGGAGGAATTATATTGAAAGCTGTAGTTAAGTTTAAAGATGGTAAGAATGGTTGGGAAATTAGAGATATTCCTAGATCTGTTCCCAAAGAGGATGAAGTTGAAATAAAAGTTGAAATGCTTAGCGTTTGTGGAAGCGAATTACACTTATACCACGATAATCATTATTATAAGCCACCAGTGGTAGTTGGACATGAATTTTCTGGAGTTATATCAAGGGTCGGAAAGAATGTTAATAAGTGGCAAGTCGGAGAGAGGGTGGTTTGTGAAAATCATACTAGATCATGCAGAGTATGTGAATTTTGCCGTAATGGTCAAGAACAGTTTTGTTCATCTAGGAAAGCCATGGGCTATGATATAGATGGTTATTGGACAGAATATGTATGTAGACCAGCTTGGCTATTACATAAAATTCCTCCCGATGTTTCCTTAGAAGAAGCAGCTTTAATAGAACCGACAAGCATTGTGGTACATGCCTTATTTTATAAAACAAATATTAAAACTATTGATATAGTATTAGTTCAGGGATGTGGACCAATTGGTATGATTGCTGCAATGGTTGCCAAGGCCAGGGGGGCTAAAACGGTAATTTTAACGGGAATTGATGTGGACAAAAAAGTAAGAATTCCTCTAGCAAAAAAGTTAGGCATTGATAATGTAATAAATGTAACTGAAATTAATTTAAAAGAAAAAATCATGGATTTAACTTCTGGAAAAGGAGTAGATGTTGTTATTGAGGCGTCTGGTTCAGATATTGCAATTAACAGTGCAATAGATTTGGTAAAGAAAACTGGCAAGATTATTGCTATCGGGGAAACCCGCGATGAGTATATTAAATTTAGCTGGAATAAAGCAATATTTAGAGCATGTACTGTGTTTTTTTCATTAGGCTCAAACTACAGTTCCTGGGAAATTTCATTGAATCTAATCAAAGATGGGAAAATAAACTTAAAGAAACTTATCACTCACAAGCTTCCTCTTGAGGATTGGGAAAAAGCTTTTAAACTTATGGATGCAAAAGAATCAGGCAAAGTAATTCTTATACCATAAAAATATTTTAATAATCAATAAAATTGAGGTGTTTTAATTTGAAAGATTATTTGATGTCAGTTCAATCGGTTAAACCTGCTTATGATAGTTTGCACTATAAATATCAAGATATAATCAGGGAGTTTGGAAAAGAAAAGTTAAAAAAAATATTAATTAATATGCTAAAAACAAGATATTTAGACCAAGAAATAGATCAATTAATTAAAGAAGGGATTCCCATTACTCAACATTCAACTTATGGCCAAGAAGGTAGTCAAGTAGTTGCAGCTTCCATTTTAGAAAAAGAAGACTACCTTGTCCCAAATCATAGGGGGTGGGGATGGGCAATTGGAAAAGGATTGAGCTTAAAAAAGATACTTGCTGAATTAATGTATAAAGAAACTGGCTATTGTAAAGGAAGAGGAGGTCCCCATTTAGCTAGCAAAGAGCACAATTTATTTTTAAGAGTAGGGATACAAGGTTCTTATGCAGGTTTGGCCGCAGGAATAGGATTAAGTATCCAGATGAAAAAAACTAAAGATGTATGTATGTGTATTTTTGGAGATGGTTCATCAAATGCAGGATATATTCATGAAGGAATGAATATTGCTTCTACCAATAAATTGCCATTAATTTTTTTTTGTGAAAACAATCAATATGCTTTGTTCACTCACTACGAAAAAACAACTTCGGTTAAGGATTTAGCTTTAAGGGCACTTGGTTATAATATGCCAGGATATATAGTTGATGGAATGAATGCATTTGCAGTAATGAAATTATTTTCTGATTCTATACAAATAGTTAGATCTGGTAAGGGTCCTATCCTTATTGAGACAAAAACATATAGATATTCAGGACATACAGCATATGATAATTTTTATTATGGTGGATATAGAACAAAAGAGGAAGTTGACGAATGGAAGAAAAAAGATCCCATTCATTTTTATATTGAAAAGTTGAAATATTTTGATGTTTTAACTGAAGAAGAAATAATTGGAATTGATCGAAATATCAAGAGAGAAATTAAGGAAGCCACTGATTATGCTTTTAATAGTCCATTACCTAGTAAAGATAATTTTACTAGAGTAGCTTATTTAGATTGATTTAGGTTTATATGTCGAAAATTTATTAAAAATGACAAGGAGTAGTGCTTATATGGCAAGTAAAAAAATTACATTTGCGGAAGCAATCAAAATGGGCTTAATAGAAGAAATGAAAAAAAATAAAGAAGTTTTTCTAATGGGAGAAGACATTGAAATTAATGTTTGGAGTGTTACCAGGGGATTAATAGAAGAATTTGGATCTAACAGAGTTAGAAGTATGCCAATTTCAGAAAATGGTTTTTGTGCAGCTGCAGTAGGGGCAGCCGCAACTGGAACAAAACCAGTTGTTGAAATAATGTATTCTGATTTTATATTAGTTGCTGCAGATGCTATTTGTAACCAGGCAGCTAAATTAAGATATATGTCTGGTGATCAATTTAATTGTCCTGTAACTTTTAGGATTGCTGGAAGCGGGATGGGGTCTGGGGCTGGTTCGCATCACTCTCAAAGTTTGGAAGCGCTTCCGATGCATTTCCCTGGTCTAAAGATAGCATTTCCATCTACTCCTTATGATGCAAAAGGATTAATCAAATCAGCAATTAATGATAAAAATCCAGTCTTGTTTTTTGAACACAAGCTTCTTTATTCAAAAAAAGGAGAAGTACCAGAAAATGAATATTATATTCCTATTGGTGAAGGAGAAATAAAAAAAGAAGGCATAGACGGTACAATAGTTTCTTATGCTCATATGTTAGATATTTGCTTAGAGGTATCAGAAGAAATATATTCGGAAAAAGGTATTAATCTTGAAGTTTATGACCCAAGGAGCCTCAGGCCATTTGATTATGAAACTTTATATCAATCCATAGAAAAGACTGGTAAATTAATTATTGTTGAAGAAGATACGAAAATTGGAGGAGTGGGGGCTGAGATTTCGGCAAAAGTATCGGAAGAAAAAATATTTTTGCTTGATTCATCAATTACGAGAATTGCTAGTGAAGAAGTACCAATTCCCTCAGGTAAATATGGACATTCTTTTGTTTCTCCAGATAAAAGAAGGATAAAAAAAGAAATTATTCAGGTTTTTCAGACTTGAAAATGATTTAAAAGAAAAAAGAAAGGAAATTATTTTTAGAAATGGCCAGAAAAGTTATATTATCAAGCTTAGGTATAGATATTCAAGAAGCTGAAATTATTGAATTTAAAAAAAAGCTTGGGGATAAAGTTAAAAGAGGAGATATAATTGCAAATGTTGAAAGTCAAAAAGTAAGCTTTGAAGTGGTCTCTCCTATTGATGGGGTAATATTAGAAATCTTTTATAAAGAAAGAGACACTATAAAAGTTGGTGATACAATAGCGATTGTTGGGGAAGAGAATGAAAATATTTCAGAATATATTGCGAACAATAGCTATACTGAGAAAAAAGTTGTAAATAAAAAAGTTAAATTAGAAAGGGATAAAAGAATTAAAGTATTTCCTAGTGCGAGAAAGTTAGCGGAAAAGTATGATATTGATTTATGTAAAGTTAAATCGAGTGTAGAATCCGAAATTATATCTAAAAAAGATGTTGAAGAATACCTTAATAAAAAATTAAAATATGAAGAAATTAATGATGTAGAAGGATATGAAGTAGTTGAGTTTACTGGTAGCAGAAAAATAATTGCCGACAGAATGCTTAGTAGTATCCAAAATGCTGCACATGTAACGACTATTATTGAAATTGATATGACTGATGTTAGGATAATAAAAGAAAAATATAGAAAAACACATGGAAAAGTAAGTTATATGGCTTTCATCATCAAAGCAATAATAGATGGCATCAAAGAAGTACCCATAATAAATTCAATTATTAAAGAAAATAAAATATTAGTCAGTAAAAAGATAAATCTTTCAGTGGCCATATCAGCTAGTAATGGATTAAAAGTACCTGTGCTTAAAAATGTGAATGATTTAGGAATATTTGATATTTCTAAATCATTAGAAA
>Ga0334900_1003226_pt1 | contig 13000 bp, 8 predicted proteins | sample GraSluR3_MG_2_FD_207231 | JGI IMG/M metagenome (GOLD analysis project Ga0334900, IMG submission 207231) | Sludge microbial communities from methane-producing bioreactor in Wageningen University, Netherlands - Granular Sludge_31_08-R3 | ecosystem: Engineered > Bioreactor > Anaerobic > Unclassified...
CGCTCAAAAACTTGAACCCCAATGCTACCTCAATGAACCCAAGCACAACCTTAACGCTGTTGAGCCACCCGCCAGACTTGGGCAGGTCCTTCAAAAGAGAAGGGGCAAAGGCAAAGATGGTGAACGGAAGGGCAAAGGCGGCAGAGAAGGCCAGCATGGTGATGATCGGTTCCCAAATCTCTCCTTGGGTAGATTTTATCAGTATGGTGCCTACAATGGGGCCGGTGCAGGAGAAGGATACCAAAACCAAGGTAAGTGCCATGAAAAAGACCCCTGCATAACCCCCTTTGTCGGACTTGCTGTCGCTTTTGTTGACAAGCCAGCCGGGAAGAACTATCTCGAATGCCCCGAAAAACGAAGCAGCAAAGACCATGAAGATAATGAAGAACAACAGGTTGGGAACCCAATGGGTAGCCAGCCAGTTGAAAATGTCGGCAGTAACAGCCTCGCCACCTGCAAAATAGGTGATCACAATTATAGCCGCAATGGGCAATGTGTACAATGCGATGATTGAGAGCCCAAAGAAGCTGGCCATGATACGGCCTCGCGATGAGCTGCTGCGTGAAGAACTTGTGCGGCTGACGTTTTTACCCGTTTGGGCAGAGTCCACACCTCCAACTCCGGAGGTTCCGGCAGTTACTTCCCCGGAAGCGCCAGAACCGGAAGTACCCGCTCCCCCGTCAGCGCCGGAAACGGCTGTACCTTCGACAGCCGCAAGTTCACGCTCCTGACCCTCCTGGCTCTGCTTCAGAAAGAAAGATACGGTCATCGGCACCATCGGGAAAACACATGGGGTGAGCAGAGCCACAAAGCCCCAGATGATCGCCTCGATTATAACTCCCCACATCGATTTGTCTTCCCCGGTGGTGCCCGGCGAAAAACCGGTTGCATCACCCGCAGAAAACTCATCACCGGCAAAAAGTTCATCACCGGCAGAAAGCTCTCCACCGGCTGCCTGCTCATCGTCCACAGCAATCTCTCCACCGGCATCCTGCTCTCCACCAGCAGCAATCTCTTCACTACCCGCAGTTACCGGATTCATGTTGCTGCCATCCTGTGAAACAACCGCCTTGTCCGTGGAATCACCCGCCTTGTCCGTGGAATCATCCGCTCCTGCTGCTGCATCAGATGCCCCCGCCGGCAACGAACCCGCACCAGCACCTGACACGGCATTGGTTGCCGCCGGTTTGGGTTTTGCCTCTGCCTTGGCAACAGTTGCCTCTGCCTTAGCACTCTTTGTCGCATCTGACCCGGCAGCCGCTTTACCAACCCCCGGCAACTTTATCACAAACTCCTTGTCGGTGGGAGGCAGGCAGCTCTGGTCGTCACAAGCCTGCCACTCAACAATGGCAAGCAATGCAACAGAATCGGCCGACAAAACACGCACCTTTTGAGCAATCACCACTTTATCTTCGCAAATCCCAATCTCCATCCCGAACATCTCGTCATATTTACGGTACTCATCCGTGAGCAGGTAGGGCTCGCCTACCAACTCAAACGCAAGAGCATTCCCACGGGTAATGCCGCTTCCATCTGCCGCACCAGCGCCACCAGCGCCGCTAACACCAGCACCAGCACCACCACCAACGCCAGCGCCACCAGCGCCGCTAACACCAGCACCAGCACCAACGCCACCAACGCCACCAGCGCCACCAGCTCCAGCGCCACCTACCGCAGCCTCCACAACCAAACTGGTTGGAGTGGGCCCATTCTCATAAGGGCCAAGACCGTAAATATGCCACTCAGGCCGCTCAGGATCGAAATCACCACGAACCTCGACCCTGAAAACACCCCCACCCTCTGCAACCACACCACAACTCCAGCTAACCGGCTGCGAAGTGGGTTGAGGGAAACTACGGCCATTTGAATATGCAGCAGAAGTGAAAAATATAACGAAAAACGAAAATAAAACGGAAAACGAAAATATAAAGAAATTGAAATTTTTTTTCATCGGGAAATATTATGAATCATTTGGAAAGCGAACACCTAATTATAAGTAATGGAAGTATTTGCATGCCTGTAAATAAAGTTCTTGGCAAGACCATTCCCGCTATACTCTGCATTATGAGGTAAAACCACATCAGGAGTTGAACCCTCCAGGTTGAAAGTACGCAAAAACCATTTTCCATCCTTTGTAGAAAGCACCCCGAAAGTATCCACCTTGTAATAAAAGTCATACGAGTGCTCAATATCCACAACCACCTCACCTTCCGGCAATGTAATCATGTCCCGCCTCTCCGTTTGGTTGGAAGGATTGTAATAATGCACCCTGTTGTCTCCGGAAGAGTAGTAAATGACCGTATTAAGTGCAAGGCTGGAACCACCCTTAAGAGCAAACACCTTACCCTCAGTCACACCAAAATCAGAAGGTATAGGCAATCCGCCGGCACCATAGTCATAAATGAAACCATACTGGATATTCCCGATACCTATCTGCCACAGGAATTGCGCTCCGGTTTCCCTGTCCCTCACAATTGCATATGAACGGCCCACAGCAGTAGCATAATAGGTCTGGCTGCCCATGTAAACCAAATCACAATTTGTAAAATAAGCCTCACCAACAGGACCAAGGGTCAAAGGAGATGCAGAGATAACAGCATCCTTCACATAACCATGCTTCTGCACATGATACCCAACAAACTCACCGGCCTTGTCGTCAAAAGCCAAATAAGAGCTTGAGGCAACGGCAACATTCGGGTTCAGCACCATATCTCCATTTGGGTAAGGATAACCAAACTCCCCCACATTAGAACCATTGTTGTTCACAAAACAGACTGCATTGTCATTCATCAACATGAATCCCATAGTATTGGCCCATACACCCTGTGGCCTCTTCACGGCTGGCAGCTCCAAAAAAGCCTGGTCCCATTTCTTGAGCAACTCAATATTCTCGCCATGGTAAATCCTCATATCCTCATCGGTACACACCATCATGGCAGGCTTCATAGCAATACGGGACACAGAACCATCTGCATTGGTAACATTGTACGAATACCTGTTCACCTCATAAGTGATCCGCACAGGCTTTCCAGGCAAACTCTCACCATTTATCTGTTCAAGTATGTTTGGATTCACCACACCATACCTGTCCACAAAGTCCAAATCTGTAACACCATCCTCATATTTGTTCACATAATAACCAATCCCGAAGATACTTGAAACAGTCAACTGCGAACGTTTGTAAACAGAGGTCCCGTTCTCCTTGCTGGTAGCCTTGAACACCAGCACATAAGTACCGGAAAGCATTGTAACGGTATGGTCCAGCTTCCTCCCCACACCCAAAGTATCATAAGCAACATTTGTGTTGTTCACAGGATATGTATACCAAGCATATTCATAATCAGACTCATCCCCATCAATTTGCGGATCAATCACCAACTTTTCCATGGTAATTGCAGAGTAAGTGTCCTCAATGCCGGAAACCAGCCTGGGAGCCACTTCAGAAGCATCAAGATATTCATAATTGCCTGTATCCTTGATACAACCGGCAAAATAGACAACAAGTAAAAGCGATATAATAAATTTCAATATTTTTTTCATAATCATCAATCTAATTTAGGGAAAAACAACTCTTGTCACACCATCTGCCTCATACAAAGGGCCATGCAACTCTTCGTAAGCAGCCAAAGCCGCCTTTGCCTTAAGGGCAAGGAAAACCCGGTAATCCGTGGTCAGAACCTGGTCAAAATCACTATAGTTCACATAATCAATTATGAACTTCATCTTCTCTTGCCCCCACGGACCAAAGATGGACAAATAACTGTTAGGCACATCCCATAGAGGCGGTTTCACAGCCATTGCAGTAATTTTCAAGGTAAAGGAAGTACGGTCCATTATCCCGGCAACAAAAATATCATTTGTGCCAAGCTCCATGTCAAGGCGGAACTCCTGGGTATCCATCTGGGCAGTCCTTTTCACCACCACAGGGACCAAAGTATAGACACTGTTTGCAGGCATCACCATATAACCGGCAAGCTCTGCAGAGTCAAAGCCAACATAATGCTCCCCCGCCACAGCAGCACCAGGTTCCCCGGCATTGGACTGCACCAAAGGCAGAGGCCTATCCTTGCCATCCGGAATCCCGGTAAGCCACACCTCTACCCAAACAGTATCCGTCAAAATGCTGCCACCAAGGAAAAAGGAGTAAGACAAACTATCCATCTGAGGCACACCCGCACTGTTTTCCGATCCCCTGTAAAAGAACAACGAACTTTCGCTGTCAAAGCTACCCACCATCTTTTCCTGGCAGGAAGAGAGCAGTAACGGAATGGCCAAAAAAGACAAAATATATTTTAAAATTGTGTATTTCATGATTTTAAATTTTTTATTCAAACATTTGTTGTGACTGAGGCAGAGGCAATTTGTAATTCTCCGGCAACACCACTTTTGCTACCGGCCAAGTAAACAACGAGTAGTTTAGCCTTTTGTAAAAGAAGAACATCTGCCCCTCTCCGTAAAACTCTTTCCTATACTCTTTTTCCAGACGCGCCATAACCTCTTCCGGAGTATTCATGGAGCCATCAATGGATGCATCCAAAGCACGGGCAATCCTGTAATCCCTGAACAAATCTGTATTGCCACACTCTGCAGCAATGAAATACATCTCTGCCAACCTTATCAAAGGCATATCTGTTACAGCTGTCTTGCTGTCGGTGCTGTTGTATTTTTTGAAAAAATTGAAATCACCCACCATTGGCACCAATCTGGTTTCCCATACCCTGTTGTTTTTATAACGGATATCTGCCGTGTGCAAAGAAGATTCAAACGCCGTGTTCAAATAAGTTGTGGTTTGCGTATAAGCAGTACGGTCATTGAAAAACACAGGAGTCAAGGTTTGTGTCGCCATGGTATTGCTCACCGCAAAAACATGCTCCGTAGGGAATGTAAGCTGTCCGTTGTTTGCAGCTGTCTCACTTCCCAATGTGAATTTCCTGGTCCCGTCACCATTCTGTGCACCAATCACCTCCAAAGCATTTTCCAACGCCAAGGTTTTATCCCCGGTCCACAAATACAACCTTGCCTTTGTAGCCTTCACAGCATAATAGTTAAAGCGCACCTGCCTGAAATAGTGGAAGTCGTCCGAAGGATGCGGCTTAGTCTGGTCAATACCGGCCAAAGTGGCAGGAGAATTGAGCACATCGTTGGAATACTCAAGAATAGGATCGGCATCAAGAAGCCCCTCTGCACTCTCCAAATCGGCCAGGATATTTGCCATGACCTCTTGGTAAGAGATGGAAACCAATTTATTTGGGTCTTTGGTAACCTCCTTCACATAAGGTATTGCAGAGTTGCTTGCCACAGTGTTTTGAGGGACATCGCTCCAGAACCTGAGCACCTCAAAATGGAGGAATGCCCTCAAGCCAATAGCCTCACCCTTGATAAGGCGGTAATTCTCTGGAGTAACCAATTCCTTGTTGTTATCAAGCTCTTCCAACAGGGAGTTCAGGTTCACAATGGTCTGGAAATATTGCAACCAAACAGTTTCAAGCAAATTCTTGCTATCAGTCTCTTCAAAATTGAACGCAGAAAGGTAATCGGACAAAGTGTTGGAAACAGGTTTCCAATGCTGGGACATAAGTTCCGGCAAGACAATTGTCGTGTTCAACCCGTAAAGTGCAGGCCTTGCCATACGTATGTATGCACCTGTAAGGACATCCTTGAAACCTTGTTCATTTTCGAACATAAGGTCCTTCCTGATTTCCAGCTGTGGAGTGATATCCAGCCACTTGTTGCAGGAGGCCAAGGAGAAAAGCACTATTATCAAATATATCTTTTTCATATGTAATCTTTTTAATTTCATTTTACCAGATTTAGAACCTTGCCGAAACCGAAAGGGAGAACTTACGTGCAAACGGATAGTAGATACCCCTCTCCTGCTTTACAGTAGATATGTAAACAAGATCCTCTGCATATACTCCAACGGAAAGGTAATCCAGTTTCAACCGTTTGGATACCCAATCACTGTTGAATTCGTAATTGATATTCACCGAATTGAGATTAAGAGCATTCTCCTTCATGACAAAACGTGAAGAGGCATATGTAGAGCTGAAGTTGCCTATGTCCTTGAACTTGGCAATGTCTCCCGGCTGCTGCCACCTTTCGTACAACGCCCTGCGGTCCAGGTTTCCCCAAGGATTGTTCACACCCGAATAGCTGATGTTCTCTACCTTGTCAATCAAACTTTGGTTGTAAATGTAACCTCCAAGCCTGTAAGACAATGTAGCATTGAATATGACATTGCCCCAACGGAACATTGTCCTGAGGTTACCTCTCACCTTTGGCTCATTCACACCACAAGGAACCTTGTCCTGGGCATCCCATGTATAAACCCTCTCTCCATCCTTGTTCAGGAACAACTCACGTCCGGTAGCCGGATCAATACCTAACGACCTGACCACAAAAATGGTATTCATAGATTGCCCCTCCTGGTACAAGAAACTAGGATTGGGACCCTCCTCTTTTCTCAGTTCGGAATTGAGGAACTCCAAAGCATTGGAAATCTTGAGAATCTCATTCTGGTTATGGGCCATGTTACCTCCTACAGACCAGGTTATCCTTCTGTCCACATTCCTTATTATAAACACATTGGCATCCAGTTCCACACCCCTGTTCCTTACCTCTCCCACATTCGCCTTGTAGCTGGGGAATCCCCCGGCAGTAGGCATGTTTATATCTGTAAGGAGCGAGGTTGTGTGCTTGTTGTAGAAATCTACATTAAACCTGAGCCTTCCGTTGAACATTGCAGATTCAAAACCAAGGTTGGAGTGGTTTGTCTTTTGCCAGGTAAGGTCAGGGTTGCCAAACCCAAGCATATAAGCACCGTTCCAGAATTTGTAACTCTCCTGCTCAAAATAACGGTATGTGGTCAGAGCCTGGTATGAATTGAAATTCTGCGAACCGGTGGTCCCGTACGAGAACCTCACACGCAGAGAGTTGATAAAATCCATATCGCTTATGAACTGCTCATTATGCATGTTCCATCCAAAACCACCCGACCAAAAAGGAGCAGTCCTGTCGTTGCTTCCAAACTTGGAAGAACCCTCCAGTTTGCCCGAAAAATCGGCAAAAAACCTACGGTCAAAAGTGTAGTTGACATTAAGGATGGCTCCTACCCTCCTGGATTTCTGCTCACTGCTGTAAGGTTTCCCCAAAGCGTATGCCCCTGCCATGCCAAGGTTCTTCATGTTCAATGCAGAGAAGCCACGGCCGCCAATCGAATATGTTTCTACGCTCTCCTGCCCCAGGTTGGCACTCAAACCGACATACAACAAATGTTTTTCTCCCAACAGTTTGTTGTAGTTCAAAGTGGCAGTCCCCTCGATTGAAGAAAGGTACCCTGTTGTATATGTGTAACTACCCCTCATATTGAAGTTCTCACCGTCGTATTCACCATTCTCGAAACTTGTATGGTCACGGGAAAGGTACCTGTCGGTGCGGGAACTCTGCCTTGCGACACCAAGGTTTGCACGAAGCATAAGGTCTTGGTTTATTTGCCATTCCATTGCAAAATTATTCTGCACGTTAAGGTAACTGCCATCGTCCCTTGTGGGCAAATTTGCATTGTATAGCGGGTTGCCGGCCAAACGCGGGGAGTTGCCTCCTGTCGGTGGCTCTGCAAGCAACTTCTTCAAAAAACCATCATTGTCGTAGGGTGTGTAAATGGGATTTGCAGTAGCATATTCCGAAAAACTCCCGTAAGGTGAGTTACTGTTGTCGTTTGTAAGTATAGTCAAGTCATTCTGGAACTTGAAATTCTTGTGATCGTACTGGAAGAACAGGTTGCCGGTAAATGTGTTGCGGGCAGAGCCCTTCATCACACCAAGTATGTTGTTATAGGCAATCGTACCTGCATACTTGAAACTGTCATCCCCACCATCAATCCTTACACTGTGGCGGTTGCCGATACCTGTTGTTGCAGGATATTTGAGCCAGTAGGTGTCAACTCCCCTCTCCACCTCTATGAGCCTTTGGTTGTAAAGCTCCTGAAGATTTTGATTGGAAGAGTTGTAAACTGAGCTGTACAATCCTGCAGCTTTCTCATATTGAAGTTTCTCCCTGGAATCCATAAGATTGTAAGAAGAAAAATCGGGTGCCTCAATGTTCACGCTACCCCTGTAGCTTACACGCAGTTTCCCCTCTTCCGGGCGTTTGAGGGTTATTACTACAATGCCGTTTGCCCCCCTGGAACCATACAAGGCAGTTGCACTTGCATCCTTCAAAAGGGTGATGCTCTCCACCAACTCCTCATCCATATCCATAACCCTCTGCAAGGATACCTCAAATCCATCCATTATAAAGAGGGGCAAGTTGGAAGCTGTCTGCACACTACTCTCTTCCTGCAAATTACGCACGTTCACATCCATGCTTGTCCGACCCCTTATAGTGATATCGGGCATCTTGTTAGGGTCCGAGCCAAACTCCAGGTTGTCCGCGATATTGAAACTAGGGTCTATATTACTTATAGTCTGGATTATACTTCTGTTACCGGCAGCTTTGAGCTCTTTGTCTGTGATTGTTGTGAGCGATCCTGTGAAACTCTCCCTGGATTTGTTGAAAATACCGGTTACAACCACTTGGTTGATGAACATCTCGTCATCCTCCAATACCACCTCCAGTATGGTACTGCCAGAAACCCTTACCTCCTTGGGCTTTTTGCCCATGAAAGAAAAAACAAGGGTCCTGCTCCCCTCCGGGATTTCCAATTCAAAGCTACCGTCAAATTCGGTTGCAACTCCTCTGTTGCTCCCTTTTTGAACTACTGCTGCTCCTGGCAGAGGATTCCCGTCTGCTTCCTTGACAATACCGGTTATTGTCATCCTCTCTTGTTCCTGTCCCTTTTGTTGTTGGCTCACCTTTGGTGCCAGCACCACAACCTTGCCATCCATTTTGTAACTGAAAGGCTTGTTCATCAACACGATGTTCATAAGAGAGTCGATTGTCACATCCTTCACCTCCACGGTAAGCTTTCCAATCCTGGATGCGGTACCGGTGCTGTACAAAAAAGTGTACTCTGTCTGGGCTTCCACATCCTTTACAATCTCTGCCAAAAGGACATCCTGCCTTGAGATTGAAATAAGATTGCGTTTCTGGGCGGTTGCACTACCCGTGAAAAAGGCAACCTGGACAATCAACAGAATTGAGCACAAAAATAGTTTTCGCTTGATCCATTTTTTTTTCATAAATTTAAAGTTTGGTTAAGATGGGTTCATTCTTTTTTTAGGCTGTATTTGGTTTGAGAAACAGAACCCGTTGATTCCTCTTACCGCTCATAAGCCGGAGTTCGGGCTGGAATTCCGGTTTATGGGTTTTTTTAAAGTTTTTTGTTTTTCTTTCATTCATAGTCGCACTGGCTGGCAATCATAGTTTTCCCGGGAGCACCTTCACCATATCCCCTTCAAATTCAAAGGAGACCTCCCCTGTCTCTTCCATCAATTTTATGAGATAGTTGAAACTGTTTGTCCTGGGTAACCTGAACCTGAACTTTTTCTCTTTGAGGGTATCCTCTGCAAAGCTGTACTCCATTCCGTACCACAAGCTAAACTCCCTCATTATCTGCTCCATGGTTTTATTTTCAAAGACAAACATTCCGCTTGCCCTGTCACTGTAAACAGATGCATCTATCTCCCTTACCTCAATTGTCTTTCCTGTCTGTCCAAATTTGCCTGTTTGCCCAAAGGTGTCTGCTTGTCCTTCAACAGCCTTTGCTATCACTGCCATCTGGTCGGGCGCAATCACGGTGTTGTTGACTGCAACCTTGCCGCTCACCAATGATGTCTCTATAGAGTTTTCGTCCTGATATGCCCTTATGTTGAATTTTGTCCCCAGAACAACCACAGAGTCTTGTCCAAGATGCACCTTGAACGCCTTGGATTCATCCCTTGTAACCTGGAAATAGCCCTCCCCGCTCAACGAAACCAATCTTTCGTTCGGCCCGAATTTAGCCGGGAAACTTAGTTCTGACCTGGGGTAGAGGATAACCTTGGTGCTGTCCGGCAGATACAACGTGTGGGTGGAGCCGTTTGAAACTTTTACCTTGAGTATGTCGGTGTACTCTGCATCCCCTATGTTGCCGGCAATTGCTGCACTATTGAGCAAATCTGAAATATCTGCCGCATCAGGCAGGTTTATCTGCTGCCCTGTCGGCAACTCCAAAACAGTGGTGTTTTCCAGCAACGATATTGTAGGTTCCTGGTAGGTGGCTTTCTTGAAGATGTAATATCCCGGCACAGAAAGAGCCAGCAAAAAAGCAACAACCGCGGCATAACGCAAAGCCACCCTTCCAAATCTTAATTTATGCCGGACGGCTGCTTGACCCTGCTTGACGGCTGTTTGACCCTGCTTGACGCTATGGCTTTGGGAATCTCCCTTGCCAGAACCAGCTGTCTCAAGTTGACCAACCCCTGCACCCATACCGGACTCTGCACCCATACCGGACTCTGCGCCAAGACCGGACTCTGCACCCAGACCGGCCTCAATGCTCTTCCACAACCGTTTACCAATCTCCTTTTCGTCCGACTCTACCTCGTAAGAGATGTTCCGGATAATCTTCTCGGGATCTATGCCTGTATTCTTAATAAGAATCGACAACTCATCACTCTCTTTTTGCGATAATTCATCACTCTCTTTTTGTGACAATTCGTACATAACTTTTTTTGCCAACAATCTGGCAATCCTTACCGAGTCTTTATATCTATCCATAATAAATGCTCTTATATAGTTTCATCCACCCTTTATTATCCATGATTATTCAAAAAGTATTACTCAAATTGACATTTCTTTTCTTTTTTTAGATTTTTATATTTTTGTCTTCGTTTTTGTAAAAAATCCATTACTTTGCCCTCCCTATGTCAAAAACAGATATAAAAAATGGAATCCTGCAAATGGACGAATTGGTCTCTGACTTGAAGAGGGGAAATAAAAAATCCTTCGAAAAGTTGTTTTGGGACAATTTTACGTCTGGATTGAGGTTTGCAAAAACCTTCAATATCAGCGCAGAAGCTGCAGACGATATACTGCAGGAAGTTTTCATAGGTATCTGGAACAACAGGGCATCCATAGAAAATGGACTGCATTTCAAATCATATTTTTACAAATCCATCCGCAATAACGCAGTAAAGAGGATTACACGCCAAAAAAACCCGCTGGATATAGAGTCTGTTGCCAACAACCAGAGCGATGACCTCTTTGAATCGATTGTACAAATTGAATTCAACCGCGAGGTTTCAAGGGCCATTGCCATGCTTCCCCCAAAAAGAAGGCAGATTATCATAATGGCTATGAAAGGAATGAGCGCCGAAGAGATCTCCGACGCTCTTGGAATTTCCGTGAACACAATCAAAAGCCAAAAAGCCAAGGCCTACACATTCCTCCGTAATGAGCTACGTGACATCGACACCTTTTTGTTCTTCCTTTTGTTTTAGTTTTGCAGAGTAACCTCCAACCGCCAGAGTACTCTGCCAACCGCAAAAATACCCCGCCAACCTTGCCTTGCATGCCTGGCCTTCCCGTCTGCCTGCCTGGCTGGCTGCAAAAGTTGCCCCACCTACCGGGCCTGCCTGGCCTGCTTTGATTGCTTTACCTGATTGTCCGGCATTACTTTGCAGCTTGCTTGTCCAGACGCTCCAACGACTTTATCACCGCATTCTTCGTGTAATCATCATCCATCATTGAAAGCAGGGTCTCTTTCTGTAACTGGTCAAATTGGTCGTGCAGAGCAGGAATTGCAAAATAGAGGATCCTATCCTTTTGGTTCTTTTCCAGCAACGGAGTTTGCTCAACAATCATATCAAACAATCGGGAAGCATCCGTTTTGTTTACATAAGCCTCAATGATAGCCTGGTACAAATCTGTCAACTTAGTGTTTTCCAATCCCAGTGAAGCCAGTTTGTTGTTCACCGATTCTATTTGAAGCGGATCTGCAACCCTCTGCCTGCCCAAAATACCTGCATAATAGGCTTCGAATTTTTTCAGCAACACCTGGTCAATTTTCTCTTTACCAACAACTTCTCGAAATTGGTCAAGGTTCTCCGTCAAGAACTCCTCTCGAGCAGAACCCAGCCTTGCATAATCGTCAAACAAGAACAGGCACTCTTCGCTAATTAATTCTTCCTTGGAAAGAGTATCTGCAAACTCATCAATCATAGCAGTAACATCTTGCCTGAAAGTCCCTTGCAGAGCCTTTAGGTAATTTGCAAGCAATTTCACGCTCCTGTCTCCGGATTGGTATTTGCCCTCCAACACACCAAAAGCCTTTTCCGGATCAAACGACTCCTCTACCTTGTCAATGAACTGCACTCCCAACGTTCCACCGGCAAACATATGGATAAGATTTCCATCGCTATCAAGGATCAGGAAAGTAGGATATGCCTTCACACCAAACTTCTTGGCAACCTCAGGACCGATCTCGCCTTTCTCTGCGTTGTATTTGAGGTTCACATACTTTTGGTTGAAATACTGCCCCACCTCTGCCAACGTAAACACCTGTTTATCCATCATTTTGCAAGGTCCGCACCAATCGGTGTAAACATCAATAAAAATATACTTCCCTTCACTTTTCGCCTGCTCAACAGCTTGGTCCAAAGCAAGGTCCCTAAACTCAATCCCCTGGGCAAACAGCGACACCGATATCACCTGGATTGCCAAAATCAAAAATAATCTTTTCATAAATGAATTTTAAAAATAAATATTGTTTACCCTATTATAATCCACCAACCCAAAAAAAGTATTATCCAACCCAAAGCACCACCCAAAAAGCACCCACGCCGCACCTCAGGCCGCACCCAAGAAGCACCCACGCCGCACGCGGGATGCACCTCTCGCGGGAACCACCTCTCATCTTTTTTCACATCTTCTTCACCAGCAAGCACTTCACCCACGCACCTCTGCACTAACCACAGGAACCACCCACGCCCCACGCAGGCCCCACCTCTCATCTTTTTTCACATCTGTCTCACCAGCAAGCACTTCACACCCGCACTTCTGCACTAACCACAGGAACCAC
>Ga0334900_1003230_pt1 | contig 12991 bp, 10 predicted proteins | sample GraSluR3_MG_2_FD_207231 | JGI IMG/M metagenome (GOLD analysis project Ga0334900, IMG submission 207231) | Sludge microbial communities from methane-producing bioreactor in Wageningen University, Netherlands - Granular Sludge_31_08-R3 | ecosystem: Engineered > Bioreactor > Anaerobic >...
CGGCCGATACCAGTGGTATCTGTGCCGAATGCCACTATGAAGCAACCAGTACCTACCAGGACTCGTTGCACTACACGGTTCGCGGGTTCGCGAACTCACTCATCGAATTCAGTGGGGATCCGAATGCACTCGACAATCCGCACGAAGGGCTCGGAGAGATCTTCAATCTCAACTGTATGAACTGTCACGCCACCTGCGGCGAGTGCCACGTGAGTAGACCGAGCGGATATGCGGGAGGACTCATCGATAAGCACACGTTCTTCAGCTCCCCTCCAATGGATCAGACCTGTTTCGGTTGTCACGGAGCCCGAAATGCCGGTGAATTCATGGGTACGGTCGGATTCGCTCGAGATGTCCACTATGAGATGGGCATGACCTGTGTGGATTGCCACGATGTGAGTAATTTCCACGGAACTGGAGAGGCATACGCATCGATGTGGGACAAGCCGGTATTGCCATCTTGTGTGGATTGTCACGAAGATGCCGCCTCCGGAGAGTCGGAAATTGCTATGCACAACATTCATGGAGACTCACTCTCCTGTCAGGTGTGTCACGCGCAGGCGAATCAGAACTGCTTCGAATGCCATGCAACCATCTCCGATGATCGTGCCAGTCTCGCAAGTCACTCTGAAATGCGAGTACTGTTCAGAATCGGGCTAAACCCCGAGCCGACCGAGGAGCGCCCGTACAAGTACACACCGCTGAGGCATATACCCACCACCGCCGATTCATTCATCGAGGCTGGTGATGGATTGTTACCAAACTACGATGAGAGAACGAACTGGAAATATTCGCCAACGCACAATGTACAACGTTCGACATTCCAGAACGAGAGTTGCGACTCCTGTCACGGAAATGAGAGAATCTTCTTGAGTGAGAATGATCTGCGGCCAACAGACAGCAAGGCAAACTGGGAGTTGATTACTGGACCACCGCCGGAAATAGGCTATTGAAATCCGTAATCCTGCTCAACATACCTATGAGAGCCGGAGGAGCAGTCTTCCGGCCTCTTTGTATCATGGGGAGATCATGAATAGAACTGTATCAAGAATCGTACACACGATAGCCTCACTCAGAGTTGCGATAGTCATTCTGCTTCTCCTGGCGATATACATTGTGATCGGGACCCTGATTCCCCAGCATAGTGCTCCTGAGTGGTATCGTGAGACATATCCGAACATCGCACCGATTATCCTTGCACTCTCCCTCGACAGTTCATACTCGTCTCCACTGTTCATGGTGCTTGTCTCCCTGTTCGCATTGAACCTCGGTTCATGTTCGCTCCTTTCACTGAAGGGGCAGATGAAACAGGCTCGGCACGACTACTTCCCCCCATTTTCCAGTTCAGAGTCGCAGATCGAATCGGTCTCACTTGCCGATATTGAGACCTACTGCAGGAAGGGCCACTTCTCTATTGTGCGAGGTGCTGAACCTGAAAAGTTCAAAGCTGGAAAGTTCCGTTGGGGTGTATTCGGTGCTACGATCACACACATAGGCCTCCTCGTTCTCTTCGTAGGGGGACTTATCGGGAATATGATGGCTACCGAGCAAGTAGTCTCGATGCTCCCGGGAAACGAAGTCTCCTTCGCCGAAGAGGGGTTTGTCATACGCCTCGACGACTTCTATATGACATTTGAAGAAGGCGGAGCAGTGAAGCAGTATGTGAGTGAAGTGACGCTTCTGAACGATGATGGCTCAGAGAGAGAAGAGACCCTCTGGGTGAATAGACCACTAGCGCACAATGGAGTGAAATTCTACCAGGCGAGTTTCGGTTGGACGGGGAACTTGCAGATCGTCGACAGGGAAACTGAGGAGGTGGTAGTCGATGGTCTACTCAGAAGCGGTAGGACCTATTTCCATCAACCTTCACACCTGACTGTCTATCTCTACGGATACTATCCAGAGATGGCAATCGGGCACGATCAGCAACCGCTTTCACTCTCCAACCGGGAGCGGAACCCCTACTATGCTGTGATTCTCTATGAGTTCGGAAACCCGATCGGATCGTACATCATAGAACCGGGGGACCCGATAATTCACGAGAATCTCTCCATTACATTCACCCACTCGGTTGCCTACACCGGTCTTCTGGTGCGCACCGATCCATCATACCCGATCGTTCTGACCGGCTTCATCATCATCCTGCTCGGCATGTTCATGAGCTTCTACTGTTACCCAAGATTCATATCGTTCTCAGGTGGAACTGTCGTAACAGCGAGCAGAAAGAATGGGTGGGTATTCGCGAATTCGGTTCGTACAGCTCTACAGAGAATTGCCAATAACCGCACCAGAGAGGAGTAACCATGGAACTCTATCAGAATATTGAGAATATCGCCTTCACCATCACATTTGTCGTGTACATTGCCGCTTCGATCCTATTTCTCATATACGTTGCTGGAATCACCAAACGGGTCGAACGATTCGCCATCATCGCGACCATTGTCGGCTTTGTATTCCATTCGGGAGCCATGATTGCACGCTCGATTGGAGCTGGGAGGCTTCCGTTCAGCAATCAGTACGAGTTCGCGCTGAGTTTCGGCTGGGGCATAGTGCTGAGCTTCCTTATCCTGCATAGAATCTACAAATTTTCGGCAATCGGCGCGTTCGTCATGCCACTTGGCATACTGGTCATGGGATATGCTTCATTGCAGAGCAGAGCAGTACGACCACTGATGCCTGCACTGCAGAGTCACTGGCTTACATTTCATGTCGGAACAGCGATTCTCTCCTATGGTGCATTCGCCCTTGCCTGTGGTATTGCGGTGATCTACCTTATCGACTCAAAGCGGTCGGGAGACCGCCGAATCCTCAAAGACCCGGAAATCAGCGATGTACTCAGTTATCGGGTTATCGTGTTCGGTATACTCATGCTCTCCATTGTGATCATCAGTGGAGCTATCTGGGCACAGAAGGCATGGTCCCGCTACTGGGCGTGGGACCCGAAGGAGACGTGGTCTCTGATCACCTGGATCATCTACGCAGTCCATCTCCACCTACGACTTAGGAGAAACTGGCGTGGAAAGGCGGCTGCATGGTTCGCGATTCTCGGATTCGTCTCGGTTCTCTTCACTTTCGTTGGCGTGAACATTCTCCTCCCGAGTATCCACAGCTACGCTACCTGATCAGCGTTTCGATCGTATGAGTGTCGTCAACTGTTCGCCGATAAGGGCGAGGAGACTGATCACGATCGTTCCTGAGAGTACCAGTGCTGAGTTCCTGAGCGTGAGACCACTGATGATGATCGTTCCCAACCCATCACCTCCAATGACCGATGCGATAGCAGCCGTTCCCAGATTCAGAATATAGCTGTGTCGAATACCGGTGACGATCATGGGCAATGCCTGTGGAAACTCGGCTATCATCAGTTGCTGCATTGCGGTCATCCCCATCCCTTTGGCAGCATCCTTCACTCCGGGATCGACCGACTGGAATCCTACGATGGTGTTGCCGAGAACGGGGAACAGTGAGTAGAGAAAGAGCGCAAGCAGCGCTGGTTTCCAACCGAATCCGAGCACGGGAAATGCAAGGATGATCACCGCTGAGGGAGGGAATGTCTGTATGAAGGCATTCAGCTTGAGGACCGGTTCGAGAAACTCGCTACCCGCTCTCCGTGTTGTGAGCATACCTATCGTGATACCCACGACCGAAGAGAGTGCTGTTGCTGCAAGGGTGAGCAGGATATGAGCCTTCGTCATCTCGAGCACGGTCCGTCTGCTATGGGTGTATTGGGTGACAGAGGGGTACAGGAGGCTCAGAACACTCTGCTGCACCTGTTCTGAGACCACATAGAGTGTAAGCACGCTCATCAGTAGTACGAGTATCACTACAGAGCGAGCGCGATCTCTCCTAACCGTTGCTGATACGTTGAATGGTCTCAAAACGCACCTCTCCACAGAGCCTTCCCGATTCGTCCACCACTGCTACCGCAGGGAGACCCAAGTTGAGAATGACAGACATACACTCCTTAACCGAGGCGTAGGTCTGCACCGTGTGCGATTCATCGGTTATTGCACGACCGATGAGCACTCCTTGAGAGATTGAGAACCCCCGAATTGGAGATCCGTTGCTATCGACCTGCCAGAAACAACGGTCTGAACAGGCTCCAAGCTGAGCCTCTGCATCGTCTGAATCGCCGTACAGCGGCTCATCCATACACCGGTCGGCAGTGAATAGGGTAAGCCGTTTCAGAGCTCGATCGGGACCGAGAAATCGTTCAACGAATTCATTCGCCGGTGCTACAAGGATGGTCTCGGGGGTTTGCGCCTGCACAATCTCCCCATCTTTCATGATCACCAGGTAATCTGCAAGTCGAACCGCTTCGTCCAGATCATGGGTGACGAAGATCACGGTCTTTTTCAATCTCCGCTGTATCCGAATGAACTCGTCCTGCAACTCTTCACGAGTCAAAGGATCCACCGCCCCGAAGGGCTCATCCATGAGAAGAACCGGAGGGTCTGCGCCGAGAGCTCTGGCGACCCCTACCCGTTGTGCCTCCCCGCCCGAGAGTTGGGATGGATACTTCTTTCTGTAGGTATCTGGGTCGAGTCGAACAAGCTGCAACAGGGCCGTGACACGGGAATCCCGTTCTGAACTATCCCATCCAAGCAGCCTCGGCACGAGATCGACATTCTCCTCCACGGTCATATGCGGCATGAGCCCCACAGACTGTATGGCATATCCCATGCTCCTTCTCAGCAAGGTCTCATTATCGCCCCGCAACGATGCATCTTCATAGTGAATGGTCCCCGAGGTGGGCTTCACCAGACCATTGAAACAACGGAGTGTGGTCGATTTACCACAACCGCTCGGTCCGATCAGAACCGTGACTCGTTGAGCAGGAATCTCAATGGAACACTCGTTCAGGGCGACTGTATCACCATATAAGACAGACAGCCGATCTGTTCGCAGCACCGTATGTGTTTCGGTGATGACCGGATGCCGCTGTGTTGTATTCATGCTGTCTCCTTTTCTTTTCGCAATGGCACTGGGGTGAGTATGGTTATGCAGAGATGCGCAACGGCATCGGCAGCAACGGTCAGTCCTATTATCAGGAGCATTCCCAGCAACACCATATCGACCGAGGCTTGTCCCAGCCCTTCGAATACCAATACACCAAGTCCTCCCCCACCGATCAACTTTGCAAGAGTCGCATTGCCTATGGTCTGTACCAGTGCAACCCGGATACCATGGAGTATCCCCGGTGCGGCAAGTGGCAGACGAACCATGGTCCAGACTTGGCGCCGGTTCATCCCTATACCGCTTCCTGCCTGAATGACCTGGTCGTCGATCTCAGAGAATGCGGTGAAGCTGTATCTGATGATGGGATAGAGGGCGTAGAGGCTCAGTGCTATGATGGCAGGTGTGTTACCAATTCCCTGTATGCCGAGCTGCCGCAGCTGGGGAACTGCTCGTGAGAGTGCTGCCAATGGTGCTATGAGTAGTCCGAACAGCGCAATGGCGGGGATGGTCTGAAGGATGTTCAGTACGGGGAACACGCTTTTTCTGATCGAGGGATGTTGATAGCTTGCAAGTGCAAGGGGAAAACCCAGCAGCGTACTTATGCCGATACTGATTCCGGTTATCCTCAGATGATCTACCACTTCTCGACCGAGTCGAGATCCGAAGCTGCGTGCCTCTTGGACCATCCCCAACTGCGTTAAGTATCCACCGAGCCAGTAGCCTAGGATGCAGAGGATCACGACGGCGATACTCAGGTAGTCGAATCGGTTGAGTTTTGGATGTAAAAGGAACACGAGAACACTTGCGGTGACATAGAGATAGAACCCTCCACTGGGACTGAATCTGGCATACGGGCCGAGTTCCGAGACTAACGGGGCTCCGAAATGGGCAAGTACGATCACAGTCGAGATGAGACCGACGGTTCCGGAGAGTGTGCGATATCTACGACGTATCCTCTCATCGGTGAACCGAATCGAAAGGATCACCAGTGCTGGGGCGATGAGCAATATGCCGATTGCGGCGAATCCGATGGTCGTGAGACCGAGAGCCTGTTCAGCAGATACGCGATTTTCCCGGGTGCCGAGAAAGGGGAGCATCATGCTCAACCCATACACGAGCAGGATGGTGATTTCGATCTTGATACTGTTTCGATTCGGTGTGCCCTGTGCATGCATTTCACCGCCCTCCAGGCTCGGTTGATCGGTAACCGATAGGTGAAGATACCAGAGGATGGACCGGTAATCAAGGAAAACCTTGTCTTCAGGCCTCCAGCGCCCTATATTTGAGAGACACACCTGCACAGGTGCAGGGTGTTTCGACACACAGGTCGATACAAGCTGCATAGGAGGTTAGGTATGCGAGCAAAAACTCAGAAATCTGTAATCATAGTCGTACTGATAGTATGTGTAATCGGAGGGGTCTTCGCAGGAGGGAGAACGGAGACGTCAGAGATGAAGGAGATAACCGTCGGATCGAAGATCGATACCGAGGGAGCTCTGCTTGGGTCGATGATAGTTCGCATACTCAGGGAGCATGGATTCTCGGTTGTTGATAGAACACAGACCGGATCGACACCCATCGTCCGCTCGGCCATCACCAACGGAGAGATCGATATCTACCCCGAGTATACCGGTAATGCGTTCTACTTCTTCCCCGGTGAATCCGAGGCCGATCTTTGGAAGCAGTTCCAAGCCGGGTACGAGAAGGCCTCAGAGCTCGATCTTGCTGCGAACGATATAGTCTGGCTCACTCCTGCACCTGCGAACAATACCTGGGCGATCGCCATTCGCGCCGATCTATCCGATTCGGCTCAGTTGCGTACACTGGAAGACCTTGCCGGTTATATCAATGCAGGGAACCATTTCAAACTCGCAGCGAGCGAGGAGTTCGTCTCAAGTGAGGCAGCACTTCCCAGTTTCGAATCGAGTTATGGTTTCTCGCTCACTGATGACCAGTTACTGGTTTTCGCTGGAGGAAACACCACACTCACCGAGCAGGCAGCCGCTTCGGGGAGAGAGCAGGTGAATGCAGCGATGGCTTACGGAACCGATGGTCAGCTCGCAGCTCTTGGCTTAATCGTTCTTGAGGATACGCTCAATGTTCAACCGGTGTATGCCCCAGCGCCAATTATCAGAAAGGAGATGCTGGATACCTATCCGGAGATAGCAGCTATTCTTGAACCGGTGTTCACCGGGCTCGATATGGAGACACTGCAACTACTGAACAGTAGAATAGCGGTTGAGGGTCAGTCGGCGGCAGCTGTTGCAGAGCGCTATCTGGAGCAACAGGGACTGCTCTAACGAAGCCTCTTGGGGGGGGTCACTGTTTTCAGGGCTAGGATTTCCCCTGTTCCCCAGCTAGAATGTCATCATACCTTATTGGAAGCAGGAGCGTCTCATGCGTAGACCTAGAGCCGGTTTGGAGACACATGTATATCATCAGGTCCTATCAGACCAAGAGTCACAGATTCGACGAACCATCTTTGTAAGCCTACTATGCATCCTCGTGGGCATGGTCTCCGGTCTCGGTGCCGTTGGATTCAAATACCTCATCGAATTTTTCCACAACCTTCTCTTCTCGGGGAAACTTTCGTTCGAATCGAACAGATGGGGCGTGATCTCCTCTTGGGGTATCTTCGTCATCCTGGTTCCCGCGATAGGAATCACCCTTGCGCAGGTGATCACCAGTACATGGGCACCTGAGGCAAAAGGCCATGGGGTTCCCGAGGTCATGGTTGCTGTTGCAGAGAATCAGGGGAGAATCAGACCGATCGTTGCACTCGTGAAGACGCTAGCCTCGGCAATCACCATAGGGGCAGGAGGTTCGGTCGGAAAAGAGGGGCCAATCGTTCAAGTCGGGGCGAGTTTCGGTTCAACTTTCGGGCAATGGATGAAACTCTCCAGCCGAGAGACCATCATTCTCGTTGGTGCCGGGGTGTCTGGTGGCATCAGTGCCACATTCAACGCGCCCATCGGTGGAGTGATGTTTGCTCTTGAATTGATTCTTCCCGAGTACAGCATCATGACCATCATGCCGCTGGTTGTCTCCTCGATCATCGCAACGACAATCGCCTCTCAGTTCACCGGAGCCTATCCGGCATTCATGGTTCCCGAGTATGCCCTCGAGTCCCCATATGAACTCATATTCTATGCTGGGCTCGGAGTCCTTGCCGGGCTTCTTTCAGTTCTATTCATAAAAACAGTCTATGGGATGGAAGATTTCTTTGAAAAGATCGCGGTGCCTCCAATCATCAAATCGATTGTCGGAGGTCTGCTTGTTGGTTCTATGGGATATCTCTCGCTTCGAGTCTTTGGAAGCTACCATGTGTTCGGTTCTGGATACGATTTTCTCGATCTCGTTCTTGACAACCAAATCACCTTTCTTGCAGTCACACTCTCTCTCATAGTCTTAAAACTACTGGCGAACTCTATTACGCTCGCTGCTGGGGGTTCGGGAGGAATATTCGCCCCTTCGCTTTTTCTCGGCGCTGCGCTCGGTGCATCGGTTGGCATAATCGTGAATGCACTCTTTGGTGATATCACCGGACCGATCTCTGCCTACGCAATCGTCGGCATGGCTGCCATTGTTTCCGGCGTGACAGGCGGTGTGCTCACAGCCATCATCATGGTATTCGAGATGACTCGGGACTACGCAATCATGCTTCCTCTGCTACTAAGTGGTGTACTGAGCTATTTCGTCTCAAAGCTCCTCTACAAGGAGACCATGTACACAAAGAAACTGAGCAGAAGAGGAATTCAGATCCAGTTCGATAAACGGATTCCCACCTTCAAGACTCTCAAAGTCGGCGAGGTCATGAAGCGTGAGATCATCTTCTGCAGCTCATCCGACTCGGTCCAACAGGTGTGGGATACCATGCATAAGTATGGGCTCGGGCTCCTTCCGGTAATCGATGACGACAAGGTAGTGGGAACAATCGGGTATGTGGAAATTCATGAGACCAAACCGAACCAGCAGGATCCGATCGCTACTCTGGTCAAGCGTTCGGATATCACGATTCCAGCCGGGTCGAACCTGTACGATGCTCTTCAAGTGATGAAGGCACTCGGAACGAATATCCTCATTGTCACCGATTCTGATCATGTAGTAGGGTTCGTTACCGCAAATCGGATTATTCAGAGTTATCTTGAGAAAAAGCGGATCTCTTAGTAGGTCTCTGGCTCTTATTAGATAAATTTGCCATACTAGCACCATGGCACACACAACAAGGTCACTTCATGTAGCGAAACGGGTGAATCTTCATACCCATTCATGGTATTGCGGTCATGCGACAGGTGAGATTGTCGACTATGTGGATTCAGCGAGAAGTCTGGGTCTTTCACTGCTCGGCATAAGCGAACACTGCCCGGTACCCGATGAGCGGTGGCACCGATCCAGGATGGCTTTCAACCGGCTCGATGCATATATGGATGAGTGCAGAGCTCTACAGAGGGGCGTAGAGGATCTTCAGATCGTATGCGGCTTCGAGTGTGATCACCACCCTCGGTACGTTTCGTGGTATCGCGAGCGGTTGTTAGACAGTGGTTTCGCCGATTATCTGGCTTTCGGGGTACACTATCTTTCAGATTCCAAGCTTACAGACACATTCGTAAAGAAGCTTCCTGCCACCAGTTCCTGGTTGCATATCTATACAGACCTCTATATCGATGCTCTCAAATCGGGTCTCTATCGGTTCGGTGTTCACCCCGATCTTTTCGGTGTCTTCTATACTCGTTGGGATCAAGAGGCGATCAGTTGTTCTCATGCTATTCTTTCCTGTGCTGCAGATTTGCAGATTCCACTCGAGATCAATGGGTATGGGTGCAGAAAGCCGATGATCGATACAGCAGAGGGTATGCGGTGGCAGTACCCGGTAAGACAGTTCTGGGAACTTGCTTCCCAGTACGATCTACAGGTGATCGTCAATAGTGATGCTCACACTCCAGAGGATCTCGATGTCTCAGGGGTCGGTGCGTATGAGCTTGCGCACCAGTGCAATCTTGAGCTTGTTGATTGGCAAGTCGAGCTAGTGCTCCGAGGCGACAGTTCCATTCAGCAGATTTCTCCTGTCCGGCGTAGTTGACTGGATCACGACCACCTCTGCAACTCTATGATGTTCCCCTCTGGATCTCGTGCGTAGACGACCGATATGTGTCCGACTCCCTCTATGTCGGTATCTATCACCTTCCCTACGAGCGATCCTCCATGTGCAAGCAATCGTTCTACACATACCTGTACGTTCTCGACTGCAAAGGCGATGTGTCCGAATCCTTCGAGGTTGATCTCCTTTGTCTGGTTCTGGCGGCTCTTCTGGTAGGAGAATATCTCCAGTGTCTGTCCATTCGATCCGGGAAGGGTGAGGTGGATTCCCTGAATATGTGTATCTTTCAGCCCGGTAAGTCTATCGACCCATGGACCTTTCAGATCTCGAGCTGGCGGTTTTTCGATACAGTCGAATACGTGTATGTAGAAGTCGGCCAAGGCTCTCCAATCTCTGCTTACCAGATTTACGTGACTGAATGCTATCTTCATACTGCACAACTCCTTCTCCGACAGTTTCGATTGCCTCAAATCATACCCTATCGTCTGCATCTCGTCTCCCCTGAGCCCAACGTAGAAATCCGAACCCTATGAGATAACACCTATCTCAAACGCAAGCTATCTTGATGTTTTTTGTGGTGGAGGTTCGGAACCCTACGAGATAACACCTATCTCAAACACATTTGAAAGTGCAAGGCCAAACGCATCAGGTTCGGAACCCTACGAGATAACACCTATCTCAAACCCCAGGTTGAGATCCCGATTCATACCCAGTGGTTCGGAACCCTACGAGATAACACCTATCTCAAACCATTGACTGTAATCTCTCTATTGATTGCAGAAAGGAGAATCGTATAGCCATAATTCAAAGCTATATTGATCCTTGACTCCTTATGTCTCGAAAAATCGTGACCGAACAGCGCATTGAAGTAGACCTTTGCAGCATGGGCTTCTCGATTGGTTCGGTCGCCAGGAAGAACCTGCTCTGCATACTGCTCAATCTTTACAGCCGCATCCTGATTAATCTTCTGGAGTACTCTAGCTTGATTCATGATCTTTTCGTATACAAGTCGTGCCCAGATAAGATCTTTCGTCTCTTTTTCCCAGACAATCTGGGTTCTTACCCTTTCAGTGGAGTTATGACAACCATAGAAAGGGAGTACATTGCTTAATGGGTTTCGATGATTATCGCAAAAAATGATATTAATCCTACGCTCCTGCAACTGAGCGACCAACATTGCAGTAAGCGATACGGCTGTGGATTCGATCAACAGTGTATGAATCTCACTTAAGTGAATCCTCAATATTTCCGTATCTCTTACCACGAGATAGTTCATCTTGTACTCCAATTTGGCCCGCTTCGAAACGACCACAACCCGCCAACTCATAGATCATACATCCTCACAGATTTTGAGAAAATTCCGGTCGGGGAGCGGTGTATGAGTTGAGCATCTCTGTCCTTGATTGAAGATTGAAATTTTACAATTCCAGCACTTCCACCACCCCCAATCACCTTCAGGTCAGCACTCTCAGGAGTACAGGTAAATAGATTCAGAATCTGCACGAGAACTTCACACTGAGTCTTAATATTGAGTGTAGTGAAAAGCGATTGCTTAGTAGTAAGCAGCTTTGCTTGGTTTGCAGGACGATTTCTAAATATCGAGTCCCGCTCCTTGGCAAGTAACAAATCGTAGAGTGCAAGATTCGCCTCTCTAGTGATCTCTAGATCCTCTGCAAGAATCTCGGCATTCTCCAACACCTCCGAAGCTTTCACCTTTTTCAGCAGAGATAGATACTTTTCAACCTGAGAGAAATAGTCGTAATACTGCTCGCTCAGAACCAACTGTACTTCGTTATTTGCTACAACCCGAGATCCAGTAATTCCACTCAGACTCATGAAGAAATTCTGTACACACACCATCTCATGCAGGAGAATTCTCTCAAGCACAAGGTTCGGACTATCATAGTGCAAATGTTCAGTACAATGCCCAACCAATTTTGTAGAATCCAACTTGAACTGCTGAGCATACTGGATTGGTATCGGAACTAGACTTCTCACAGGTTTTTTCTTGACGATGTGTTCAACAAGAGCGAAATACGCTGTCGAAGCTGCATTATAACCACCATATTTGGTTGTTTCATAAAGTTTTGGATCAGATCCCTTCAATGGAATCAGATTCTGCTTCTTTCTCAGCGGCTGCAGTTTGAACAAAGCCCCCGATGCCTCCACCGACTGTCTGGTTATCAACACCTGATGGTTTCGCAAAGTTTCCCTGATCGTGAGAATGGTTCCTGTCTCTCGTTTCTCCCGCTTTTTCCTTCCCCTGTTACGCCAATACTCCTCATCTGCAATCCACGCAATCTTCCCGTTTCGTTCAACATTTTTCGTAAAGAGATTACTTGCGTTGTAGTTCTGATTAGTACGTCTGAGCTCCTTGATGAACACTCGAGGATCATCTGTGAATCTGGTGTGGTAGGTATTACCCACCACAATATTCAAGTACGCATCATGAGCATGATGATGATCATTTACCAACCTTGATTTCTTTATCTCGAAGTCGGTTCTGAAGTTGGAAACATTTCGTGCCTTGACATAGATAATTTCCGTATCATCGTCCTGAAACAGGTTCTTCAAGATAGTCGAGACTACCTTTGTACTTTGCCTTGTCTCCACAAGTTGCCTATTGATGAATGCAAAGAGCTCGTCATCGCTCAATGAAGTCGTTCGAGTTAGACGCTTGAACTTCTCTGCAGAAATCAACTCTCTCGTTAGGAGCATCTTCCAGAATCCGTGCATCTTCTCCTGCCATATTGGATTGATGGGATAGTCCCCTCCCTTATTCCCGTTACATGTCTTGTGTGAAAGTACCCTGTTGTTCAAAGAGTCGTCCTTGATGAGCGATTGTGGATAGATATGGTCAATATCGTAGAGTTGAGGATTGTGCATTTGCTCAATCTCGATCCTTCCACCACAATATGGGCATCGTCCCATTTG
>Ga0334900_1003248_pt1 | contig 12933 bp, 12 predicted proteins | sample GraSluR3_MG_2_FD_207231 | JGI IMG/M metagenome (GOLD analysis project Ga0334900, IMG submission 207231) | Sludge microbial communities from methane-producing bioreactor in Wageningen University, Netherlands - Granular Sludge_31_08-R3 | ecosystem: Engineered > Bioreactor > Anaerobic >...
TGAAGCCAAGTATGAGATTGGATTGTCTGAAAGCCTGGAGTTGCGTTAACTTCTCGCGAATCTGCTCGGAGCAGCGAGCGCGGAGATGCGGATCGAGTTCCTGTACGAGGCTGCGGGAGGTGAGACGCAACTGTCGCTTCTGTTCTGCAATTGTCATGACATACAGTATAGCGAATCGGTCAGGAGCTTCAATAGCCTGTATGTGAAAGGTAAGTTACAGCGAAGAATACTCCGGTCGAGATACCAGTGAGCATGGGATCTCGCCACGAGTAACCGAGTCCGCCCCGCTCTTTGTTTGGATCGAACTGACGAGCTTTCAGGGCAGACTCAACCTGTTGCGAACGGTCGAGCAGTAATTCGAATACCGCTGCTGTGTAGGAGACGATACTGCGGATAGGATGTCTCGCCGGTCGATCCCACCTGGCTTTTCTTGCCTGAGAGACCTCGGAAGCGACATCGAACAACAATGGGATGGTCGCAATCGTCAATTCGATGGTGGCACCTGTCCGATACCCCCGAACACCGGGAATCCGAGAGAGAGCCGAACCAATCGATCTGGCAATGTCATCCGGTGCGCTCGAGTCTGCGAAGGTCATGCCCATGAGTACGATCGTCGCGAAACGTACGAGCGCAGTGACCGGATCGATCCAATCCGGTGCCTGCAGAGAGCGGGCGAGAAAGATGATCGAGCCCATCACAATGAAAAAGCGGATCTCCCGTTTGTACCTGCGAAAGGGGAGTGCTGTCGCCCATGCTATGACCACATTGAGAAGAAACAGCAGGCATATCGCTGAAAGCGATGAGCGGGCGAGGCCGATCGAGAAGAGCAGCAGGGTGAAGATCTTCGTGAGCGGGTTCGTCCTGTGCAGGAATGTGTTGCGTTCGGTGTAGTGGAAGAGATTCATCTCAGCCATGAGAGCTCCTCGACTGGTATGGGCTCTCCCCTCATCCGTGGCTGTCTAATCCCGTATCGATCGACGACTTGGAGTATCTCACTCGGCGCGCCGTGGGCGACTACGGTCCCCTGTTCGAGTACGATCATAGTGTCTGCGTGAGCGAGGAGTTTCTCAATCTCGTGGGTGGCAACCACGATCGTCGTTCCTTGTGCATGCAATGAGACAAGTGATTCGAGAACAGTCACAATGCCCAGATAGTCGAGATTCGCAAAAGGTTCGTCCAAGAACAGCATGTGCGGTTGCATGGCGAGCACCCCTGCGATCGCCAATCTTCGCCGCTCTCCACCCGAGAGTGCTCGAGGTCTCTGGTTCAACAGGGGCGTGAGAGCAAGTTGTTTTGCAACCGATTCCATACGGTGAACTCGCTCCGACGGTTCGACTCCCATGTTCTCGAGTCCGAAGAGAATGTCTCGCTCGACGGTCTGACCCACCACCTGGGTGTCGGCCTCCTGGAATACGAGTCCTATGCGCCGATTCCGCTCTTTGGCTCTCCGAGTGAAGTCAGTACCATCGATGCGAATGCTCCCGCCGATCGGTTGTATAAGCCCCTTGATACAGCGAAGTAGTAGACTCTTTCCGGTACCGTTTCTCCCGGAGAGGACGGTGAACGACCCCTTCTCGATCGAGAAGGAGATATCGGTGAGTACGGGGTGCCTCACATCGAAGGCACAGGCGAGCTGTTCCAGTTCAAGTATACTACTCATCGGTAGCGGCTTCCTCCAGTTGCTCTTCGGCAAGGAATGTACGTACCCGGTTCGCGAACATATTCCCCAGAAGAATCACGGCAACCAGTTTCACCAGATCTCCAGGGAGGAACGGTATGAGACCCACAGCGAAAGCCTGAGGCCACGAGAGGTTCAGAACGAACTTCATGATCGGCAGTCCGATCGCGTAGAGCACCAAAGTCCCTGATACTGCTCCCGCGATCATCCACAGCAACTGTCGTCTGGTCACCTGCTCATCTGCACTGCGACTTGTCCCTCTGAATCCGATATCGGTACAGAATCCTGCGAGGGGTGCAGCGACCAGCCAGCTGATGAGAAACCCTCCGGTCGGTCCTGCGAAGTGGGCGAATCCTCCGACACCACCACTGAATACCGGCAGTCCGATAGCTCCCAGGGCCAGATAGACGGCGACCGATGTTGCGGCGAGTTTGCTACCGCAGAGCATGCCCACCAGAAGCACAAAGGCAGTCTGGAGCGTGACCGGTACCGGTCCGACTGGAATAGCTACATAGGCTCCGGCTACAAGGAGTGCCGCAAAGAGTGCGGTCAGAATAGTACGTCGTAAGTTCATGTAATCCTCCTTTCGGTCTCTATACCACATATGGCGGAATATTGTAAACATAAATGTGCTTGATTGTTTACAATTACCTCCATTCTGGGTACACTGCCGATATGACGACACGGCATAGAGTACTGGCATTGCTCGAACAGCATAAAGGCGAATTCATCTCGGGAGAGCGGATCGCTGAGGATCTGCACATGAGCAGAGCGGCGATCTGGCGAGCAGTTCGTGAGCTGCGGGAGCGCGGATACGATATCGAGGCCTCGACTCGTGTGGGCTACCGGCTGGCACTCGCCAGCGACAAACTCTCAGCTGAGGGGATCCGGTCCGCACTCGATTGGCCTGAACCGGTAGCGATTCACTACTTCGACTCCGTCGATTCGACTAACAAGATTGCGAAGCAGATGGCACTCGAAGGAGCTCCGCATGGAACGGTCGTGGTCGCCGGAGCCCAACAGGGAGGTCGTGGTAGACTCGGCCGATCGTTCTTCTCTCCGGAAGGTAGTGGCCTCTATATGAGTGTCGTGATGCGTCTGGACCTGCCGAGTTCACTCGCTCTGCGCATTACCTGCGCCGCTGCCGTCTCCGTATGTGTGGCAGTCGAGAGCCTCGGAAGCGATCCTGCAAGCATCAAGTGGGTCAATGATATCTACATGCGGGGGAAAAAGGTGTGCGGCATTCTCACCGAGGGGGCAAGCGGGTTCGAAAGTGGAAGGATCGAGAGCGTGATCGTGGGTATCGGGGTGAACTTCTCTCCGCCACAAGGCGGGTTTCCTTCAGAGCTCTCCTCCATTGCAACGGCGATCTTCCCCGACGAAGTCCCCTCCGGAGTCTCGCGAAATCGGTTGTGTGCCACGATCATGCGCGAGTTGTTGACATCGGCTTCTCGTATCGACTCACCGGAGCTCATGGGATTGTACCGAAGTCGGAGCGCGGTAATCGGAAAACCGGTCCGAGTTTTCCAAGGGGGGCAATCATACGATGCCACTGTGGGAGGGATTGCCGACGATGGTGCCTTGCTCGTTCGGACAGCAGACAATGCGATGCACACACTGAGTTCCGGGGAGATCTCGATCCGACCTGCGACAGGGTCGTTCTGAAGCATTCGTCTTGGGAAAAATAGCGGGTAGGGGTTGACATGTTCGCTGTTGAAAGGGTATAAACGTGAACGTTGCGCCGCTTTAGCTCAGTTGGTAGAGCAAAGGACTGAAAATCCTTGTGTCCTCGGTTCAATTCCGAGAGGCGGCAGAAAAGGCCAGTGTCGAATCGTTCGATACTGGCCTTTTCAGTTCTCCTTGCTCCTTCTCCCTGAGGAGGGTACACTGCATCTATGGATCTGATTGAACGCTCTTCACGAAACATCCAGGAAGCCATCAACTACGAGACACTGGTCTGCGCCACCAGACGTGCCGAGTCCTATGTAGAGCCGTTGTTCGAAGAGGTCGGGACAGTCATCCCGATGATGAATCCCATGACCGTACACCCGAATACCTATGCAGACGCATTCGGTCTCGATCCACGTGAACTGCTCGAGGTCCACTCGCGGGTAAAAGCGCAGTTCCTTCGCCTCGAAGCTTCCGATCTGGTACTCAAACGTGGCGATGATGCCTATCCAGACTGGGTTGCCGAGGTACGAGGCTCTCCTCGCTTCCTCTATGCGCGTGGCGATATCTCCCTGCTCGATCGTAAGTGCGTCTGTGTCGTGGGAACCCGGAGCCCGAGTACAGAGGGAAAAGAGTATACGAAGCAGACGGTGCAGGCGCTCATCTCGCATAATGTGGTCATTGTATCCGGGCTCGCTCTCGGTATCGATGGCATCGCTCACATCTCCACGCTTGCCCTCGGGGGACAGACGGTGGCGGTGATCGGAACGCCGCTTACCGAGGTCTATCCAGCCGAACACCGGGACTTGCAGAGGATGATTGGCGAACGGGGGCTGGTCATCACCCGTTTCAGCCCGGCCACGCAGACACAGAAGTGGCACTTTCTCGTGAGAAATCAGCTCATGAGTTCCCTTGGATCGGGTTCTGTCGTGATAGAGGATCGTGATGGAGGGGGCGCGGTGAAGCAGGCTCACTATGCACTCGAGCAGGATCGATGTGTCGTGTTGTTCCAGCATGTGGTCGACAACCGTTCTCTGCTCTGGCCACGTCGGTTCTCGCTCAAGTCGGGGGTGCTCGTAGTCAAGAAGGCCGAACATATTCATGCACGACTTTTTTCAAAGGCCCGAACGCCATCCCGACCGACCGACGAAAAGCGTGCTCCGGACCAGTTATCGCTCTTCGACTTCTCTTGACACTCCACACCTTGATGCATAGTATTCAACCCTATGAAAGCACATGAACTACGCGACAAGTACATAGCATTTTTTGTGTCCAAGGACCATGTCCAGATCTCTGGTGCGTCCCTCATCCCCGAGAACGACCCCACGGTCCTGTTCACCACTGCGGGCATGCACCCACTGGTACCCTACATACTGGGTCAGGAGCACCCTGCAGGTACACGGTTGGTAGACTACCAGAAGTGTATCCGAACCGGTGATATCGATGCGGTAGGAGATCCTCACCATCTCACGTTCTTCGAGATGCTCGGGAACTGGTCTCTCGGCGACTACTACAAGGAAGAGGCCATTCGGTATAGCTACGAGTTCCTCACCGAGTGGCTCGGTATCGATCCGGAGAAGCTCAGTGTCACTGTATTCGCCGGAGATGACGATGTCCCTCGAGACGACGAGTCTGCTGCGGTGTGGAAGAGCCTCGGTATTCCAAGCGAACGCATCTTTTACCTGCCTCGAAAGGATAACTGGTGGGGTCCTGCCGGAGAGGCCGGCCCTTGTGGACCCGATTCGGAGATGTTCATAGATACGGGAAGAGATGCATGTGGTCCCGATTGCCGACCAGGGTGTTCCTGCGGCAAGTACTTTGAGATCTGGAACGATGTCTTCATGGGGTACCGTAAGACGCTCGAGGGTGATTACCTTCCCTTGGATCGCAAATGTGTCGATACCGGTATGGGTATCGAACGGACGATCGCCGTACTACAGGGGAAGACCTCGGTGTACGAGACTGAGGTCTTCACTCCCATCATCGCCAAGATCGAGCAACTGGGCCATGTCTCCTACGGGCAGCAGGAGGATCGGGATATCTCGATTCGGATCATTGCAGACCATGTCAGAACCAGTGCATTCATCCTCGGAGACCAGCGCGGGGTGAAGCCGTCCAATGTCGGACAGGGGTATATCCTGCGCAGACTCATTCGACGAGCGGTCAGACATGGGAGGAAGCTTGGTATCGAGGGGAAGTTCCTCGCTGCACTCGCTTCCGGCGTGGTCGAAATGTACGCAGACGCTTATCCTGAGATGGGGCGAAACCGTGAATTCATCCTCACCGAACTCGGCCTGGAAGAGGAGAAGTTCTCGACCACACTACAGAAGGGCGAGCATGAGTTTGCGAAGATGCTCCCGAACCTCATGAAGGGCAAGAGCAGAGAGATCAATGGTCGTATCGCATTCAAGCTCTATGACACGTACGGATTCCCGATCGAGTTGACCGAGGAGCTTGCAGCAGAGCACGGTTTCACCGTGGATATCGCGGGGTTTACCAAGGCTTTCGAGAAGCACCAAGAGGTCTCCAGAGCCGGGGCCGAGCACCAGTTCAAGGGGGGGCTTGCAGATCACAGTGAGTTGACCACCGCTCTGCATACGGCGACCCACCTGTTGCATCAGGCGCTTCGGACGGTACTTGGCGATCATGTAGGGCAGAAGGGTTCGAACATAACTCCCGAGCGGTTGCGGTTCGACTTCACCCATGGAGCTCCCATGACCAAAGAGGAGCTCCAGCAGGTCGAGGATATCGTGAACGGTGTCATTGAGCGGGATCTGCCGGTCTCGTTCGAGACGATGACGGTCGAAGATGCAAAAGCTCAGGGGGCAATCGCCTTTTTCGATAGCAAATACGGCGAGCAGGTCAAGGTCTACAGTGTAGGCGACTTCTCCAAGGAGGTCTGCGGCGGTCCTCACGTAGAGCACACCGGCTCTATGGGCCACTTCAAGATCAAGAAGGAGCAGTCCTCCTCAGCTGGAGTACGCCGAATCAAGGCTGTGCTGGAGAGATAGCACGACACAGCAACCCAGACACCCCCGTAGAGACCTCCTGCGGGAGTGTGTCATCTCCCAACGAAACGAGGGTAGCGGAACAATCACTAATGGTGCATTACCGAGAGAGTGCAGGAAACGTATGGGGAGATACCCCGCCCATTGGGGCGGCAGCGGAGGCGAAGCCTCCAGGGTCCAGGGCTTGCCCTGGGGTCACGATACCATTCATTTCCCAACGAAGGCACAGCATTCATGCTCTTCATTTTCCTACCAACCTTCAGTTAGTATGACAATTTCTGTAATTTTCCTTGACAAGCCATGACGCTGGTCTGAGAATGGAGACAAGGCGTACATTCATGCTGCGTTTCTAACAGCAGAAGGGAGGAATACATGAAAAAAGTCTTGTTTGTCCTGGTGATCTTGTTGATGATGGGTTCGACGCTTCTGTTCGCCGCTGAACCGAGGGAGGGAATCAGAGCAGGATTGGTCACTGGACTGCCATTCCAGATAGGCGTGATTGGCGAGTATGACTTCGGTCCGGCGAGTGCTCACGTATCGATGGGTTATGCAGGCTCATTCTTGATCCGTATGGGTGGTGATTACCATTTCCCGAAACCATTCGTGCATTCGGATTGGGGTCTTGATCTCTACCTGAGTGTTGGCGGACATCTTGATATCTTCGTCGCCGGGGGAGCGTTCATTGCTCTCGGTATTCCAGTGACTTGGTCTTGGTATCCCGATAGCCTTCCGATGAAGGTGTTCGTGAAAGCAGGACCCGAAATATATCTGTCAGGATGGGGTGGAGTTGATTTCAATGGTTCCATTGGAGCCATGTACCAGTTCTGATCGGTTCTTCCTATCCGATACCCCATACATCCATACTTGGTCAATCCATGGCGGTCTTCTCGACCGCCAGTTGGCCGCATGCTCCGTTCACACCACGTCCACGGCTGAACCGGCGTGTGTAGGGGACCCCTAGTAGATCGAGTTCACGCGTGAAGGCATCGATCTCACGCTTGGAGGGCGTCTCCCAATCCAACTCGGCAGCGGGGTTCCATGGAATCAAGTTCACCATGACCTCGAGTCCACGAATAAAATGGGCGAGCTTTTTTGCCGATTCGGGATCCGTATTCTGGTTGTGGAGCATGACATATTCGAGCGTGAATCGTTTGCCCGAAACATGTTGGAAACGAAATAGTGCCTTTTTTAGCTCATCCAGAGGATAAGCGTTGTTCACCGGCATGATATCACTTCTCAGTGCATCGTCGGCGGTGACCAGCGAGACGGCGAGCTTCACCGGCAGGTTCAGTTCGGCGAGCTGGAGAATGCCCGGAACCAGCCCACAGGTGCTTATGGTGATCCGTCTCAAACCGATATCGAACCCCTCAGGGTCATGCAGGTAGGTGATCGACTGGATCACCTCGGTGAAGTTCGCCATCGGCTCTCCCATCCCCATGTACACGATATGGGAGGTATCGGGAGCAATGGCACGGAGATGGACGAACTGTTCTATGATCTCGAACGCCTTGAGATTCCGCACCAAACCCATAGTTCCCGTTCTGCAGAATCGACACCCCATGGCACAACCGACCTGACTGGAGAGACAGGCGGTCTTCCGCCCATCTCTATCGGTAAGCAGCACACACTCCACAATCGCACCATCGTGCAGTTTGATTGCGAGCTTGGTCGCTCCGGTGGAATCGGTCTGCGTATCGACTACCTCACTCGAAGCAAGGACGGGCATGGCATCGCCAAGCTCCTCTCTGAGTTGCTTTGACAGATCGGTCATCTGGGAGAATTCGGATGCCCCACGGGTAAGCCAGCGATAGATCTGCTTTCCCTGATAGGCACGTTCAAGGCCGAGGGCCCCAAGAATTTCATTCGGTCTCATACCATAGAGGCTCTTCGGCATCCTTCTCTGTTCACTCATCAACGCGACTCCTTCCAGCCAGTCTATGCGAACATGGCGATAATAGCCAGTAGCACACCGGTGATACCCTCACCTCCGAGGAAGCCGCTGGAGACGAGCCCGGTGCGGTCAGCCACCTTGGCCACCCGCTCTTTCCCGACCACCCGCTTTATGATCATAAGAGAGAGCGCACCAAAACCCATGATCATGGAGATATTGATCGGTAGATAGATACCGAGTCCCAGAGTAGCGGCAGGCACTGAGAGGACGTACAGGGCTATGCCGACGACCGCTCCGATCAGGAAAGCCGGTACATGACCGAGCCCTCCGACCATGGCGGTAACGGCTCGAGCCTGGGGTGCAGGAAGTAGTTCCGAACCGAAACCACCGAAGGAGTCCTTCAGCACGAACAGCGCAACGACAGCGACGACAGAACCGACAACACCGCCGATTCCCTCGGCTATGATCTGCCCGGAGGGTCTGGTTCCCACCAGATACCCCGATTTCAGGTCATTCATCATATCTCCGGTGAGGCCACAGGCGACCGCAGTCACTCCGGCTATGGAGAACGCTGCGATCGTCGATGGATTCCAGACGATCTGTATTGCCAGAAGCACCAGAATACCGAAGATCTCCATAGGGTTGATCCCGGTCTGTCCGGTGAGCATCGCGGCAAGCTGTGTCGTGAGATAGATTCCTAATATCGTGAACACCGCTTGAAGGAACGATATCTCGGATCCGGCGGTGAGCAGCACCAGTACGCCAACGATCAGACTCACAGCGATCCAACGGAGATTGCCTGTAGGGAGACTGAATACCGATGCTGGAGACTTTCTTCGACTCTCCTGTTGGGTCTGATCGGTGAACTGTCGGATCTTCTGCCAAGCAGTCTTCACCAGAATACCGATTCCCGTTCCTACCATGAGGCCGATTCCCAGGTTCTGTCTGAACAGGTCGGCAGCGGCCATGTCCGAAAAGAGTCCCGATACGATTCCCACAGGGGTGAGCAGCAGGTAGCCGAACAGTGCACCACCGAGCCAGACAAGGCTGAGAACGGGACCGATGATGGCTCCGATTCCGGCTGCCATGGGCGATACCCAGATCGATACTGCAGGAATCACTGCAGTTCCCGTAAAGAGGACCAGCACCGCGGGGATGATTGGAATGCCGTCTCTGAATATGGTGAACACGGCACTCGCGGCCATACAGGTGAACAGGAGTGCTGCCCCTTTCCCCTTCGAGGTACTCGCGATCAGGGTATTGTACGCTGCCTGTCCCATAGGATAGGGCAACTGTTCTTCCACGATGTAACGTTGTCTGGCGATGATCGTGAAGAGTGTCCCCAGAAGTGCTCCTGATAGGGTGATGATGAAGATCGATGCCGGACTCACCGTCGCTTCGGCATTGAGCATCCATATGCCGGGTAGCGTGAATGCTATGCCTCCGGCCACCATGGCTCCCGAGCTCATCATGGTGTGTGTCACGTTGATCTCCTGCAGCGATGCGTTGTTGAATCGGCGGAGAATGGCCATGCTCACCACGGTCACGAAGACCGTAGGCCAAGGAAGTGCTCCCATGCGAAGTGCCACGTAGAGCGAACTGCTGGTAATGACCACCAGTCCTAGAATACCGATAACTATACCCCTGAAAGTCAATTGTCTGTCCAGCTCACCTTGTTTCATAGCTATCCTCCTCGTGTGAGAGGAATCATAGCAGATTGACGATTATTGGTTAAGTGTTCAGAAAGTCTCCTCTCTGTAACCTTTTTTCGGGTATATATGTCTTTATTCCATATATGTGGTAGCTTGTAGCGCAATATTGCAGTATTATGCATATAGTAAAACTATTCGGGAGGCATTCCCAAAAGGAGAGAAACGTATGAAGAAAGTATTATTGGTCATCGCTCTTGTGCTGATCATCGCTATTCCGTTGTCTGCAGCGAACTATTCGAAGACTAACGGTGTGGGAGTTGGACTTACACTTGGGTATCCTACAGGACTCACCATGCGATATGGTATGGACGATTTTAGAGTTCTCGGTAACCTGACCTGGAACTTCGGTAAGGGCTTCTACCTCGATGCCGGTGCCTTGTATGACCTCACCGAAGTACAGCTTGGAGACTTCCCCATCTATATCAGTGGTGGTGCTCTCCTTGGATTGGGCATAAACGAAAACAGCTTCCAGCTCTCGGCGAATGGTATCGTGGGAGCTTCCTACTATCTGGAAGAGTATCCTGTCGAAGTCTTCCTCAATCTCGCTCCTGGTTGGACGCTCGTAGGAAATAAAGGGTTCAGCTTCAAGGGTGGTTTCGGCGCTCTCTGGTACTTCGACTAATCGAAGGGTCAGTCGACGAACGACTATGCAGGTCACGGTGGATATCCTCTGCTGTGACCGTTTTTTCGTTCAGATCACTGTTCAGCAACTCCAGGGTTCGAGTTTGGAGACGAGTCGCTGCGGAACTCTGGCTCTGACGCGAACGAGGTCATCGTCATACGAGATGTGCAGCACCGTTCCGTTCTTCCTGATCATAGCCACTAGGTCCCCCCGGGCATGAGGAAAGGCGTAGGAGTGTTCCGGGTGTGTCGCATGGGCAAGTTGCTCCACCGCATAGAGCAGAGCCTCCACTCCCTCCTTCCGTATCACTGAACCGGCAATCGATCCGGGATGATCCGAGAGGATCTTCGTCACGGAGAACTCATCGTGTGAGGCGTCCATCTTGTTCACGAATACTACCATGGGCTTTCCACTACAACCGAGCGACGCGAGCACTTCCATGGTAGTCTCGTAGCACTGCAGCATGTCCGGGTGTGATGCATCGACCACATGGATGATGAAGTCGGAATATCGAGCCTCTTCCAATGTCGATTTGAACGCATCGACCAGTTGGTGGGGGAGGTTGCTCACGAACCCGACCGTATCGGAGACCAGCACTTCACCCCCGCGAGGGAGCGCGATGTTTCTAGTGGTAGGGTCGAGTGTGGCGAACAACTTGTTCTCGACAAGAACATCGCTCTGGGAGAGGAGGTTCAACAGACTCGATTTCCCTGCATTCGTATACCCTACGATCGCAGCGGTGGGAATGGTTCCCTCACTACGATTCTTCCGTTGCACCGTTCGTTGGGCTTCCACTTTGAGCAACTCACGTTTGAGGGCTGCGATTCTCCCGGTGACGATCCGTCGGTCGATCTCGAGCTGTGTCTCACCTTCGCCCCGTGTACCCTTCATACCACCTCGTTGTCGCGACAGGTGTGTCCATTTTCGGGTGAGTCTGGGCAGCGAGTACTCTTGCCGCGCCAAGGCGACCTGCAGGACAGCCTCTTTCGTTGCAGCCCTGTCGCTGAAGATCTGGAGTATCACCTCTTGCCGGTCGATCACTGCGATATCGAACTGATTTTCCAGATTCCTCTGTACTCGTGGAGCGATATCCTGATCGAAGACGAGACAGTCTGCCTCTGCTTCCTGCACAAGGGCCTGCAGTTCAGCGACTTTGCCTGAACCGATCAGCGTGGCTGCATGGGAGTTTCTCAGCGGGATGATGAGAGATCCGACAATCTGTGCACCCATAGTCTCCACGAGACTGTGCAACTCCTCGAGCCGAGCCTCGGCTCGCCGGATATCTTCGGCGGGGAATCTCAACGTGACGATATATGCCTGTGTCTGGGAATTGTCTATTGCTATCACTTGTGTACTCGTATAGTTACCTCGACTTCCATTATATGCTATACTCTGCGCGCATTACAAGCTAACAAAGAGGTTTCCATGGGTCTAAATTGCGGTATCGTAGGGTTGCCGAATGTCGGTAAGTCCACCATTTTCTCAGCACTGTCATCGGCGCCGGCCGAAGCAGCGAACTATCCATTCTGTACCATCGATCCGAACATCGGTATGGTCAGTGTCCCCGACAAACGTCTCGACAAGATCGCAGAACTCATTCCTGCTAAACGAGTCATTCCCGCAACGGTCGAATTCGTCGACATCGCCGGCCTGGTGGCTGGAGCTTCGAAGGGAGAGGGGTTGGGGAACCGATTCCTTGCATCGATACGGGAAGTCGGTGTACTGGTACATGTTGTCCGGTGCTTCGAGAATCCAGATATCGTGCATGTGGACAACCGTATCGATCCGGCAAGCGATATCGAGACAATCAACATAGAGTTGGCGTTGGCCGATCTGGAGACTGTAGAGAAACGGTATCAGCGGGTCTCAAAGATGACCCGTCTGGACAAGGAGACAGCCAAGCAGGCAGCACAGCTGTTACCGGTCCTAGAGACCTTGCGAGAGGCTCTTGGTAATGGAACCGCGGCTCGAAGCCTGGATCTCAATGCCGATCAGCTGAAGCTTATCTACGATTTGCATCTGATCACACTCAAGCCCATGCTCTACGTCTGCAATGTCGACGAAGAGAGTATCGACGACGAGAATGAGTTCGTCAGGATCGTCAGATCGATCGCAGATTCCGAGGGTGCCGAGACCGTGGTGATCTGTGGGAAGATCGAATCGGAGATTGCCGCTCTCGATACACCAGAGGAGCGGGCAGAGTTCCTCGAGGCGGTCGGACTCCAGGAGTCGGGATTGGACCTTCTGATCCACTCAGGGTATAGGACGCTCGGCCTGAGAACCTTTTTCACTGCAGGAAGCGACGAGAACCGGGCATGGACGTTCCACCGGGGGGATAAGGCTCCACAGGCAGC
>Ga0334900_1003253_pt1 | contig 12901 bp, 17 predicted proteins | sample GraSluR3_MG_2_FD_207231 | JGI IMG/M metagenome (GOLD analysis project Ga0334900, IMG submission 207231) | Sludge microbial communities from methane-producing bioreactor in Wageningen University, Netherlands - Granular Sludge_31_08-R3 | ecosystem: Engineered > Bioreactor > Anaerobic >...
TATTGGCGAGATTGAAAGCAAGAGAAAAGAAAAGTTTCTTAAGACATTTGAGAGCATAAACAACTCATTCCAGGCAATTTTCCAGAAGCTTGCTCCTAAGGGCGAGGCATTTCTTGAGATGGAAAACCCGGAAGAGCCATTTGAGGGAGGGCTTAAAATCAAGGTTAGGCTCAATAAATCAAGGTTTATTGAGCTGAGAAGCCTGTCTGGCGGTGAGAAAACCCTTACTTCGCTTTCGTTCATCTTTGCGCTGCAGGACTATGAGCCTTCAACGTTTTATGTGTTTGACGAGGTTGACTCGGCTCTTGACAAGGTCAATTCCAGGGAGCTGGCTGGCTGGATAAAGGAGTACAGCAAAAAGGCGCAGTATGTTGTGATTAGCCATAATGACGAAGTCCTGAGCGGTGCTGATTACCTGTATGGAGTAAGCATGGATAAGGAAGTCAACTTAAGCAAGATAATATCCCTGAAGGTTGAAGGTGAGGTACTCAAAGCCTGATAATAATCAACTTGCAATTCAGCTAGCTTTTTGGCATGGAATGCAAGACATTATTTATGCCTTCACAGGTTTTTTCCCAGGAGAAGTTTTCTTCAACCGCTTTTCTTGCTTTTCTTCCGATTTCTTCCCTGAGCACCCTGTCCCTGCCTAGCTTCTGAAGAATTTTTGATATCGAGTAAGAATCCTTGAAATCCACGAGAAACCCGTTTTTTCCGTTGGATATTATTTTTGTCGAAACGCCAACTTTTGTGGATATTACTGGAATGCCTGAAGCCATTGCTTCCAGGATTGTCAGGCCGGTTGTCTCTGTAAGCGAAGTGGAGCAGAAAACATCCATTGCAGAGTAATATTTCCTTACATCGTCCTGCCTGCCAACAAAAACAACATTTCTTGATTTTGAGAACCTTTCTTCAAGGAGCTTAATTCCTGAGCCAACAACAAGAAGCCTGGCTTCCTTGTTCTTAACAAGAAAAAGCCTGAAAGCCCTTAGCAATGTCATCGGGTCTTTCTCCAGAGCAAGCCTTCCGCAAAAGCCAACAACAAAACAGTCTTTCAGCCCGAGTTCCTCTTTTGCCTTGCTCTTGTTCTCTGACGGCCTGAAGAAGTCAGTCTTTACTCCCAGCCGGACTATGGTTTTTGGGGAGAGAATCCTGTTTCTGGACATGATTGAGGCTACTTCCTCGGTTGGGACTATAAGCATATCTGTAAGGTTGTAGAGCAAGGTTACAATTGGCTTGGTTATAAAGTAAACGAGCTTTTTCTTGGCCTTTCCTGCAATGCTCTTTGAAAAGAGCTCCCATTCTATTGAATGCACAAAGGAAGCCAGGCTTTTTCTCATGAGTTTTGAAAAAATAATTGACTGAATTCCCAAAGGCCCAAGGGTGTTTGTGAATACAATGTCTGCCTTTTTCACAAGCTTTCTTAATTTTAGTGTTTTTAGCTTTGGGGGCTGGTAGTCTGAGTATGTCTTTTTTGAGAGTGGGATTCGTTCAATTTTCACTCGCTCAAGGTTTTTGTAAGAAGGAATTTTTCCGAAATCCGGAATTAAAAGGGTTATTGAGAAATCGTCCTTAAGGTAAGGCAGAAGCTCATAAAGGAACCTTGAAACTCCGTCCCATCTTGGAAGGAAAGAGTCGCTTACAATAAGTAGTTTGGGCTTCATTTTCAATGGTTTTAGTATGCCTTGTACAGGACTTCTGCATACTTTGAGTGGTTCTTTAGGCCGTTGATAAAGTCCCTTAGGAATGTTGGCAAGATAAGGATTAAAAAGGATAGCTTCTGGCTTTTGAACATTTTCAGGGCTTCAACTTTTTTATGAAAAAATTCGGATGTGTCAACGTAGATTTTAGGGAGGCCTGACTTTTTCAAGTTGAACAGGGTCCATACATCAAAGCAGAAAATTTCACCTTTGAAATTGTGCTTTTCTGCTGCTGAGAGCACACACTTATAAACCTCCCTGTGGTCTTGGAGGGGATCATCTGGGCTATGCGTCAGTATTCTGTCTGGCCTGAACTTTCTTATGAGCTTCAAAAGCCTTTCCTCTGTGTTTTTTTTAGGAATTTCTTTTTGGAACTGTCCGTCTTTTAATCCCAGAAAAATCAGGTCTTTGCCATTAAGGAGGGCATTTACTTCTTTTGCTTCCTTTACCCGTGCTTTTGCTGTTACCTTTTTTTTGAACATCGGATGGCTTTTTTCCCCAAAAGAGAAAATTATTGTGTAAATCTCTGTCTCATCTGAGCTATACTTAAAAAGGGTTCCTCCTGGGCCAAAGATCTGGTCATCTGAGTGTGCGCAAGCCACTAAAACTCTTTTCATTTTTTCTTTTTCCTTTTTGGCTTTTTCCCTTTTATTATTTTAGGGCTTATTAGCAGCATTTGCTTAACCGCCTAGCCTATTGTGTCTAAAAAGCTATGCGCATTAAGCAGGTTTTCAACTACGTCAAACTGCTTGTCATTTATCGCTCTTTTTAAATATGTCGAAAGGAACTGCTTTTCCTGGTTTTTCACTCTTGCAGTCTTATCTGCAACTATGAGCGGGTAGGGGTAGCCAAGAAAGGCAGAATGGGTTGAAAGGGGCAGCAGGCTTGAAAGGGATGAGGGGTCGTCTTCTAGTGTATCTATGCGAAAGCAGAGCTTTGACTTTCTGTGAAGCCTTGCGAAGAATACATTTGCTTTTGGGGAAAATGTGCTTTCTGCTATCTGAATGCCCCATTCGCTTTCAGGTGAGTCTGACATCAGAAGCGAAGGGAGGTGCCTGCCTGACTCTGTAAAAAGCGAGCTTGTTTTTGATATTCCAAAAACCATAAGTGAATTTGAAGCAGATATTGCAGAGAGCTTTTTAATCAAAGGTAGAGATTGGCTGTCATACAATGGGCCGTCAGCCAGGATAAACGAGTTTTTGGCTTTGCCTGCCTCCTGCAGGCACAGGTTTAGCTCTATGCTCCTCCGGACTGCATTTATTGATTCCCTCATCTTTGAAAAAACTTGGGAGCTGTCTGCTTCGTAGGTGAAGCCATAGGAGCCATCAGAAATCCCGGAAAGGCCTTTTGAGTCGAAAACTAATGCTTTTATGGCCAGCTCGTCCTTTCCATACGCAAACTTGTCAAGATAGGCTAGCACAAAGCCTGAATATGACTTTGCCTCTTTTATTTTTCCATCTGAGAACAGGCAAAAGGAAACCCTTATGAAGTCAAGGGCAAAAGACTCTCCTTCAAGCAGGGGCTGGTTTCCCCCATCAACTGCAAGAGCGGCTTTGTAAGCCTTCGTGTCTTTTTGTGATAGAGTGAAGAAGGAATCTTTGCTGAAAGCAACCGGGCCAAAGCCTTCAAAGGACCGCGCTCTTTCCTCTTTGCCGATTTTGCTTTTTGCTCCTGCCCTAGCTCCAAGCTCTTCCAAAAGCTCTTTGTTAAATAGCATCATCAATGAAAAGAAAGGGCTAATTTAAAAAGATTTTTGCGAAAGTATTTATATAAGCTTAGCAGGAAAGGCTGTATGCCTCTTGAAACCTTCAGGATAAAATTTGACGGCATCTTTGACTTTGATGAGGTTTACAATGCGATGAATGACTGGCTTACTGAGAGAGAGTATGAGGTAAAGGAAACCAAGTACAAAAACAAGCCGCCTGAGCTTGAGATCGCCTGGAAAACTGATAGGAAAATAACACATTATGTGAAGCAAAAAATTGATGTGGATTTTTATTTCTGGAATATGAAAGAAGTAGAGGTTATAAAGAGCAACACAAAAAAGAAGATGCTTAAGGCTAGGGTAAGGATTGAGGTTAAGCCAGATGTTGAGCTGGGGTACGAGGATTACCTTAAAGATAAAAGCGAATGGGAATCAACTCCTTTTTTAATAAAGCTAAAAGAATTCTTTAACAAATGGGTTCTTAAAAGGGATATTGACATGCTATATGAGGGCCAGGCTTATTATGATGCGGTTCATTTCGTAGATTTTATAAAACATAAGCTTAACATGAAGTTAGACAAGGGTGTATTCTGATGGCTGAGAAGAGCATTGTGGCAGAGAAAAGCTCAATATCCTACAAGGGCTTTTTTGAGGCAAAGCAGCTTTTTCTTGTGATAGACAGGTGGCTTAAGGATAATGGGTATGAAAAATCTGAAAAAAGCGCTTTCCAGAAGAATAATGAAACAAAAACATTTGCAAAGCATGAGCTTGAGCCTTTCAAGAAGATAAGCGACTATGCCAAGTTTATCATAAAAATTGAGGTTGTGCTCTCTGATGTAGAGAATGTCCTGATTGAGAAGGAAGGGCAAAAGCTTGCTGTTGAGAAGGGCAATATAAAATGCAGCTTTGCTGGTGTGCTTGAAACAGATTACCAGAACCGGTGGGATGCTAAGCCTATTTACTTTTTTATGAAGACTGTGTTTGATAAGATTATATTCAAGAGAGAGCAGTCTAATTTTGCCTCTGAGCTTAATGCAGAGGTTAATGAGCTTAAGAATGAGGTAAGGAGCTTCCTTAACCTTTACAAGTTCTGATTTTGCTTTGGCTTCTTTTTTAGCTTCTTTAGAAATAATGCATTTGAGCTGGCTAGCTTATTGGGCGGCATAAGAAAGGATTTAAGTGACTCTGGGCTTATGCCTTCTGAGATAAGGAGATTCTTTTTGTTTTTTATTCCTGATGCAAAACCGCCAATTCCTGATGAGGCGACTACCCTGTGGCAGGGCACGATAGGTGCGAAAGGGTTTTTGCTCATCGCAAAGCCTACCACTCTTGGGAGTGTGCCTGATACCGTTGCGATGCTTTTATAGGTGGCAAGCTTTCCTTTTGGTATAAGCCTTGCTGCTGTGTATATCTTTTCAAAATCTGTTTTTGGTGATAAACAAAGCTGCGATAAGAGAGCATAAAATGCCTGCTCTGAAGGCTTTTCCTTATAGGATTTAAGGGTTTTTCTGAGATTTTCCCTTAACACTACAAAGCCTCGCCTGCTGATTATTTGAAAGAGGGCTCCTTGGGTAAGGTACTGAAAAAACTGGGTGATATTCTTTGGCTTGCCTGAGTAATGGCACCTTTCAAAATCTATAAGCACAGGGCCTTTTTCTGAGATAATGATGTGCTTGGCAGGGTGGTGCATCTCTTCTTTGCTCAGGCTAAGCTGGTCAAGGGCAAAAAGCTGCTTTGCCACAGCGTATATTATGGAAAGGACCTTTATCCTGCTTTTTTCCTGCGAGGCAAACTCTTCAATCAGCTTGCCATAAATTCTCTCCATTTCAAGGCAGTCAAGCATGCTGTCATAGGAATATGCTTTTGGGCCAATGCCCTGCCTGTTGAGCAGCTGAAGGGTTTTGTACTCTCTATCCAGGGTTACCTTGCCCAGAGATAGCTTTATGCACCTGCTTTTTCCTAACGAGAATACAATGCTCCGCTTTCCTTTTGCAAATTGCTTTGCAGCCGGGTACTTTTCCTTTAGCTGTGCTATTTTATACTGTGTCTCACTGCTTGTAATTTTTTTCATTCTGCTTTGCCTTTTGTGCCCTATATACCAAGAGCTTCTCAAAAAAGAGGCTTTTTGTGCCGACGATATCAAATACCAGGCTTAACTTTTGCATCCTGAATTCAATCTCTTCTGGATATGAAAGGGTGCTTGCTATAAAAAGCAGTATGCCTGTGCTGTTAAGCCTTTGGAATGCCTGCCCTAAAAATTCTATTGTAAGCTCGTTTCCTTTCCTGCCTCCATGAAGTGCCTTGTCTCTAAACTCAGGGTCATCCGGAAGGTAAGGCGGGTTAAACAGAATCATATCGAATTTTTCCTCAGGGCTTATTGCTAAGAAGAGATTTGTTTGAATGCATCTTGCGTTTTCAAGCTGGGAAAGCCTTTTCGCTGCTTCTCTGGCTGATTCTTCATCCAGCTCTGCTGCTAGAAAGGTGCTTTCGGGATGCTCTGAGGCAAGCTTAAGGGTTATTTCGCCTGTGCCTGAGCCCATCTCAAGAATTCTTCCTTCCCTGAAAAATCGCTTTGCAGAGCCAAGCAACAATGCTGAATCATCGCTAAATTCATACTTCATAAGAAAAAGATAGAAAATAAAAAAATAAAAAGCTTTTGAAAGCTAGAAAGGCTTACTTCCTTCCCCTGGCCATCTTGGCCCTGGAGATGTTTCCATTCTTGTCTACGTAGTACAGAAAGCCGGACTCTTTTGTGATTCCTGCCTTAAACACTACCTCTTTCTTCTTCCTAGACTTGCTCTTTCCTCTGGCCATCTCAACTCTGGAGATGTTTCCGTTCTTGTCTACAAAATACAAGAAGCCAGGCTCTTTTTTTACTCCTGCTTTAAAAACAACTTGTCCCATTTTTTTACCTCTAAAACCGTCTGAAGCGTTTAGGAGGAGGTATTATTTAAACTTTGTGTTTTATTCGAGGGAAAACAGTGTAAAAAGGGCTATAAAAAAGGCTATTTCCTGGCTGACTTTGGTTACTTGAGCTTTTCATCTGCTAATGCCAGGTACTCCTTGATTCTTTCAATAGTTGGCTCAATAAGTATTCTCTCGATTTTTGACTCAAAGATTTCTGAGAGGGAGAGATTTTCACGGATTTTGTAAAGCTTATCTGCCCTTTCGATTATCTGCAGCTCTCTTAGCTTCCTTAGCTGCCTTGTGATGTTTGACGGGGTTATTCCAATCTGCGGCCTCTTAAACATTTTTCTTGCCCTGTAAACTGCCTTTTCAAGTGAGCTAAGGTCAAAATTCTTTTTCCTTTTAAGAAAAACATAAAGGATGTCCACTACCACGTCCCTTGAGTCTCCCGGGTTCAGGAGGCCTAGGCTTAGGCATACCCTTTTTACGAGCTCTCTCTCTGAAAGTGCGCCTGGCTTTTCATATCTTCTTAACACTACCTCTTGTATTGGCTTGTCAACAATTGCCTTTGCCATAACCTCAACAAAATGCCTTTAATAAATAAAGCTTTCTACTTGGCTTTACCTGGCTTTAGGTGCCGGAAAGAAGAACATTTATAAATGCTGAAAAAAGGCTTATGCATTGGTGTGCTCAATGAGGGGAAAGAGCTTAAGGGCGGAGATTCTTAGGATAATTGAAAGCAAGTGGCCTACTTACCCTACTGAGATCTGCAGGATTCTTGATATCAAGGAAAGCACTGCGAACATTTCCAAGATGATGTATCACATAAGAAAGCTTGAAGAGCAGGGCTCTGTGCGGGTCAAGAGAATAGACAGGGCAATGGTTGTATGGCCTGTTAAGATAGAAAAGCTAAGGGTCATCCATGAGCTTATTTCTGACTTCTAAACTTGCTTAATCACCGAAGTTGTCTGAGTCTGTAAGCTCATTAATCATGTCTGAGATCTCTTTCTCCTCTTTTCTGGTCTCAAGAAGGTAAGGAAAGATGCTTACAATAAATACTATTGTGGCTCCGCCAATTATGAAGCTGATTATCATCTTGTCCCTAAGCCCACCGGAATAAGCCATAACTGAGAGAAATATTGCTGCAAAGTACACCATAAATGAGCCTATAAGCACAAGCTTTGCCTTTTCCCTTGTGAGCTTGGCTTTCTCTACTTTAAGGCTTATGAACTGCTTTTCTGCATCAGTGATTCGCCTTGAGACTGCCCTTATTGTCTGCCTGATGCTTTTTTCTTTTTGTAATTTTCTCATTTACTCACCTTAAAGCTTTATTTTTGAGGCTTCTTTGCTGAACGCAATTCCTTTCCTAGTTATCTTGAAAGGTATTGGGCCGTCTTCATGGCCAGAGCGCCTCATTTTTATTATCCTGACTGTCCTGTCGTCGGGACCGCCAAAGCCTCCGTAGTGGAATGCAAATACAGAGTCTGCAACAAATTCCTCCACGCCGTATCTTGAATACATGTCTTTTTCTGACTGCATCTCGCTTGTCAGAAGCGTGGTTGAGGCGGATTTCTTGAAAAAGAAAGCTAGCTTGTAGAGCTCCTTCCTGACTTCGTAGGCATCTGCAAATGACATGCTCAAGGTTGAGATTGAGTCCACAACGACCCTTTCTGGTGAGAAAGAGACAATCTCTGACTCTATGCGCTGGTTTATTTCAGGCTCGTAAGGGTGTATGTAAACAAACCTAACCAGCCCTTTTTTTTCTAACTCACCAAAATCCCAGCCGAGCTCGGCAGCATCTTTTTTCAGGTCATCTATGTTTTCATCAAATGTTATGTAAAGGCCTTTTTCATTGAACTTGCTTGCTCCCATATACAAAAAGGCCATTGAGAAAATGCTTTTTCCGCTTCCGGGACCACCTGTTACCAGGTTTATTGAGTTTACAATAAGGCCGCCTTTTATTAAATCATCAAATCCTAAAATGCCTGTCTTCATTCGCTCTGCCATGCTCTCACTTAAATGCTCTTTGGAGGTTACATTTAAAAAGATTTCTCTTTTCACTGGAATTGTAAAACGAAAAAGGGAAAAATATTTAAACAAAATGCTTCCTACACAGGTTTATTGGTTTCTTCTGAAAAGAGGTTAAGAAATGATTAAGGAAGAAAATGTTCTTAAAACTGGCACAACAACTGTAGGCATAATCTGCAAGGATGGCGTAGTCCTTGGCTCTGACAAAAGGGCTACTGCCGGCTATCTTATTGCTGACAAAAAGGCTAAGAAGATTCACCAGATAGACAAAAACTTGGCTCTTACTATTGCCGGGTCGGTTTCTGATGCCCAGCTCCTGATTAAGCTGATAAAGGCAGAGATTAAGCTTTTTGCACTGAGGTGCCAAAGGGACCCAAGCGTGAGCGAGATTGCAAACCTGCTGGGGCTGATAGTTTACCAGAAGATTAGGTCATTTTCTGCAATTCCATCAATTACGCATTTTGTGCTTGGGGGAAAGGATCCAAAGGGGTATTCACTATATGACCTTTACCCGGACGGCTCTGTCTCGGAGCACAAAAACTTTATCTGTTCTGGTAGCGGAAGCGTGTTTGCCTATGGGATGCTTGAAAACGAGTATAAAGAGGGGCTTCTTGCCAAAGAAGGGGTTAAGCTTGCCTACAAGGCGCTCTATGGGGCTTTGAACAGGGACATAGGGTCTGGAAATGGAATAGAGATTGTAAGCGTAACAGATAGCGGCTTTAAGGTTGATGTTGACAAGGAGTTCAGCATAGAGAAGCCTGAATAAGCCCGGAAGCTAAGCTTGATAAAAAAGATTGGTTAAAAAATTTCTTTTGAGTGATTTTTGGAAAAAATGGATGAGGTTTATGTAAATGCCGAAGCTAGACATTATTAAAGAGATTTATGAAGTTGTTGAAAAGGAAAGGATAAGCAAGGCTTTTTTTGAGGGTGCGAATATTGTCCTTTATACTACTGACAGGAATTACCTGCTTGACCCCGGGGATGACATTAAAAGGGCTGTTGACATGCTCAAGAAAAGAATTGAGCTTAGGGCTGACCCAAGCATTCTTAAAAGCCAGAAAGAGGTTGAGAAAAGCATAAGGGACATGGTTCCTGAAGAAGCTGAAATAAAGGATATACTGTTTGATCCGGCGAGGTCTGTGGTTGTTATTGAGGCGCTTAAGCCGGGACTGGTTATTGGAAAGGAAGGCTCACTTTTAAAGCAAATTAAAGAGGAAACTCTTTGGATACCTAATGTGAGAAGGGCTCCGCCTGTCAAGTCAAAGATTGTGGATGACATAAGAAAAGTGCTCTTTATTGAGTCTGAGTACAGGAGGGATTTCTTAAATAAAGTCGGGCACAGGATTTACGATGGGTGGACAAGAAACAAAAGGGAAGAGTGGGTAAGGATGAGCTTTCTTGGTGGGGCCAGGCAGGTGGGAAAGAGCTGCCTGCTTCTGCAGACTCCGGAATCAAGGGTGTTGATTGACTGTGGCGTTGACATCACTGACTCAAGCAACGGGTACCCTTTCCTGGACTCTCCTGATTTTAAGATTGATGAGATTGATGCTGTGATAATCAGCCACTCTCACCTTGACCATGTTGGGTTTGTGCCATACCTGTTTAAGTTCGGCTACCGGGGCCCTGTGTATTGCACTGAGCCAACCAGGGATGTTTCTGCAATGCTGCTTATTGATTATATAAAAGTCATGATGGACAAGAGGAAAGACCCTATATTTTCCATGGATGACATTAAGGAGTTCATCAAGCACACTGTAACGCTTAATTATGAGGAGGTTTCTGACATTACTCCTGATATCAGGATAACGCTGTACAACGCCGGGCACATTCTTGGAAGCTCGATGGTTCACCTGCATATTGGAAACGGGCTTCACAATATCCTTTACACGGGAGACTTAAAGTATGCGAAAAGCCTGCTGCTTGACCAGGCAGAGACAAGGTTTCCCAGGCTTGAAACATTGATTATTGAAAGCACTTATGGCGGAAAAGACAATGTGCTTATGACTAAGAAAGAGAGCGAGGAGATGCTTATCTCGGCTGTGAAAGAAACCTTGAATAATGGCGGCAAGGTGCTTGTGCCTGTGCTTGGGTCTGGAAGGGCGCAGGAGGTTATGATGCTGATTGAAAAGGCAATGAGGGAGGGAAAATTGCCAATGCATCCTGTTTTTATTGATGGGATGGTCTGGGACATTACTGCGATTTACTCTGCCTATCCTGAGTTTTTCAACCCGCACTTAAGGAAGCTTATCTTTCATATGGACTTAAATCCTTTCCTTTCGGAAGTTTTCAGGCAGGTTGGCTCTGCCAAGGAAAGGCAGGAGGTTATTGATGGAGAGCCATGCATTGTGCTTGCAACGTCAGGAATGCTTGTCGGCGGCCCCAGTGTTGAATACCTTAAGAATTTCGGCGATAACCCTAAGAACTTGCTTCTGTTTGTTTCCTATCAAGGTGAGGGGTCTCTTGGAAGAAGGATACAGAACGGGGAAAGAGAGGTTGCCTTTGCATCTGGGGAGAACCGGCATGAAGTGCTCCAGCTAAAGACTAGGATTGTTACAATAGAGGGGCTCTCCGGGCATAGTGACAGAAAGCAGCTTATGGGCTTTGTCGGTGCACTGAACCCAAAGCCAAAAAAGGTTATTATTCTGCATGGTGAGGTGTCAAGGGCAATTGACCTTGCGAGCAGCCTGCACAAGGCTTACAGGATTGAAACTATGGTTCCAAGAAACCTTGATGCCATCAGGTTAAGGTAGCTAAGGCAAAAGCTTTAAAAATAAAAGCAGAATGCCAAAGATACATGGATCCTTAGCTCAGCCTGGTAGAGCATCCGGCTCTTAACCGGAAGGTCGGGGGTTCGAAGCCCCCAGGATTCACTCTTTTCTTTATTTTTAATGAAAAAATATATAAAAGCTATCTTGTGCTCTTTTGCATGCTTAATAACCTCAAAGAGATTGAGAAAGGATTCAGGAAGATTTCTGCTTTATCCGGAAAGCTGATGGTGCTTAATGAGCCGGAGCCTGTATACAAGGAAATAAATAATAATTCTGAGTTATTCGGGCTAGATGCAATGCTTGCATCAAAGATAATTCTTAAGGAAATTGAATTTTACAGGAAGATTGCTAAAGACCTCAGAAAAAACTTTGAGCCTACGATATCGCACCAGATATCTGTAACATGGCTGTTTTCTTTGTTAAAAAACGAAGATGAGACCGGAAAGCTGGTTGCGTTCTGCCATGACTGGATTGAGGACAGGAGGGATTTCCTTATCAGAGGCGGGGAATGGGCCGAGGCAGAGAAGGAAAGGCTTTTCCTTGAACTGAGAATGGAGTTTAGGGAGTACCTGAGAAAACTTGGGCTTGAAGATGAAGAGCAGGAAATTGTCTTTGAGAATGTTCTTGCGCTTACAAGAAACAGAAAGGAGAGCTACGCGAGCTATGTGCAGAATATTGTAAAAGAAGGGGTTGATGACTCCGGGAGATGTATAATCCTAATCAAGCTCATTGATAAGCTGCATAACTCATGCTCTTTTCTTGACGGGGAACTGACTATGGAAGAGAGGCTGCTGAGAGATGCTGTTAAGTGTATTTATATTATTAAGAAAGTCAAAGAGGCTGTAGAGAAAATTGAAGAAAAAGAGAGTGTTAACAGGCTTGTTGAGCTTAACAGGAAGAAAACCTTTGAAAACCTTGGCAGGATTGCAGATGGTAAGGGTGATGCTCTCAGTTGTGATGCAGAAAAGATTCTGTGCTCAATGCTGGACAAGGATAAAAATTGGAGCAGTGTTCCTTTTTCTGAACGGGCTTTGTTGCTGAAAAGCATTCTTGAAAATATTTGAGAAGGGTGACGGCCGGGATTTGAACCCGGACTGTGAGGGCCACAACCTCATATGCTGCCAGATTACATCACCGCCACCAGCAGCCATATGAAGAAGAGGTTTGTTTATAAAGGTTTCTTTAAGGTCTACTATACTTATCGAAATCAGAAAAGTCTGGTTTTGACTCTTTGCACTCCTTCAGGTATTCTCTAAGGCTTTCGCTTTTTTCAACCTGCAGGCTTACTGCCTGGCAGCCGGTAAGCAACAGCGCTAGAAGGATAAAAAGGTATTTCATAAAATGACTGTGCTGAAGGTTGTTAATAAATGTTTGCAGAAAAAACTCAAAAATTCCTTTCAAGGAGCGGAGCTAACTCAAGCGAGATGATTTTATCCAGCGAATACTGCGCCCTGTCGCTGATTTGCAGGTTGCTATTGCTTAGCACAGAATCAAAGATAGTTATCAGCCTGTTAGAATTGCTATCCAAAGTAGAGAGAAAAAGCGTGGCTTGATTGTCAGGTTCCTTAGGTGCTTCTAGCCTTAAGCAGCTAAATTTGGCGTTTCCAAAGAGCTGTTGCCGCAGGCTGCCTTTATGCTTTTTTATGCTTTAGTTATGTATTGAATTCTGATTTTTGAAGGAATAATAAAAGCCAAGTGTTTTCCTCCTTCACAATGAGAATGCTTTTTGTATGCAACCAGGGAAAACACAGAAGCAGGACTGCTGCTAATCTCTTTAAAGACAAATATGAAATTAG
>Ga0334900_1003259_pt1 | contig 12885 bp, 10 predicted proteins | sample GraSluR3_MG_2_FD_207231 | JGI IMG/M metagenome (GOLD analysis project Ga0334900, IMG submission 207231) | Sludge microbial communities from methane-producing bioreactor in Wageningen University, Netherlands - Granular Sludge_31_08-R3 | ecosystem: Engineered > Bioreactor > Anaerobic >...
CAACCGGAAGGGTTTCGTAGGGCCATGAGCACCCCGGACCTCGGCGGCCATTGGTCAACGGACCTCGCGTTTTTCCATTTCCAACCCCCGAGGGCTGGGGCTCGTGGGTGACAAGTTGCGCGGCGCGCGGTTTTTCGGCCCCATCGGAAGGGTTTCGTGGGCGCCACGCACACAGCGGACCACGTTCCGGACCTCGGCGGCTTTTGGTCAACGGTCCTCGCCTTTTTCCATTTGCGAACCCCGAGGGCTGGGGCAGGTCGCGTCACGCGCCGCACGGTGGCATTCTCCGGATTCATGCCAGGGCGCCACCGGAACGCGCTGCCCCGGTTGCTCGCGAAACCCTGAACCCCGAACCCTTCGGACTGGGTATCCCAATCAGTATACTGACGTCCATATATTTTGCGCGATTTCGCGAGGCGAGTCAAAGGGAAAAAAGAGCCACCCAGCCACGGCGGGGTCGGCCCCGCAGTGCCCGAGAGCGCGTCCCGCGGCGTGCCTGCATGCAGGCCCTGGTCGGGCTGGCGATCGAAAAGGCGTGGACTGGGTCGATCAAGCTCGGGCCCAAAGCGATTCGGCACGCTTCGCGGGCAAGGCCGTGGCGCGCCCGCACCGCGGTCCGGCGCCGGCAACGAGCGACCGGGCACGTTTACTCCTTTGCGGTCGCATCCGCTCGTCCTGGCGCCTATGCATCGGTGAATTCGTCTCTCGCTTGTCGGGTCAGGAGCAGTACGAGTGGGATGCCGGCCAAGAGCACCAGGAGCGACGTGACCTCCGCCACGCATCGAATCGGCGGGTTTTCAATCCGGCGCCACGCAGCGGTAACGGACATTGCCGCGATGCCGACCGTCGCGCCGTACAAGAGTAGGGCGAGGGACCCGAAAATCACCAATCCCGATACACCGATCACCCACTTGCGGGCGGTCGGGTTATGTCGAATCAGGCAAGCGCCGGCCCAGAAGTAGAGAACAAAGGACAGGTCAACGTGCAGCCGACCGAAGAAGAAAAGCTCGACCGCCAAGATTCGGGTGAGCCGCTGACGGCCGCTGAACGGGATGAGGCGGAAGGACTAGCCAACCTGGCGGAGTTCCTCACGTTGTTGCGGCTGCGGATGGAGCGAAGCGCCCAATGACCGACATTTCCCCGGATCTGCATGCTGAGGTCGTGCTCCGCGCTGGCCATCGGTGTGAGTATTGTCGCTTGGCACAAGTCGGGCAGGAGGCGACGTTTCACATTGACCACGTTGTGCCTCGAACGGCTGGGGGAGCAACCACGGCCGACAGTCTGGCCTTGGCGTGCGTGTCGTGTGCGCTGCGCAAATGGGCCAAACGGACGGCGACCGATCCCGATTCCGGAGACGACGTGCCCCTGTTCAACCCACGAACGCACACCTGGGCCGAGCACTTCCGCTGGGAGGGCGTAAGGATCGTGCCGCTGACTTCGACGGGTCGGGCCACGGTGGCCGCTTTGGCGATGAACCGGCCGCTGATCATCGCCATCCGCCACGAGGAAGCCGCCCGTGGTCGCCACCCACCCACATAAGCTCCCCCTTCGCCGGGCGCTCGCCTAGGGTCCGCCGCCGCCCTCTTCGATGCGGTACAGGGCGGTACGCGTGCGCAGGTAGAGCGACTTTTCCGACACGGCGGGCGAAGCCATGAAGCCGTCGTCGAGCCGGTTAACGGCGATCTCGCGGTACTCGGGGGCCGCTTCGATCACGGTCGTCGCGCCCTGTTCGTCGAAGAAGTAGACGCGGCCCTCGGCGTGGATCGGCGAGGCCGAGAAGTTGCCCGTCAGCCGGGTCGACCAGAGTTCTTCGCCCGATCGGGCCTCGACGCAGGCGGCCGTGCCGCGGTCGTCGGCCATGAAGAGCCAATCGCCCACGAGCACGACCGACGACCGCTTCGGCGCGGCACGCTTGTACTCCCAGACCACGTGGGTGCCGGTCACTACGCCCCGCCCGTCGGGCCGGACGGCCCACAGCGGGCCCTCGCCGTGCCCCATCGGCGCGAACACCAGGCCGTGGCCGACCACGGGCCGGCTCGAACCCGAATGGCTGCGCATCGTCTCAACCCGCCATAGCTCCTTGCCCGTCTCGGGCTCGTAGGCGTAGAGGGCCTTCGAGGCCAGGCTGATCAGCAGGGGCTTGCCGTCGACCTCGGCGATGAGGGGCGTCGAGAACGCCTTGCGGTGGTCGCCTTCGAGCCGCGGCTCGCCCGTCTCGGGATCGAGGTCCTGGAAATCGACGCTGCGATCGGTCTTCCAGACCGTGCGCCCGGTGTGCTTGTCCATGGCGACGAGGTACTGGTGGTCGCTTCCGTCGAAGTGCTGGATGACCAGGTCCTTGTAGAGGAACGGCGACGAGCCCGCCCCGCGGAAGTGATTGCACACGAAGTCGGTCCGCTGCCAGAGGACCTCGCCCGTCGTCGAATCGAGGCAGGCGTTGTAGGGCGATCCGAAGCTGACGTACACGCGGGCTTCCTCGATGACCGGCGACGGCGACGCATAGGAGTTGAACGGATGGCAATACTGCGGCCCCATGACCCGGTGGAGCCGCTTGTTGACGAGCACCTTGCCCGACCGCTTGTCGACGCACACGACCGACAGCACGATTCCGTCCTCGGTCGCGTTGGTCAGCCAGATGCGATCGCCCCAGATGACGGGCGACGACCAGGCTTTGCCGGGGATTTCGGTCTTCCAGACGACGTTTTCGGTCTCGCTCCAGCGGACGGGCAGTCCCCGGGCGTCGCTGAGCCCCTGGTCGGTGGGGCCCCGAAAGCTGGTCCAGTGCTCGCCCGCCGCGGCCGGGGCCGCCACGACGCTCGCCGCGACCAGGAATGCCCACGTGCCCGAGAGGCGTTTCTTCGGAATCGTTCTCATGCCGTTGTCGTCTTTCTCGATTCAGCGCTATGGCGATCGTCTCTCACGCCTCGCCCGGCGCGGCCCCGGGCGCGGCGAGTCGGTCCATTATGCGCAGACCGGCGCCGGTCTGCCACCCGGTTCGACAAGCCCCATGCGGACCGGGTCCGATTGCCGCGCGCGGGGGCGATCGGAAAGCCAAGCGACACGTGCCCCGCGCGATGCGGGAAGCGGCCGCTCCGTCGAACGGGCCTCATGGGCCGACTCGTTCGAGCAGCACGATCTTGTAAGCGCGGATCGCCGGCACGGTCAGCCGGGCTACGCCGTCGGCGATCGCGCACGCGACCGATTCGGGCGGCCCGTCGGGATCGTAACACGTTGCCTTGGCCGCGGTCCAACCCGGGGGAACCGGCACTTCGAGCGGCGTGGGTCCGACGTCGAAGCGCCGCCTCGCGTCGTCGAGCAGGCACACGTTGTAGTTGACCGCGTGCACCGCCAGACGGTCGTCCTTGCCGTACACCGCGAACCGCAGGTGACGTTGCAGGCCCGCGGCCGGCGCGATCGGAGCGGTCGGCAGGTTCGGCTCGTCCCCGTTCCAAAGGGCCACCTTGCCGCGACCGACGCTTGCCGAGGGTTGCTCCTCGCTCACGCCGAACCACTGGGCGACCGACGTGCCGTTGATCGCGACGGCTTCGTCGCGGGCCACGAGCGAGCCGCCCTGGGCGATCCAGTCGCGAAGGCCCTGCATCTGCCCGGGCGACAGTTCGTACGCGGGCGCGACGAGATAGATCGCGCGGAACGCCGCCAGATCGCCGGCGCTGGCGGACAAGCTCGCATCGACCAGGGCGACGTAGGGGCGATGGGTCCGCGCCAATTCGTCGTGGATGACCCGCCTTCCGTAGGGCCGCACGTGCGAGAGCGGGTTGCCTGCCCAATAGGCGTAAAGCACAGCGGCGGGAGCGGCCGGGCGCCATCCGTCGAACAGCTCGGGGTGACTCTTGAAGAAGGCGCGATACTTGGCCTGCGGCTCGCTGCGCGACGAGAATCCGCCCCCGCCGCTGAAGGCGGTCATCTCGGCCAGGGCCAGCTCTTGCACGTTCTCGCGGCCCGGGCGACTGGCGTCGTACCCCAGGCAGATGCTCCGGGCTCGCATGTGCTGGGCGAACTGGAGCATCGCCTGGTGGCTGCGAAACATCTGGTCGCGAAGGAGCCGGGCCAGGTGCGTGCTCTTGGCACCGCCGTCGACGTAGTGGAACCCGAACTCGACCCGGTAATCGCCCGGCTGCGTCGGAGTCCACTGGGCGTGCAGCGTGGCCGGCGGGCGCTGTCCCTTGCCGGTCGGGCCCGGCGCTCCCAGCGGCGTGTCGGGCGAAAGGGCCAAACGAACCGCGTCGGCGCCCGGGTCGGGGCCTCGCAGCACGAGGACGAACCGGTCGGCCGTGTCGTTGTCGCGGTCGCTCATCCCGACGGTGAGCACCTCGACCGCGAACTCGACCGGCTTGCCCGGCGAGGCCTGCGAAGGCAGCGAGATGTCGGCCTCCAACTCGATTCGCGTGGCCGGGTCGGCCACCGTGTAGCGATGGGTGATCGTCTTCGGCTCGACCGCGCCGGCGCGCACGGCGACGACGATCTCGTCGGACTCGGGCGGCACGTCTTCGACCAGGATGCCCGGCGAGTAGGTGCTCTCGAACATCAGGCGGTCGCACTGGCCGCCCGTCGTCAGGCACTCGGCGATCGAGTTTCCGTTGGGAAAGATCGTGAAGCCCGGCTTCACCTCACGGCCCACGCGGCGAAGCATGGCCAGGTGGTCGCTCGTTCGCAGCAGGCGCACCCGGCGGACCAGCTCGCCGGGCACGTCGGGCGAGTCGAGGGCCAGCTTGTCGACGTCGAGCCCCCGCGTGAGCCGGGCGACCCAGGCCGTGTCGCGGTTCGCGTCGAGGAACTCGCGAAAAACGGCCTTGCAGAAGCGGCAGTAGCACGGATCGGGATGGCAGTTGTCGACGAAGCATCCGTCGTATCCCACCTCGGCCACCATGCGGATCAGCCGGCGGTGCCACTCGGCCCAGTCGGGATGGTTGATGCACGCGCGGTACCGGTGCAGCGGGGCGTAGTAGTCGGGCGAATAGCCGCCGCACGATCCGCCCACGAACTTGCCGGCCGCGTCGACCACCAGCCAGTCGAACGGGTCCTTCGCCGGGCGCGGACCCGCCCATCGCGCGTACCGCTCCCACTCGTCGTAGAACTTCCAGAACCCCAAACGCTTTTCGTGATCGCCGGCGAGCGTGTGGTACGAGATGTACGGCGTGATCTCCGCGATGCCGATCGCGTGATAGCGCTCGAGCGTGCGGCGGATCGTTTCGATCCGCTCGGCAAGCGCCTCGGGCGAGATCAGGGCGATGTTCTCCCAGCTCAACGTGTTGCCCGGCCCGCCCGTGTACTGGTTCTCGCCCCGGTAAAGCCGGATCGGCCCCCAGTGGTGCGTGATCGGCACGGCCTTGCCCACGTGCAGCAGGTCGGGCGGCGCCGACCGGAACCGCTCGATGTATTCGGGCGTCGTGAAGTAATCGTCCGCGTAGTTGATCGTGTACACGATCGGCGCCGTGGTCGCCGGCACCATCGCCCCCGGCTTCCCCGCCAGGGCGGAGCCTGCGAGCAGCAGGGTGAACAACGATCCGATCCATTGCCTTGGGGTGGTCATCACTGAGATCCTCCGTGCTTGACTGTGACTTGCGCCGTCTCACATTTCGAGCGTGACAGCCTTCCCCACCTTAGCGGGAAATCGGGCGGATGCAAGAGCCGGACGCCCAAGGGCACACTGGAGCACCGCGATTCGCATTGCCCCGTGACGACATATCTGGAAAGCCTACCTGCCACGTCAAAGCCGCATACGAGGACAAAGAACGGAGGGCCGCTTGGGTGCAACGGTCCGAGCAGGAACTCCGCATGCCGACTACCACTGGCTCGACAGGGACGGCGGAACTCTCGTGGCGACGATTGGTGGAAGGCGCGTGTCCACCCGGCGGCCCCCATCCCCGCCAAAGGAGGGCAAGGCTCTCCGGCCTTTATAGTGACAGCCGCCGCCTGTCGGAGAGCCCCAACGAGCGCGTCCCTCCGGGTACCCGCCGTCCCCACTGCAATGGTGGTCGTTCCATCGCTGGGGGGGTGCAGGGTGGCGTGGTGGAAAGTCGAGGATCCGGAGGCCGCTTTTGTTCCCAATGAGTCTCGAAACCCTGCGATCTTGCGGGGTTTCTCGCGTGTGGAACAAGACCGGAAACCGCTTGCCACGCCGACTTTTCAGCACCGCAGGTGCGGGGCGTGCGGGTGTCACGTTCTGGTGTGGCAGCCGACTGGCAGAGCTGCGGGGGGCTGCGCCGGGGGACAGCTAAGCCGACAAGGAAATCGAATAACCCCACAAAAGGGCGGGAGCGAGCCGCGGGTACTGCATTCTTGACCGGCACGGCCTCTTTATTGACAGCCATTCTCCGCACTTGATACCATCACCGCAAAACCACCCGCGCCGCAGACACGATTGGAGCCTTCTGTGAAAAGGGATATCGAGGAAACGGAGGACGTCCTGGATGCGGAATCTCAACAGCCGCTCAAATTCTGGGAAGACAAACAACGGGAGTTGGTGACCAGTGTCGTTGACTATAATCTGAAGACACTATCAGAACTGATAACCGGTGAGAGCATAAAGCTGCACCCAAGATTTCAGCGACGTTTCCGGTGGGATCGCCAGCGTCAGTCTCGCCTGATAGAGTCTTTTCTCATGAATGTACCGGTGCCGCCGATCTATCTTAACGAGGATGAGTATGGTGAGTATTCGGTAATCGACGGGAAACAACGCCTTACGGCAATCCACGAGTTCTTTCGTGGACGACTAGAGCTAAACGGCCTCGTCGTCTTTTCCGACATAAATACCTGTACATTTGATACTCTTCCGCGTGAGCTACGCAATGTGCTCGAAACGCGTCCGACGTTGCGAGCCGTCATTCTTTTGCGGCAGTCGGACGCGGATGTGAAGTACGAGGTATTTCAACGCTTGAACACCGGTGGCGTCCGGCTCAATCCTCAGGAAATTCGTAACAGTACCTGGCCGGGTCCGTTGAACGACCGCATACTCGATCTTTCAGAACACAATGAATTCCACGCGCTTCTTGGAATCCGAGTCAAGACGAAGTCGGCAGTATACCAGGAGATGAGGGATGCTGAATTCGTCCTCCGATACTTCACGTTCAAGGACAATTGGGCTACGTTCAAAGGTGGGATGAAGCGCCAACTCGACGACTTCATGCGTACACATCAGAGGGCTGACAGAGAACTTCTCGATTCTCTCACGTCGGATTTTCTGCGTACTGTAGCAACCGTGCAGGCGGCCTTCGGAGATCATGCATTTCGGCGTTGGATGCCGAAGGCCAACCGATGGAAGAAGCAGATTCTCGCCGCACTTTACGATGCTCAGATGTTCGCCGCAAAAGACTTCGCCGCTAAGAGTTTTCAGGGGAAGAAAGAACAGGTCCTGAAAGCACAGACTAAGCTCTTCGAAGATCGCGACTTCCTGGACGCGATTGGAGCTGGTACCAATACGCCAACGTATTTCACAAAGCGGATCGAATGTACTCGCTCGATGTTGCAGGCGGTTGCGGAGGCCTGACCATGAGCGCGTCGAAGGCATTGACGAGGCTTCACGCGGGTTTGGATATGGCAGAGGCACTCATGTCGATCGAAAGTGAGCACTACAAGAATCCGCCGCCGCTTGATGAGCAAAAGGCGGTCGAGGGTCTGCGCGGCGGCGCCGCGATACTGATGGTGGCGGCATTCGAGCGGTTCTTGCGAGACCTCTTCGAAGAGCACCTTGCTGTGTTCACAACGACGAGTCCCAATCTGGAGTGTGGCAGGTTACCCGAGAAGATGCGAGTTCAGAGGGTGTTCGGTGCCCTTGAGCTTGCGATGAAAGGGGAGCCGTATAGCGCAAGGAAGAGAAAGGTCGATCGTCTGGCAGATATCGACCGAGCCTGTAGGCTAGTTCTCGACGGGGCTCTCATGCCCGAAGTATTTGCTGAGACGGCGGGGAATCCAAGCTCAAAGACCGTGGCTCGGATGTCATCGAATATCGGGCTAAACGTGTTTGACGCTATCAAGCAGGAGTTCGAGAAGGAATGGGGCCAACCTGTTGCTCATACTTTCATATCGGACAAGCTCGACGAGATTGTCAACAGAAGGCACGTCGTAGCACACACAGCCGATGCACTCAATGTCGGCCGCGAGCAACTGAAGGACGCGTTCCGATTCTTGAAGGCCCTAGCCGACGTTCTGAATGCTGCGGTGGCAAGGCAGATGGCGGACCTATGCGCACACGCCCAGGCGCGACCAGGAGTGCACCGCGGGCAGGCTGCCCGCGCAACGCACGGTGGCGAGACTATACGTTAAGTTCTGGCGATACACCAGCTTGTGGTGACGAGAGCAGCTTCTGGAGTTTCTCGCGCGCCATGCCTATCGCACTGGATTGTTCAGATGTACAATGGTTCTGAATTCTCCGATGTAGTTGTTGCAAGGAATGCGCACGATGCCGACGAAGACCTCACTGCAAGCAGTCTTTCGGGCTGAAGAGTACGTCCCGCTGGAACTCAGGACCCTAACCGACCCGCAAACCGCACTGCCGGCGATCGCGAAAGACAAAAGGCAACTGGGATTGGTGGCGGAAGCGGTGCAAGGAATCCCGACACACCATGAGCTTCACCTCGGCGACGCAAGAGAATCGCGACTTGAGGCGGGATCGATCCATCTCGTGTTGACGTCTCCACCATACTGGACACTGAAGCAGTACCGCGATACGGACGGCCAATTGGGTCACCTTGACGATTACGGAGAGTTCCTCGCTGAGTTGGACAAAGTCTGGACACGCTGTCACCGGGCTCTCGTTCCCGGGGGACGCCTAATCTGCGTTGTCGGCGACGTGTGCCTTTCGCGACGAAAGAACAAGGGACGGCATACCGTCGTCCCTCTGCACGCTTCCATTCAAGAACACTGCCGCACCATCGGTTTCGATAATCTAGCGCCCATCATCTGGCACAAGATCTCCAACGCCGTGTACGAGGTCGAGAACGGGTCAAGCTTCCTTGGCAAGCCCTATGAGCCGAATGCAGTCATCAAGAACGACATCGAGTTCATTCTGATGCAGCGCAAGCCGGGCGGATACCGAAAGCCGAGTGTCGCCACCCGGGTGCTCAGTGTTATATCCCACGAAGATCACAAGAAGTGGTTCCAGCAGATTTGGACTGGGCTCACGGGCGCGTCGACTCGAAACCATCCCGCGCCGTATCCTCTGGAGTTGGCCGAGCGATTGATCCGTATGTTCAGTTTTGTCGGCGACACGGTATTCGACCCGTTCCTCGGAACGGGAACGACCTCGGTTGCCGCCATGAAGCACGGACGGAACAGTATCGGATATGAAGTCGACCGCCACTACTTCGATTATGCGAAATGCCGAGTACGCAACTCGAGCAAGGACTTGTTCATAAAGGCCAAGGTCGTAGCCGATGAAGGATCTGGGTAATCGAGTAAGAGAGGCGATTAGACACTTCTGGTCCACGCGTGACAAGCAGGCCGAGAACCAGGGTAGAGTTTCCGGATCCAGAGACGCCGGCCTGCGCACAGCAGTCACCGGCGGGAAGCACCTGGATGGCTTCGTCGCGCTGTGTCGGGACTTGCTCATCGAGTCGGGGGTGTCAGAGCCCAATGTCTTCTGGAAGGAGAGGCTTGAACTGCCGGGCTACTTTCGCCCGGAGAAAAAGTGGGATCTTCTCGCGGTCGTCGATGGCGAGCTTCTGGCGATTGTGGAGTTCAAGGCGCAAGTCGGGCCTTCGTTTGGCAACAACTTCAACAACCGAACGGAAGAGGCGCTTGGCAACGCGACGGACCTCTGGGCCGCATATCGCCAAGGCGCTTTCCGGCCCTCGCAACGTCCTTGGCTGGGGTACCTGTTCCTGTTGGAGGAGTGTCCGAAGTCGCTTTCGCCCGTTGGCGTCAAAGAGCCCCACTTTGCCGTGTTTCCGGAGTTCAAGGAAGCCTCGTACGCTCAGCGGTATGATATCCTGTTGACGAAACTCCTGCGAGAACGGCTCTACGACGGAGTCTGCCTGCTGCTGTCGAGTCGTGAGGGGGGGGCGAGGGGTGAATTCCGTGAACCAGATGACGAACTGAGTTTCCACAAGTTTGCGGTGTCCTTGATGTCACACGCCCTTGCGTTTGGGAAGACTCGTCCGTCGTCGTGAAGACGGGGTGCGCGGCAGGAAGCCGGGACTTAGAATGCTGCCTGTGAGTTCCTGATGTACAACGGTTTGGCGTGCCCACCGGCCGAGGTTACGCGTCCATTGACTTCCAGGTCATCGGGTCCTCGGAAAGTGTGTGGCACGACCTATCCCAGGCGAGTTTGTGGGCCGATCGTCCCGCGACGACACGGGCAGACGAAAGGCGACTTGCGGCCTACGACCGTTCAAAGGTCGATCCACTTGCCGGTCTCGGCGGCTTCGCGGGCTTTGAGGCAGACCTCGGTCAGGCGGAAGGCGTCGTCCTGGCTGATGAGGTGCTCGCCTTCGCCGGCCAGCTCGGCCACGAAGTCGGCGAAGAAGTCGACCGGCTCGGGCAATTCCAGCTCGCGGGGGCCGTCCGAGGCCGTGATGACCGACACGCGGCCCTCGGTGCCCATCACCTCGAGCACGCCCTCGCTGCCGGCGATTCGCAGGCGGTCGTCGCCGTGGGTGGGCGCGGTCTCGGGGCGGAGATAGTCGAGGTTCGTCATGGCGGTGCCGCCGTTGTCGAGCTTGAAGAGCACGCCCGCGTGGTCCTGGAAGCCGGGGTAGTCGGCACGATCGTTGTTGCCGTGCCAGGCCGACACCTGGACGTACCTGCAACCCGAAGTCCATCGCATGTAGTCGATCGAGTGGATGCCCGCCCAGGGGATCGTGCCGCCGTAGGTCTTCAGGTCCTCGTAGAACCAGGGCCGGGCCGCGCCGAACCGGTACGACTTCTGGGAGGTCAACAAAATCGGCTCGCCGACCAGGCCGTCGGCGACCGCCCGGCGCGCCGCCCGATAGAGCGGGTTGCACCGCATGTTCATCAGCGAGGTAAGACGCACCTTCGATTCGGCGACCGCCGCCTTCAGGGCGGCCAGATCGGCCAGGGTCGTGGCCACCGGCTTTTCGGAAACGACGTGGACTCCCCTGCGCGCGGCGGCGATCGACGCCTCGGCGTTCCGGTAGTAGGGCAGGAACACCCCGACCACGTCGAGTTCTTCCTTCTCGAGCATCGGCTCGAACTCGTCGTAGACGCGGGTGTTCTCGGTGAAGGCTTTATTCCGCCGCAGGCCGGCGACCTCGTCGTCGGGCAGGCTCTTGGCGAAGGCGGTCAGCTCGGCGCCCGGCAGGCGGGTGATGCTCCCGAGAACGACCCCGGTATGCCCGTCGGTGCCGATGACTCCGACGCGGAGCCGGCCGGTCTTCTCCGCGGGTTGGCTGAAGGCCGTGCCGGTGGCGACCCCCAGGGCCAGGCCGGCGCCGACCGCCGACCGGAGGAAACCACGCCGGTCGGGCGCCGGGGTCGTTCTATTCCTTCCGTCGTCCAGACTTTTCGCCGCGCTCATGGCACGCACCTCGCTCCGTTGTGAAGAACCAAGGTCGATGTCAAACCGTCTCGTCTTTCGCGCCGCACTTGCGACGCGATCGCCGCCGCGTTATCAATATGATAACGTGACGCGTGGCCGCAACCAAGCAGAGGGCAGGGCATGGTGAAACACTGGGAAGGTTGGAGTGTTGGAACAATGGGATTCGGCACGGATGGGGCCCATCGTTTCAGACTTCCATCACTCCAACCCTCCGTCGTTCCAACACTCCACAGCCTGGGCGCAAGGCGTGGAGAACTGACAGCGTAAGACTCTAGCGTGGGGCAAGGGTACCGGGGAACAAGCTTCCGGGAGGAGAAACGCGATGCTGCGAAACAAGGTGACGATCGTCGGCTTGAGCGGATGTTTGGCGGTCTGGGTCGTGCTGGGCGCCGGGGCGGCAATCGCCGCGCAGGCCCGCGCCGGGCAGAACATCGCCCTCAACGCGAAGTACACGCTCTGGCCTCGACCGAACTACTCGCATTGCACCGATCCGGGCGACGCGGTGCAACTGACCGACGGGCAGTCGACCACCGACTACTTCTGGGTGCAGAAGGGCACCGTGGGGTGGAGGAGCATCCGATACGCCACGATTACCGTCGATCTGGGCCGGGTCGAGCCGATCTCCGGGGCCGCCCTGACCACGGCGGCCGGCGCGGCCGGCGTCACCTGGCCCCTGGCCATCCACGTGCTCACCAGCGACGACGGCAAGACCTACCGCGACGCGGGCGACCTGGTGGCCCTGGATCACAAGCACAACGGCCCCTGGCCCGAGGGATACGCCATCCGCCGCCTCGTTACGCACGAGTTGAAAACCCGGGGGCGATTCGTGCAGTTCGTCATGATTCCCCTTTCCGGCGGACCTTACACGTTCGTCGACGAGGTTGAGGTGTTTCGCGGCCCCGCCGAGCTTCTCGAGGCCGAGCCCACGGGCGACCCGATCGCCGACGTGAGCGAGTTCTACCAGCGCGGGCGCGTTCGCCGAGGCGTGCGGCACCGGGTCGAGGCCGACGCCGAGGCGATCGGCCGGGTGGTGCGCGAGGCGGCCCGTCTCGACGAAGCGACGCGCCGGCGCCTGCTCGGCCGACTCGAGGCCGTTTCGGGCGAGAAGGCCGCGGCCGGGATTCGGGTCGACGGGTCGTTCCGCGCCGTGCTGCCTCTGGGCGATGCCCATGCCGAAGTGTTTCGCACGCAGGCCGAGCTCTGGCGCGCGATGGGCCGGGCCGGGCTTTCGGCCTGGGTGGCACCCACCTGGGATCCCCTCGAGCCGGCCGTGGTGCCGCCGAGCGAGCCGGGCGGGCCGATCGAAGTCCACCTCATGCAAGGCGAATACCGCGCCGCCGCGTTCAACCTGGCCAACGCCACCGATCGCA
>Ga0334900_1003264_pt1 | contig 12871 bp, 17 predicted proteins | sample GraSluR3_MG_2_FD_207231 | JGI IMG/M metagenome (GOLD analysis project Ga0334900, IMG submission 207231) | Sludge microbial communities from methane-producing bioreactor in Wageningen University, Netherlands - Granular Sludge_31_08-R3 | ecosystem: Engineered > Bioreactor > Anaerobic >...
TGCGGTGCTCTTGAGGTGCTACTCCCGGAACTTGCTGCCGGAGAGAACGTGACACAGAAAAGTGCCCATGCCTACGATATCATGTACCATGGTATCGCTGCGTGCGATGCAGTTACGAGAAACAAACCGCTGGTCAGACTTGCAGCATTATTGCATGACATTGGGAAAGTTCAGGCGAAGAGAATCACTTCAGACGGTGAAATCACGTTTTATCGTCACGAGGAACATTCGGCAAAGATGGCAAAGCGAATCATGAACCGCTTACGGTGTTCCAACGATGAGCGATCCACGGTGGTGAATCTGATTCGAAACCATATGTTTCACTATACCCCCGACTGGAGCGATGGAGCGGTACGGCGTTTCGTCAAACGGGTTGGAGCCGATTCGCTGGATGATCTGTTCACTCTCAGGCTAGCAGATCAAGACGCGATCCATGGCAAGCCGAGACCTGAAGACATCATAGAACTAGAGAAGCGAATCTATCGAGTGCTAGATAGTAGTTCGGCACTCTCGATACACGACCTTGCCGTAAACGGAAACGATCTGGCTCTGATCGGAATACCGAAAGGTCCTGTGATGGGAATTGTGTTAAAGCAATTGCTTGAAACGGTTCTGGACGATCCGTCAGAGAACGAGTACGAGAAGCTCATCGAAATCGCACGAAACTACTACGAACAGCGAATCAAGGGGCCGCAGGATCACCGATCGCCCACAAGTTGATCGTAGGCAAGCTTCGCTGCAGCTTGTTCTCCCTCTTTCTTATTATTTCCCGCAGCAGGACCGAAGACCTTCTTCTGCACGACTACCCTCACCCAGAATGTATTATCGTGTTCAGGACCGGTTTTCTTGACCACCTCGTATTTCGGATAGGTCTTGTACCGTTTCTGCACATACTCCTGCAGAAGTGTCTTGTAGTCTTTTCTATGCTTGTTCGCAAGAACGATCTGGATTTCCGGAACCAGAAGGTGCTGCACCAACTCTGTGGCCGCTTTGAATCCGGAATCGAGGAAGTAGGCACCGAATATCGCCTCCATGCAATCTGCAAGGAGTGCTTTTTTGTTTCGGCCTCCTGAAAACTCCTCTCCCTTCCCAATAAGAATGAAATTATCGACCCGCAAACGCTTGGCAACAACAGCAAGACTCTCTTCACTTACCACAAATGACTTGATTCGGGAAAAATCTCCCTCATCGAGATTCGGCAGGTGAACAAATAGCCAATTGGCTACGATCAGGCCCAGCACGCTGTCACCAAGAAACTCGAGACGCTCATTGTTATCGATATCGTCGTTGCTCTCATTCGCATACGAACGGTGACAGAATGCGAGATTCAGCAGTTCGAGATTCTTGAACTTAATTTCAGCTTGTTTTTGAAACAAGGAAAGCTCCCGCTTTCTCTCGGAAGAGATTCCAGGAGCTTTACCATAAGATTGTGCCTTTGGAGACATATGCGTAATCTGTCTATTTTATCATTTTGGCAAGAAAATCGACAGCATCCCGAACAGTCTCAAACTCGTTAGCCTTTTCGTCGGGAATGGAGACGCCTAACTCTTCTTCGATTGCGTAAACCAATTCGTAGGTGTCGAGACTATCGGCACCAAGGTCTTTTCGGAACGAAGAATCAAGTGTAATCTTACTATCTTCAATCTCCAACTTCTCTGCAATCAAACTCTTCACTTTCTCGAATACAGCTTGTGAATCCATCTTTTCTTCCTCCTGGTTCCGGACCAATCCGGTGCTTAAGCCATTTGCTCCTGGTCGATTACCTGCTTACCACGGTAAAAACCGCATTTCGGACATACACGATGGGGGACCACCATGTTTCCGCAGGTTCCGCACACAGTGAGCGTGGGAGTGGCAAGGCGCATGTTCGCCGCTTTTCTGGAGGCTGCTCTTGCCTTAGAACTCTTATGTTTTGGTACCGCCATATGTTAACCTCTTCATTCAAAATATGCTCTTGTGAGAATAACGAAAACCCGTATTTATGTCAACAACTTGATCTTGCTTCTCAGCTTTTCCGCGACCGCCTTCGGGACCATAGTACTGATATCGGCTCCGAATGCAGCCATCTCTTTGATTGCCGACGATCTGAGCACAAAATAGTTGGGATCGGTAGGCATGAATAGAACTTCAAGTTCCGGGTATAACTGCTTGTTCGTCATAGCAAGCTCGAACTCATAACCGAAATCTACCAACGCACGTACGCCACGAATCATCACCGCAATCTGCTCTCTCCGTGCATAGTCGACCACAAGCCCCCCATAGGAGACGACTCGAACATTCGGATACGGTGCCAACATATCTTTCAACATAGCCATCCGCTCTTCTGCACTAAAGAGACACTTCTTGCTGACATTATCTGCGACAACCACATCGAGCGTCTCGAAAAGCTGAGAGGACCGTTCAATAAGATTCAAATGTCCGTTCGTAGGAGGATCGAACGTTCCTGGGAGCATAGCCTTCACACAACCTCTTCGCTTGTTCGTCATCGTTTCTGCTCCTCTACAAACTGTTTCATCGCAGCGAAATTCTCCGGACTTTCGAACGGAATTCTTTTCACTATGATGAACTTACCATCGGTATCGGTATCCACTACCGCGAATACACCTTTACCGATATAGGACACTTTCTGAGTCGGAGCGAGTTTCTCATCCTCTGCGATCTTTCTCAGAACACAGTCGAAATGGTAGAAGATGCCGGGTTCGGCACCGCTAATGGCTTGAGCAATCGCTTCGATTGGTTTTTCACAAAAAGCACATTCGGGAACCGGCTCTTGTACTTTCGGTACGATGATGGGGGCATGGGAGTGCTCGGGGCGTCGCTTCTTCTCTTGCGAAGGTTGCTGATTCCCACTGCCAGTACTTTTCTGTACCTGCTTTCCGCCTCTACGACGTCGTTTCCGTCTCCCCTCATTTCTCTTTGCGGGACGTTTCGCACCATTACTGCCGTTCTGGCTGTCAGTACGATGCTGTTCTTGTGCCATTACTGCTCCCCTTTCATGTGTATGAGTCGATTTCCGTACAATAGAATCACATCGATACGCATAGCATCATACTCCAATCGCGGATGAGTTGCAATGAAGTGAGACAATCCTTTGCGGAGTCTGAACATCTTGGTCATCGGAACTGCATAGCGAATATCATCCACCGGATAGTACGCTTTGACCCATCGCTTAACCTCTACACAGACGAGTGTTCTCGACTTCTTATGCAAGGCAACGATGTCCAGCTCGCTTCCTGGGCTACGATAATTACGCTCGAGGATGTGATATCCTGTACGCGCCAACAGTGTTGCAGCCAGCTGTTCCCCGACTCTCCCCTTCTCGACAGTAGTGTTACGCCGTTTCACTACGATCCTGCCAACAAGAGAAATGTGTATACACTTCGACTTTGTACACGCATAAAAGGACGGTCGCTACAAGCTTCCGTCCTCTTAAGTGTACGAGACACTATGATCCGATTATCTCTTCTTGATGATCAGTTCAGGCACCTTAGCCGCCTTACCAATCTTGGACCGGATATAGTAGAGTTTTGCTCTTCGTACCCGACCACGGCGGACGACATCCACCTTCACCACTCTGGGAGAATGGACTGGGAATACACGCTCAACACCGACACCGTATGAGTTCTTTCTCACCGTGAAGGTCTTTCGGATTCCACCATTCTTGAACGCTATGACCAAGCCTTCATAGACCTGAATACGCTCCTTGTCGCCTTCCTTGATAGTGAAGTGAACCTTCACTGTATCTCCAACGTGAAAGTGGTCCACGTTATCTTTCATCTGTTCTGACTCAATCGCTCTGATTACATCCATCTTCTTCAGTCCCCTTCGCAACATATGTTTTCAATTCAGCTACCATGTGTTTCGCACTCTCATGCAACTCGGCATTTTCCAACAACTCAGGACGGTTCAGAAGGGTCTTCTCCAACCGTTTCCGCAAGCGCCACTGGTCAATGCGTGCGTGATGACCCGACAATAATATCTCAGGAACAGTAATTCCGCAATAGGTCTCGGGCCTTGTATAGTGAGGATATTCCAACAAACCGTTGGTGAAACTCTCCTCAACCAGTGACTCTCCGCTAATTACCCCATCGAGCAGTCTATAGACGGCGTCCACTATAACGAGAGCCGCAACCTCTCCCGACGAAATCACATAATCACCAATACAAATCTCGTCATCAACATACAGGTCAATGATTCTTTGGTCAATACCCTCGTATCTACCGCAGATGATCACCAGGTCCTGTTCCTTGCTGAGTTCCTCGGCATATCGCTGAGTGAACGGTTTTCCTCCCGGTGTGGGATAGATAACCCGCTTATCCTTCGCTCCTATGGCTTCAAGGGCGCTGCCCAACGGCTCTGGCTTGATCACCATGCCGGCTCCACCCCCGTAGGGAGCATCATCACAAGTCTTGTGCTTGTCGGTCGCCCAGTCTCTGAAATTCACCAAGTTGTAGGAGATAGTGCCGCCTTGCACGCTCCTAGCCATGATAGAATTCGTAAAGAACGATTCGACAATCTCTGGAAAGAGTGTCACGATATCGAAATTCATGAGAGTAACTCTGGAACCAGTAGTTCCAACTCCTTCTTTTCAAGATCGACTCTACCTACGAACTGACGCATGAATGGGATAAGATACCGTTTGCCGTCAGCGAGAGATTCGACTTCCAACAGTAGAGCCTGCGGTCCATCTATCACACCGACAACCGAGCCTGCGGTTTCACCGTTCACCTGCAGTGTGCATTCGGCAAGATCGGCCACGTAGACTTCCCCTTCATCGAGCGTTGCTGCAGCTGATCGGGGAACCCATATCTCCCATCCATTGTAGGTTCTCGCCTTCTCAGGTGTGTCGACACCCTCGAATTTGACAAGAAGCTCCTTTCCTGATGGGCGAATGTGCTCAATCCTGATCTCAATCTCCTTGCCGTCCTTCCGCAACTGCACGTCTCTCAGATTCCTGAGATGATCGTACTCACTTGAGAACGAGTGAAGCTTGATACTTCCTTGAATGCCGTGGGGTCCCTTGAGGACCCCGGTTGCAAGATAGTCCATCAGTCCAAGATTTCCAACTGCACGTGTTTGCCACTCTTTGCCGCTGAGGCACTCAGAATAACGCGTACCGCATTGGCAATGCGTCCCTGCTTCCCAATGACTTTTCCGACATCGTCGGCGGCAACCTTCAATTCGAGAATGGTAGACTGTTCACCCTCGATCAGGTTGACCGAAACTTCGTCTGGCTGGTCAACAAGTGATTTGGCAATGTATTCAACAAGATCCTTTTCCACGGCACAATCCTCCGACTATTCTTGAGGAGTTCTGCTGACTGTGATTTGGTGCTTGTTGAGAATCTTCTTCACAGTTGCCGACGGCTGTGCGCCTTTGGCAAGCCACTCCCTGATTCGATCCTCATTGAGGACAACCTGCTTGTCTTCAGCCTCGATCGGGTGGTACTGACCAACCTCTTCGATCGAACGGCTGTCTCTTGCAGCGTGGGAATCGATGACAACCAAACGATAGTATGGTCTCTGCTTCGATCCGAATCTCTTCAATCTAATACTCGTACTCACAACTTCCTCCTGCTCAACGCAACTACATGCCCATGTGTTTCAACATTGAAGCTTGGTATTTTTTATTTTTTGCGAACTTCTTCATGGTAAGCCGCATTTTTTCAAATTTCTTTATCAGTCGGTTCACATCGTACACCGATGTGCCACTTCCTCGTGCTACTCTCTTCCGTCTAGCCGGACCCAGTATACGGTAATTTGTCCGTTCCGCATAGGTCATGGATTGGATGATGGCCTTCTCTCTGCGCATTTCTTCGGTGTCGATGTCATCTTCACTCACATTTCCCTTTGCACCGGGAATCATGTCGATGAGTTTATCGATCGAGCCCATCTGATTCATCCGATCCAGCTGATCGAGATAGTCCTGCAGATCGAAGGTGTTCTTGCTCATCTTCTCCTGCATACGCTGGGCTTCGTCCTGATCTATCGTCTCCTGCGCCTTCTCTACGAGGGAGACGACATCTCCCATTCCGAGAATACGTGAAGCCATTCGATCAGGGTAGAATGGATCGAGGTCCTCGATCTTCTCACCTACTCCGATGAACTTGATCGGTTTACCTACTATCGATCTGAGCGAAAGGGCGGCACCACCACGGGTATCGGAATCGAACTTACTCAGCACGACACCTGTGATCCCCACCTTCTCCTCGAATTCCTGGGCTATGGTTACGGCATTCTGCCCGGTCATCGCATCTGCGACGAACAGCGTCTCATCCGGATTGACTGTCTTGTGAATCTGCGTTATTTCGCGCATCATCGTCTCATCGAGGTGCATTCTACCTGAGGTGTCGACTATGAGGATATCGTACTGATCACGTTTGGCCTGAGCCAGCGCATGTTTAGCGACCGAGACGGGGTCCTTGGATTCCTCTGCATAGACGGGGACACCGATCTTCTCTCCGAGAACCTGCAACTGCAGAACGGCTGCGGGACGGACTAGGTCAGCAGCGACAAGCATGGGACGTCGACCCTGTTTCTTGAATCGGGCGGCCAGCTTGGCAGCAGTGGTAGTTTTTCCAGACCCCTGAAGTCCCATCATCAGTATGACGCTGGTAGTGTCCGGCCCTTTGAGTTGTATATGCTGATTCTCTTCGTCTCCGAGCAGCTGAACCATCCTATCATATACGATTTTGATGAACTGCTGTCCCGGATCGATCGACTTGAGCACCTTCTCGCCGGTAGCCTCTTCCATGGTCTTATTGACAAAACGTCTGACCACACGAAGATTTACGTCTGCTTCAAGCAGCGCAATCTTGATCTCCTCGACGGCGTCCTGAATATTTTTCTCGGTGATTTTTGCCTTGCCGGAAAACGACCTGACAATACCAGTGAACTTCTCGCTTATTGAATCAAACATTATCCACCCAAATCTATCTGCGTTACAGTAAAGACTTATACTTCATTATCGCCTGAAGTGTCAACCTGCACGTCGTGAATTACATCCTCGCCGGCATCCCACCCCATCCGATAGCTTATTGCCTTCGACACTCCCCGCTCCTGCATGGTGACACCAAGCAGCGTCCTCGAACCCATGACCGTATGCTTGTTGTGGGTGATGATGATGAATTGGGACGATTCGGCGAAGTCCTCCAGGACATTGAGAAAATATCCAATATTACGATCATCAAGCGCTGCGTCGATCTCGTCTAGAATACAGAATGGTGAAGGCTTCACCTTGTAGGTTGCAAACAGCAATGCTACAGCAGTGAGAGATTTCTCCCCTCCCGACAACGGGGCGAGTCGATCCAGCTTCTTCCCGGGAGGTTGTGCAAGGATATCTATCCCAGTCTCAAGCACCTGTTCAGGGTCTATGAGTCGTAGCTCGGCACGTCCTCCGCCGAACATTCTGTGGAACATCTCCTGGAAATTGATGCGAATCTTATGATACGAGTCGAGAAACAGCTCCTCGGACCGACGTCGAATCTCATCGATCACTCGAGTGAGATCGTTCTTCGCTTTCACAAGATCGTCCATCTGCTGCGTGAGGAAGTCGTACCGCTCCTTTATCTCCGCGAACTCCTCCTCGGCCATATGGTTTATATAACCCATCCCCTGAATCTGTTTTTTCAGTGTTGCAAGACGCTCTCGCAGTCCCGAGACATCGCCGAGATCCTCATCCAACCGATCCTCAAACTCTTTGAGACTCTTTCCATAGGTATCGAAGAATGTTCTGTATACGCCTTGTATCTGCTCCTGGATCGATTCGATGTGGAAGGTGTACTTATCGATGCCGGTTCGAAGTTCACTCAGGTCATTATACCGTTGATTGATCTTCTGCCGTTCTCCACTCAGTCGCTCGTTCTCCCGCTCTATCACCGAAATGATCTCGGCTAGCTGACCCTCGAGAGACTCTTTCTCTTCTTCGATCCTGCTCTGGTCATCGCGAACGACAGCCATCTGTTCTATCGCTTCTTCTACCCGTTCGGCAGCAACTTGCGCATCGCGCTCAGCATCTGAATGAAGATATCGTTGTTCGGTTATCCGCTTTTCCAGACTCTCAACTAACGATTTGGTACTTGCTTGACGAGCAAGATGCTCACTGAGAGAGACTTTTAGCTGAGTCAGTTGTTCCCTATACTGTTCAAGCAACTCACCTAAGCCACGGTTCTCCTCTCTCAGTGTCTGAATAGCCTGTCGATGGAGTACAGCCCTAGCACGTGATTCCTCGAGATTCTGGTCGATTTCGTGCTTTTTCGTGATAATGCCTTCCGGAGCGAGCAGATCGTCGATAAAACTCGGAATAGTTCGATCATAATCTGAAAACAGCTCCGAGAGCGTACCAACAGATTGCTCGAGATCGGTAAGAAATGTGCTCCATTCATCAAACACAGAGGTAGAGATACTCTTCTTATCTCCCATGAGCGGCGCGGTTTTTCCGGTGAAATCGACGCGCTCATGAATCGAGTCCTGAATTCTGTTCAACCGATCGAGAAAAGCCTGCTGGGCCCTCTTGCGAGTCTTGATGGAATATCCGCTCTCGCGTAGTTTCTTATCCAATTCGACTACGATGAGATCGGTCAGCTCCTGGAGTTTTACGCTGAGAGTCTGTTGCTTGCCTGTTTCCTCCTCAATTGACCATTCCCGCTCTTCGATCTCGCTGGTATGCTTCTCTATCAGATCTCTCGTTGAGCTCATGCTCTGCTCATGGGCTTCGATACTCTTCTCTAGTTCGTCGATTTTGTCTGCTATGATCTGGACTGAATCTCTTTGGTCTTCCAGTTCGAACTCATCCCGCTCTATCCGCTCAAGTATCTGTTCGGCACGAGCGTCGGCTTCCTGTTTGCTCCGGAGAAAATCGTGATATCGCTGTTGCAGGAGATTGAGCTGATCTTTCTTTGCAATCGCCTGCTCCTCAAGTCGCTGCAACCGTGTCTGGATTGCAACACGAGTCTCGGCATGGCGACGGACCTCGCTCTGTTCACTCTCGATATGCTCACTCTGCAGGGCAATCTCATCCTTGATATCTTCGTACTCGGCTCGGGCTTTCTCCAACTGTTCGGCTCGAGTATCGCGCAGGAGGAGAAAACTCTTCACCGTGGAGAGCTGGACATCGACTTCCAGGGTGGTCTGTTCCCGTTCAAGTTCCCGGTATCGGGCAGCCTTCGTTGCCTGGGATTTTCTCGAATCGTACTGACGCTTGATCTCACCGAGCAATGTCTCCACCTGTTCGATGTTCTCCTCGGTACGCTCAAGTTTCCTCGCAGCCTCGATACTCCGCAACTTGTATCGTGTGATCCCAGCGGCCTCTTCAAAGATATATCTGCGATCTTCCGGTTTATGGCTGAGTATCTGATCGATTTTCCCTTGCTCAAGTATTGAATAGGCGGATTTTCCTACGCCGGTATCGAAAAAGAGTTCTCGGATATCCTTGAGACGAACCTGGTTTCGATTGATGAAGAACTCACTCTCTCCTGTTCGAAAGAGTCTACGCTTGATTTCCACTTCAGTATGTTCGGAGGGAAGGACCTTGGTCTCATTATTGATTACGAGCGTGACCTCGGCGACATTCAGCGGTTTTCTCGTCTCGGTTCCGTTGAAGATGACATCTTCCATCCGTCCAGCACGAAGCGTTTTCGTCGACTGCTCGCCAAGTACCCATTTAATCGCATCTACGATATTGCTCTTTCCACAACCGTTCGGACCGAGCAACGAAGTAGTCCCGTCGGCAAATTCCAGACGGGTTCTATCGGCAAAAGATTTAAAGCCATACAATTCGACACTTTTAAGGAACAACGGAATCTCCAATACAAGCTCACTACACAAATTGCGGCTGGAGACTCCCGAACGAGAGCGAGAAACCCCCAGTCCACCGAAAAAGTATAGCATAATCACCTGGAATTGACAAAGAGCAACGAGAAATCTACCATCTGATCATGATGCATATTTGTGGTATCGATGAAGCGGGTCGCGGCCCGATCGCTGGTCCGGTCTGCGCAGCAGCAGTCGTATTGCCGAAGTCATTCCCGTTCGAGGTACTCGCCGATTCGAAAAGACTCACACCGAACAAGCGAGCTGTTGCCGAATCGATGATTAAAACTCATGCACTTGCATGGGCCGTTGCATGGTCGAGCAGGGCCGAAATCGATCGAGTGAATATTCTGCAGGCGACACTCAATGCCATGACGAGAGCCTATGGGAAAATCGAGCGAAGTGGTCTATCGGTGGATCTTGTGCTGGTCGATGGGAATCGTTCTCCACAACTACCTGTTCGATGTCAGGCAGTTGTTCGAGGCGACGATATGGTGTTCGAGATCATGGCTGCTTCGATATTGGCAAAGGAGGCGCGGGATCGCCTTATGATACTCATGGATGAGCGATATCCTCTGTGGGGGTTCGCCGGCCATAAGGGTTACCCCACTGCCGCGCATAGGCAGGCATGCAAAGTGCACGGACCGAGTCCGATACACCGCATGTCATTCAGATTCTAGTGGAGAAGCGTACGCTTCAACCCTTCACCTGCTGCTTGATGAAGTCAAGCGACTTCTGGAACTCCTTGACGAATTCGCCAAGGTCTTCCTGATACACTAGAATCGATTGTCTGATGAATTTTCCCGAACCACCTTCGGTCCCTTTGCTCTCGACAATGTTGAGAAACAGATCACCGTAGACATTCTCTTTCACATTGAAAAAGTAGGTTCTATCCTTCGTGACCAAACGTGTTGAAAAAACTTCTCCTCGCACTCCCATATTACACCTCTTTCTGTGTCGGCCAGGTGGCATGGGCCGACCATCGGACACGAAAAAACCTGGCGGTGCCAGGCTCTCCAACTAAGCGCCCGACGGGAATCGAACCCGCCTCTTCAGCTTGGAAGGCTGAGGTAATACCACTATACCACAGGCGCACGCATCGTTTCTTATGGGTTTTATGTATATCTGAATCTTTGAGGATGGTCAAGGGTCCCGAGCGAATTTCATCCATGGATTCACCTGCACCTTGGTCTTTGGACGCTTCTGTAGTATTATCGTCCATTATGGATTATAGAAGCATCTACATGGAGATCCTGCTCAGGGTCGCAATCAATATTCAGGAGGGTGAATCACTCTCCATAAACACCAATCCGGGACATCTCGATTTTGCTCGAGATCTTGCACAACTGGCCGCAGAGACCACCCTTCAGCCAGTGAACGTCGTGGTAGTTACCGAGGGGAAACCGGGGGATGTGCTCGAAGTGAAGCCTATTTTGAACGAACTTCTATCAAAACCGGCCATCCAAGGAGCCCTTCTGAGAATAGACGATACCGAAGACCGCCAATGGGATTTCTCTGCAGACCCGCAGGTTGTGGTCAAAGAGCCCGCACTGCTTCAGCGTACCGGCAACCTCGCTCCTCCACAGTTGGACAGACAAGTGGCTCCCTGGTCCATTGTTCCAGTCCCAGGCCCAGTCTGGGCAAGACGATTGCTTGGTGAGCATGCAACGGAACAGGATCTGTACGAACGACTCGCCGATGTGCTCATGCTCAATCAGACCGATCCCCAACAGGCATGGAAGGAACACGTCTCTCTGATTGACTATCGGTTGGCGACTCTGAATCGTTTGGATGTAGACTACTATGAAATACGTAGTGGTACTGGCACCAGCGTGCGTATTTCACCTGTGGTTGAGTCCCGGTGGCGTGGAGGAGTCAGAAAACTCGGCACAGGTCGTGCATTCATCCCACAACTTCCCCCTGATCGTGTAAGTATGCTCGCCGACCGGACCTTCACCGAAGGAGTCGTGCACGCCTCTCGCCCTTTCCCTCTCCTCGGAGGGGTGGTCAAAGGGGCCAAGATCGAGTTTACCCAAGGAGCAGTCTCCTCGTTCTCCGCCGATGCAGGGGAAGAACTGCTAGCAGCGGCGCTGCAGGTCGATGAAGGAATCAACCGTCTGAGTGAGTTCTCGCTCGTTGAACACGGGAGCACGCTCTCCCAATTGGCAGACACATTCGGTTATAAAGGATTCGATGAGAATAGCATGAGTTCACTTGTACTCGGTATGGGAGAGGCTTTTCATCTTGAGGCTTTGGATATGTACACCGATGAAATGGAGTTACAGGATAAAACCGGTTGCAATGTCAGCAATCTACGATTCAGATTGCCGATCGGAGATGAGAATCTCTCGGTGATCGCGTACCTCGTCGATGGATCGAACACTACTATTATGCAAAATGGCAAGTTTTTGACATGATTTTCTGCATTCAGAAAAATAGATAAACCATTTCTTGGAGGAATAGATGAATAAAGACATGCAATCGCTCATACGGACATACGCTAACCTGATTGTGACATCGGGTGTCTCGCTCTACCCTGGACAATGTCTTCAGATCAAGAGTGGACCTGATACCTACTGGTTCGCCCAGGAGATTGCCCTCGCTGCATATGAATCGGGAGCTCAGCTGGTACGTATCGAGACCGAGGATCTGAAACTGATTGGCAAGCGTGCCGAAGTGCAGACCGAAAAAGAGCTCTCCTACGTACCGGACTTCAACCGGCAGATCGATTTCGAAATGATGGTAAAGGACTGGGCCTACGTGAGAATTGACAATACAGAGGATCGGCATTGGCTGGAGCACGCCGATGCAGCAAAGCTTTCTGCATATAAATCGGGCATGGCGGAATCTGGAAAGTTCTATCAGATAAGTCGCATGAGAAACGAACATCCTTGGTGTGTCGTCTGTGCCCCTGGGCCTGAATGGGCAAAAGCGGTTCTCGGTCCCGATGCTACCGTCGAGGAGTTCTGGGATGTCCTAGCACCGATTCTCAGACTGGATACTCCAGATCCCATACAGGCATGGAAGGATCACTCAGACATGCTGCTGAAGCGGTGCAAAAA
>Ga0334900_1003269_pt1 | contig 12857 bp, 9 predicted proteins | sample GraSluR3_MG_2_FD_207231 | JGI IMG/M metagenome (GOLD analysis project Ga0334900, IMG submission 207231) | Sludge microbial communities from methane-producing bioreactor in Wageningen University, Netherlands - Granular Sludge_31_08-R3 | ecosystem: Engineered > Bioreactor > Anaerobic > Unclassified...
ATTCTTAAAGAACATAATATTAATAAATATAATATGATTGCAAGTATACCACCTATTTTTGTTGACAATTATGTTAAAGATATTATTTTGATTAAAAAGGGTGGATACTTAAAATGGTTATCGCCCAGTAATTTATAAAAAATATGTTGACAAATAATAAAATAGATTTTAATTTTGACATCTTAATAGGCTGTCTCGAAAAATTTAAGGAAAGAATGGTGAATGTATGAGAAATACAGAAGAAGATATTGAGTTATTAAAGGAACTTTGTAAAGACTATGGTGTTTCTTTTGACAAAGTTGTTGAACTGTTAAATATAGTAAAAGATTATGAATTATTAAACAGAAGAATCGGTGTATATGAAGCATTAAAAGTAATAATTTCCAAAAATAAGGTAGATTAAAATGAACTATGATGAGCTGGAAAAAAGAATTAAAGCTTTATCTTTAGAAGTAGAAGAGATTTCAAAAACACTTAGTAACCTTAAAATAAATGTCGAAGATAAAAAAATGCTTTTTCAACAGGCTAAAGAAATTGAAAACACAATAAGCAAGTTTATCACAATAAAGATACCTGTTCCAAGCGAACTTAAGCAGTTTAAAATTGATTTAATCTCTAAGATAGATGCCTTAGAAACAATTGAAAGAATACATACAGATTTTTTATCTATTGGTAAATACTTTACAATGAATCAAAATTATTATAATAAGGAATTTACTAATAAAAAAAGTTGTGAATCAAAGTTAATAGGAGATAAAGTTAAATCTGTAAGAATTTTTGATATAGAGTATAAAGTACAGCGATGGAGAGATATAATTGTAATTTTGTGTGAACAGCTTTTTAGATTACACGAATCTGATTTCGACAAGATCTATGAAATACGAGGCACTAAGAAAAAATACTTTTCTGAAGATAAAAATGATTTTGTACAGCCGGCATTAATAAAAAATGCAAATATTTATTGTGAAACAAAATTTTCAGCAAAAGACCATGTAAAAATGTGCAAGAAAATATTAGTCTTGTTTGGCTATGATGAAAGTCAAATTCAAGTAATTTGTGAATAGAGATTTTTTAAATCTTATATTAAAAAATATTATATTTTGTTAAATAGCAAAACATGGAGGATATTATGACTCTTGATGATTTAGAAAAGAAAGTTAATAATTTAGTTGCAGATATTTCTCAAGTTTCGTTATTGATTGAAGATTTTGAAAAAGATTTCATTAATGAAGATAAATATTTCAAGCAAATCAAAGAGATTGAAACAACAATACTTAACTTTCAAAAACTGGACATTCCAATTCCTGAAGATTTAAGAAAGTTAAAACTTACATTGGTTGATAATAAGAATCATTTTGAAACCTTCTCAAGAATCAAGGATAAATATTATCAATGTAATAAGTTTTTTAGTCAGCCCAAATTAAACAAAGCAACGAAAAAAGAAAAAAGTTATTTATCAGAAAATTCAGATGTCGAATGGAAAAAACCAAAATTGATAAAAATTCTTAATCATGAAAGGACTATTTCACATTGGAAAGATGTTGTTTTAACAACAGCAGAAATAATGTATAAATTACATGAAGATGAATTTGATAAAATACTCAATTTAAAAGGGAAAAAAAGACCTTATTTCTCAAAGGATCCTAATCTTTTAAGAGATCCAAGAAAAATTAAATCAACCAATGTATATGCTGAAATAAATATGGGAGCAGTATTATGCATGAAATTATCAAAAAGAGTTTTAAATGAGTTCGGCTATTGCGAAAATGATGTTGAGGTCATATATGAAGATTAAAAGACTAACTATTGAAAACTTTAAATCATTTCAATATCCAGTAACAATAGATTTCCCAGAAATATCTAAAGATAAGAATATATTTCTGATCGGAGGAATGAATGGGGCAGGAAAAACGACACTAATGGAAGCAATAAATTTATGTTTATATGGAGCTAAACAAGAATATGTTTTCAAAAACATTAACCGAAAGGAGTTTGACAGAAAAAATACAAATGTATGCATTAACTTATTGTTTGAATCAGATAATCATGACATAATAGAAATTAAAAGATCGTGGAAATCGATAGTTGTAAGTAATCCAAGAGCTAAAGATTTAGAGGAATCTTTAATTGTTATAAAAAATAATGAAATAGTTTCAGTTAAAAGTAAAGAACTTTGGCAAGATTTTATAAACTCTAACTTTCCTGAAAGCATTACTCAGTTCTTTTTTTTCGATGGTGAAAAAATTCAAGAGATAGCTGCAGATGATCATTCAGAAATAAGACTTAAATCCTCTTTAGAAGCAGCACTCGGCATTCAGTATATATCTAAACTTTCTAAAGATTTACTTCATTTAAAAGATGAAGAGAGAAAAGGATATATTGATATATCTGATGAAGACATTGACTTTAAAGAAAGTGAATTAAAGAAAGAAAGAGCAAAATTAGAGAATTTAATTGTAGAAAAAAATGATATTCAAAATGAGTTAAATAACTTTAAAAAAGAAAATGAAGAGTGCAAAAAAAGATTTAAATTACATTTTAATATTGATATAAAAGAAAAAAATAGCAAAAAAGAAGTTGAAAAAAACAGATTAAATTTAACATCAAAATTAATTGAAAAAGATAATACTATAAAGAATCTTATTGCAAAACATCTTCCTTGGGGATTAGCGATAAATATTTTTAATGATATAAAAGAACAAATTGAATTTGAGAGAAATGGCGATTTTTCAAAAATGATGTTTGAGAATTTTGATTTACTTTTAATAGATATAGAAAAGGCTTTGAATGAACCTACTCCGCTGATGAATGCTAAATTAGATGATTTAACAAAGAATGAATTAGCATTAAGACTACAAAAAATAATGACTCAATCAAAAAATCAAAGTGATTCATTTCTAAACTTATCTGAAAGAGAGATTGCAAAGACACTAAATCTTATGGAAGAAATTGAAGATAGTAATTTATCAATTTTACACATCTTATTGCAGGAAAAAGAGGAACTTGAAGAAAAAATTCTTAAAATAGAAAATGACTTTCTTTTTTCATTAACTGAAAATGAAGAAGAAATTTTCAAAGATTTAATGGAACAGTCAGAAAGTTATCAAACTCAGATAGGTCGGCAGGGTGGTTTACTCAAAAATGTTTGTGATGATATTATTAAAACAGAACTTAATATAAGTAAAATTGAAACTGAACTTTCAAAACTATATGATAAACATAGTATATCAAATGATAAAAAAGAATTTATCAAAGAATGTGAGAATATTTCAAATTTATTAAAAGAATATACTATCAAATTAAGGTGCAATAAAATACATCATTTGCAAGAGAAAACTTTTAAAATGTATAAACAACTTTCAAGCAAAAGTGGGCTTATAAAAGAGTTAATAATCAATACTGACACTTATGAAATATTATTATATGATAGAGACGGAATAATTATGAAAAAATCAGGTCTTTCTGCAGGAGAAAAAGAAGTATTTGCTATTTCTTTATTATGGGGACTTTCTCAAACATCACAAATTAGTTTACCAATAATTATTGATACACCTTTGTCAAGATTAGACAGTATTCATAGGGATAACATTGTTAAACATTATTTTCCCAATGCTGCAGATCAAATCATTATCCTGTCGACAGACACAGAGGTTGATGATAGTTACTTCAAACAATTAGAAAATAATTTATGTGGAGCAGGTAAACTTGTCTTTTGTTCAGAGGGTGAATTTACAACATATAACTCAGGATATTTTTGGAAGCAGGAGGAATAATATGTCTGATCGATTATATACATCTCAACAAGCTGATGAATATATTAATAACTTACAAATAGAAACGAAACTTGATAAATGCATTATTGCAAGAATTGCTTTTGTATATTCTTTGGTAAAAAACGGTACTGATGTATCAGTTATAAAAGATTTTTCAGGAGGAGAGATAAGGCAATCTTCTTTTATGGGCAATGAAAGTTATTTTATTAAAACATTAGTATTTTTCGTTTACAAAAGAAGTGATATGTCTGAAGATGAATTATATTCTAATAAATCAATAATCAAGAACCATATTGAAGATGGGATTAGATTGTTATGGGACATTTTTACAAAAAATAACCAAAATATCTCAGCATGGTATAATGACATATTAAAAGATATCAACTTCAAAAACATAGCAAAACTATCGAGCGACTTAGACATTTGCATAGGTAAAGATTTAATGAATAATGAGAACATATTAATGGAGTTAAACAACACAAAAATTCATCCAAATTCTCATTTAGCAATTATGGGTAAACCAGGAGTAGGGAAAACACAATTTTTATTAAAGATTTTAACTGATATTAGACAGCAATCAAATTTTCAAACAAATTTTATTTATTTTGATTATAAGGGTGATGTTGTAAGTAATAATAATTTTGTAAACTTTACAAAGGCATCACAGTTTAGACTTTTACAAAATAATGAATATTTGCCAATTAATCCATTTATTTTAAATAGTTATGATGAGCAATCAATTTTAATATCAGCAAGAGAAAAAGCAGAAAATTTTTCATCAATTAATTCAAGACTTGGAGTCGTTCAAAAAGGCACCCTTACGGAGATTATTGTTAAAGCTTATAATTTAAGAAAAAATCATGAAAACCCTTTCCCTGACTTTAATGATGTCTTAAGCTTAGCTGAGCAATATTATGATGAAAATGGCAAAAATGATGATTCATTAATTGAGATACTAAGGGATCTTTCTAAATTTAATCTATTCTGGTCTCATGACTCTAATATAAAACCATTTGATAAAATATCTAATAAGTCAATGATTATTGATATTCATACTATGCCTGTTCTAAAAGAGCTTGTAACTTATCTTGTTATTGAGCGATTGTATAAAGAGATGGCTTCTTTACCTGAAAGTTATATAAAGGATGATAGAAGAGAAATCAGAACAATTTTAGTTATTGATGAAGCTCACAATTACTTATGTCAAAATAATTTATTCTTACAGAAGATAATTAGGGAGGGAAGATCAAAAGGGATTGTTGTTTTCTTTGCATCACAATCACCTTCAGATTATCAGCAAAACTTTTTTAATTTCCAAGAATTATTAGAATTTACTTTCATCTTTAAATGTGAAGGCGTTTCATCAAGTTCTATTCAAGATATTTTAGGATGTAGTACAAAAACAGCGAAAGACTTACAAATTGAAATTGCACGATTAGAACCATTCCATGTTATTAGCAGAAGCAATAAAAAAATTGAGGAATTTATGAAACTTAAAACAGATGTTTTTTATAAATGTTATGACTAATTTCAAGAAGTTTTAAACTACTCTTAGTGCTTCAATATGCAAAGGTAAGCGAGTATAATTTGATAAGAGCATATTTATTTTTATAAATAAGCTGTTTGTCTTTGACATATAAGTAGAATTTTTTATAATCTTAAATCTTAGTTTGGTATTAATATTTTGGATTATATTAATAATTATTACAACTTTAACGGCTTTATGAATGTAACATCTCTTATGAATTGATGCTTGTATATTATCTATATATTTAACTGCAACCTATGAATAGATTTGCTGAAGTTATTCTTGATAAATAAATTGTCTCTACGTTGTCGAGACAATTTAAAAGGTCTCATAAACCTGTTTTCAGAGCCTGTCTCAAAATAGAAAAAAAGTTCTACAAGCTTCCAGCTTGTAGTTTTCTAAAATATTGTTTTCAAGTGATTTATAGTTATGAGTACAAGCAGGGATGCTCGCACAACAGTAGTTTTGAAACAAGCTCTAAAAAACGAGGTTATGAGACCTAAACCCCAAGCTTGATTATCTATCCTCGTATCACTCATATTTTTACCTTCGCGTCTTTGCGTCTTCGCGTGAGACCTTCTTCTCTTTGTCCTCAATTCCCTTCTTACTTCGTGATTAGAGAATTAAGTTTTAAAACCAATAATTCCTTTATTGTTAGTAGTATGCTCTTTTTTTGCTGCTTTAAGTAAATCGGCTTGAGTTAAAAATCTATCACTATTATTTCTTAATGCTACTTCAGAACAAGCTCTAACTATAATGTTTTTAATATTTGCTCCGGTAAAGCTATATTTTTCACATAAAGACTCAAAATCAATATCATTGCCTAAAGGAACTTGTTTAGGCAGTAATAATCTCCAAAGTCTAAGCTGGGTATTGTAATCTGGCATAGGAAATTCAATTACATAATCAAATCGTCTAAACATAGCATTGTCAATACAGTCAATGAAATTAGATGTCATTATAACAAAACCTGCATAATTTTCTAACTGTGTCAGAAGGATATCAATGTCCATATTACTGTATTTATCTGTTGAATTTCTAACAGTTGTCCTTTGGCTAAATATAGCATCTGCATCATCAAAAAGTAAAATGCACTTATCTAAATCAATGTTAGAAAATATAGATTCGATGTTTTTCCCTGTTTCGCCAACCCACATAGAGTTTAATTTTGCAAAATTAACTACTTGTAATTTCATATCAAGTTCATTAGCTATTAAATTAGCAGACATTGTTTTACCCGTTCCGGATTGTCCATGAAAAAGAATTTTATAACCTTTTCTGTTAGATAAATGCTTTGCAAAACCCCATTCATTAACAAGTGTTGCTTTGCTTTTTTTGAAATTTATAATTGTTTTTAAATCTTCAATAAGATTATTTGGAAGGATAATATCAGTAAAACTAACATTTGAGTCATGAATTGATAAATCTTTAAATCTATCATTAGAAATTGAGTCACATGATTGGATAATGTTTGTTTTTTTTATTTCTGATATACTAGTATTCGTAGAAAAAGATGTTTCTATTGTCTTATAAATGACTTCTTTGATTGTATCATTATCAATATAATATCTTTGAGATAAATATTTTAGATCTTTTTCTTTTAGGTTAATCCCTGCTTTTTTAGTATATAATTCCCAAATATTATATCTTTCTTCTAAGTTAGGAAATCCAAAGTTTAAACAAGTAAAGATGAAAGATGATCTAATGTTATCAAACTGAGAAATATCTTCTAAGTTAAAGATTACAGTACTGGGATATCTTTTTAATTCATTAATAAAACAGGTTTTTAGTTTAAAAGAGCAATAAACATCTTCTAGAATATTATCGAAATTATCAAAGAAAATAATAGAATTATTAAATGAGGCTATTCTGAATAAAAAACGAAGGTCTTCTTCATCCGGAGTAATTGTTAAAGTTAGACTGTCAATATAGAGAATTTTTTTATTTATTGTATTTGCAAAGGCTATTGCTGTTATGAGTTTATCAGAGTTTTTTTCACCTTCAAAAATGTATATTATGCATTTTTGCTCATATTTTGATTCTAGGATTTTATAGATATTAATTGTTGATGTATAGTTATTTAAAGAATTGATTAATATCTCTTTTTTGGATTCTGAATTTGGTATATCTTTAAAGTCAATATCATCCTCAATGTATTTACAATTTTTAATAAAGCATTCGTAGTGTTTATCGGAATGAACTATATATCGAAGTAAAGGAGTATCAATTGTTATTATCTTTTCAAATGAGTATATGTTTTCAGTGCATATTAAGTTTAATGTAAACAGTTTTGATTTATCTGAAAAATAAAATTCTTTTTCAAATATTTCTTCATCGCTTGAAGTAAGTAATGTAGTGATTTCAAAATTACTGATACTACATACAGGGATGTTGTATTTTTCAAACAGAGAACAAAACTTTTGTCCAACAAGAAAAAGAAGGATTAGCTTTTCGAAATCATCCAAAGAGTAATTTTTGAAAACTGATTCAATTCGAGGTAGCATATAGTCATATTTAATGTTACAGCTAATTCTATTATCAATATATTTTTTTATTTCAATAACTGCGTTATGATAAAATGAATAGACATTATTATCTTTTATTATTCCTGATTTGATTTTTCTCATTAACTTATTTGAGATTATAGAATAGATAAGAATTTTAAAGTAATCATTTAGACACTCAATATCATCTATATAAGGAGAGTTTTCTAAATCTTTAAAACATTCCTTTTTATAGTTGAGATTAAAGGAGTTTAAATCATAATTATAAACATCTTCATCAATATCTGATATAATACTAAAAACATTTTCTTCAGGTATCTCACTTAAAATTGTTAGTCCTGAATTAACAGAATTTTTTAATACTACATTTAAACAATTTTTAATTACATTAAACATCTTTATTTTTACCTCCCAAAAAATACAAAAATTTACATATAATTTTAGCGAGAAAGTAATCTCTATATTAAAATATTAACTTAGTTAATCAAAAAAGCAATAATTATTTGACAAATTTTACAAGAATAGATATATTGTAATTTATAGAACTTGCTTTCGGGGAAATACTGACTTGTTGGATTTTATAATATTTTGTAATTTTTTAACTAATTGGAGAGCTTATTAGAGTATATGAAGGAGTTTTACTTGGGGCAATTGCCGGAGATATTATTGGTTCTGTGTATGAATTTAATAATATTAAATCAACTGATTTTGTCTTGTTTAAAAGTGATTGCTTTTTTACAGATGATAGTGTTTTGACTATTGCTATTGCAGATGCGATTTTAAATAATTTAGATTTTGCACAAACAGTGCATAAGTATGGAAATAAATATGAAGGGAGAGGTTACGGTTCTTCTTTTATGAGATGGTTATTAAGTGAAAACCCAAAGCCATATAATAGTTATGGAAATGGTTCTGCGATGAGAGTCAGTCCTGTCGGTTTGGTGTGTGAGGATGTTTATAGTACTATGGAATTAGCCAAAAAGACTGCTGAAATTACACATAATCATCCCGAGGGGGTAAAAGGTGCTCAAGCTGTAGCCTCTGCAGTGTATCTTGCTTCAAATAATATAACAAAGCAAGCTATAAAGGACTTTATTGAAAAAGAATTTAGCTATGATTTAAGTTTTTCTTTAGATCAGATTAGAGATTCCTATACCTTTAATGAAACCTGTCAAGGAACTGTTCCTTATGCAATTGTTGCCTTTTTAGAAAGTAATAACTTTGAGGATGCTGTCAGATTAGCTATTTCAATTGGAGGAGACAGTGATACTCTTGCCTGCATCACAGGTAGTATCGCCGGCGCTTTTTATAATGAGATACCAAGAGAAATTGCCTTTTATGTCTATAATATTATCCCTGAAGAATTTAAAGAAATAATCAAGAAATTTGATAACTATTGCTATGAATTACATAATCAAGACAAAGATCTGACAATAAGTGAGTTAAAATCAATTATTAAACAAGAAAAAGAACTTTTTTAGTAAGGAGTAAAAAATGGATTTAAACTTAAGTGGTGATTTACAAAAAGTATTAGAAAAATATTTAGAGAAATCTGATGAAAAATCTGAAGATAGAAAACAAGTAATTGAGAAATGGAAACACTATAGAGATAAAATTCTAAACGGAGATTTTACCTTAGATGATTATACGAACACAATGGATAATGGTAATAATAATCCAGGAAGTTATTTATTTAATTTTATTCAACGGCATACAAGTGTTTTTGGAAGTTCAAGATGTGGTAATGAGAATCATTGTGGGATAATAAAAAAAAGTGAAAAATCCTATTTCATACAAAAAGACTCAGTAAATAAAATTGATGAGAAAGATAATGCATCTTATGAGGAGGCTGAGATAATTTTTAATAAATATCTTAAACCATTTCTAAAAAAACTCATAGAATTATCAGTAAGTTTAAGAGAAAAAAAAGAACAGGATGATATTGAAAACACAATAAGAGAAATAGATACTTTAATAGAAACTGGCGAACATGAAAAAAACTATTTTTACAAGTATAGTGCCAGACAAATCTTAAGAAAGATGGTGGTTCTTGACAACCTTGATAAGTTTATACATATTTATAAGGATGATGCACTAAACTATTTATATAAAAATTTGATTGCTGGTGATAATCAGGTTAATGAAGATACATTCCTCTTAAAAAACTATAAACTCTGTCAAAAACTAATAGAATTTTTAAAAAAAATGCCGGAATTAAAAGAAATTTCTCAAACGGTTCAAAATATTTCCGGATTTTTATGGGATTATTACTCTGCAGAAAATCTTATAAATGATGATTGCCCAAATATAATTTTTTATGGTGCTCCCGGAACGGGAAAAAATTATCATGTCGAAAAAATCAAGGATTTCATTACAATGGTTGGAGGCATTTATAAGCAAGTTCAGTTTCACCCATCTTTTACTTATGAAGATTTTATTGAAGGATTTAAGCCTGCAGGAATAAGTGATAATGGAAATATAAAGTTTGAAATGGTAAACGGGGTTTTCAAAGAGTTTTGTATTCAAGCTAATAACAATAGAGAGAAAAATTATTATTTCATTGTTGATGAAATAAACAGAGCAAATCTATCAACTGTATTTGGTGAAGCTTTATCTTTATTAGAAAAAGACTACAGGCATGAAAGTAATTCTGATAAGAATTTGATTGAAACTCAATATTCATCCTTGATTGGAAAATTGATTTCTGAAAATGAAGGTCAGTATGAAAATTTAGCATATAAATATGAAAAGAATGATGAAACCATTTCTGTCAAATTTGGTATTCCAAATAATGTTTATTTCATCGGAATGATGAACGATGTAGATAAAAGTATAGATACCTTTGATTTGGCTTTAAGAAGAAGATTTAAATGGATAAGAAAAGAATGTGATTATGGCGTTATCGCAGGTATTATGAATGAAAAAAAGGGAGTTTACTCAAATATTGATAATTATTGTAATGCTTGTGAAAAACTTAATAAATATATATCAGAAGCTCTTAACTTAGGTAAATCTTATGAATTTGGTCATTCATTTTTTATGAAAATTACTACAATTGCAAAAAAAGAAGAGATTAAAAATGAAGATATGAAAAAACTCTTTAATGAATATCTTAGCCCTACTTTAAAAGAATATCTTAGAGCCTATTTTTCAGAAAAAGAGATTGAAACAAAATTAAAAGAAGCTTTAAAAATATTTTCTCTTTAGGATAATAATGATAAAGATGGCAAAAAATAGAAAAGTGAAGAATGAAATTATTACTGTTGATATAAACAATAATTACTATTATAAAAATCCACTTGAAGATTATATGCGTCCTAAAAATGGCAAAAATTTTCAAGGAGAACTATATTCAGATTCAGAAACTTTGAAACAGTTAAATCTTATCAGTTTCAAGGAGCAAGTTAATTCTAATAAAGATAAAAGACTTATTTTGAGTTTATCCAGTAATAAAAATGGTAATAATGAGATTGAATATTTTGTAAAGACCGGATTATACGCAGGTGATATTATCTTTAATGGTTTTAGATTTAAAATAAGACCCAAGGAAGAACTTCTATTTAAGCGTATGCTTAATTTCGCAAATGATATTTTTATAGATAACACTATTAATTCTACTGACAACAATGAAAATACTTTTGATTTGATTATATATATGTTTATCATGTCTCTTGAAAAAACTGCTATGCTTGGTTTACCGCAAGAGTATGTAAAACAAAAAGAACAAGGTGTAAAGTTTAAAGGATCTGTTGATGTAAATAACTATATAAAAAAGAATATCCCATTTTTAGGAAAGATATCTTATTGCTTTAGAGAACATAGATATGTTCAGGATATAGTAGATGTGTTATTTGCAGCTTTAACTATTGTTAAAAAAAGAAAATCTGAAATCCTCATAGGTAGATTAAATGATATTTACCCGGCATTAAAAGAAAACTACTCCGGAAAAAGAATTAATTTAGAGACAATATCTAAAGCACTAAATCATAAATCATTACAAAATCCTGTTTTTATGAGATTTAAGCAAGTTCTTAATTATGCTAAAATTATAATAACTCAAAATGACTTAGAGTCTGCTGTATCTGAAAAAGATGAAATCAGTGGATATTTGGTTGATGTATCTGAACTTTTTGAAATTTATCTGGAAAAATTACTTAGGAATTCTTTTACCGATTGGACAATAAAAACACAGGAAAAGCTTCAAATATATAATGGTACATTTTTCGAAAAAGTGATAAGACCTGATATTGTAATGGAAAAAAATGGTAAAGTCGTAGTTTTTGATGCTAAGTTTAAAAAAATGAAGTTTGAAAAGGAAGATGTGGATAGAGAAGACTTGTTTCAGATTCATACCTATATGAGCTATTATGATGACAATATAGTGTGTGGAGGATTACTTTATCCTGTGAGTAAAACAAACACAAATGGTGTTTGCAGTGAAACTTTATTCGGTAATGGGAAAAATAAAACAAAATTTATTATTGACGGTGTATGTGTTGCATCTTCGATGAAAGATTTGATTGAACAAGAAAAATCATTTCTTAAAAGGATAAAAGGTTATATTGAGTGATATAATTGATATTCCTTTATGTAATCGGCATTTTGCAATTAAAAATTTATAATTTAATATTTGTTTAATGGGTATGGAGTTATTTTTATAACTTTTTGTTGTACATGCTAATCTAACAACTGAAAATATAATATATAATGCCTATGGTATTAATTGTATAATTTTTAATTTACCATTATTCATACAAATCTTAATACAAAAAAAAATCTCATTGTTCTCTTTGGCAATGAAATCCTTCGTGTCTTCGCGACTTCTGGTGAAACCTACTTATCCGGAGGTTCTTTGGGAAAAGAAAACTCTGATTCCATTATCTCATTTTCTAAAGTTTTAAAGAGTAATTAATAAATAATAAAAATTGGCGACTAACCATAAAAAGTATCCACCGATTAAAACCATTAATAGTAAAGGAAAAAGATTATATGAAATTAATTCAAGCATTGATAAGAAGAAAGGTGTTGCACGTAATATAGTAATATTTTTTT
>Ga0334900_1003293_pt1 | contig 12770 bp, 14 predicted proteins | sample GraSluR3_MG_2_FD_207231 | JGI IMG/M metagenome (GOLD analysis project Ga0334900, IMG submission 207231) | Sludge microbial communities from methane-producing bioreactor in Wageningen University, Netherlands - Granular Sludge_31_08-R3 | ecosystem: Engineered > Bioreactor > Anaerobic >...
TATTCCATTGCTATTGGTAAGATCGAAGCTTTCCCTGCCAATGAAGCCTTAACTGCTCTTTTTACTTTACCCTTACTGAAACAACAATTCTTTGCCAAACCAATTACTACCCTGTTTTTTGAATTTGTGGGGATCATCCTGGCACTGGGAAGTCTTATGACTCTTTTCACTCTTATGTTGAAGTCCCGAAAGTCTGAAGAAATGACAAAAATAACCTTAAAATTTGGTGGGGTAGTAACACCACTATTATGGTTGGGAACCCTAATCACCATCCTGGTTTGGGCCTGGGTGATGTACAACAATCCCTTAAATATATTGGGATTGGTTAACAGCATAATATTGATCATAATCCTGATTATGACCTGGTTAGTAGGTTCCAGAACTATGAAAGCTAGTTTTGGGAAGTTACCCCTTATATCTACCACTTTATTGATTGTTTTATGGTGGATATTTGTTTTCCTGGCCATATCCGTGATTTAGGTGATCCAGTGGATGATTATGAAAAATTTGATGCTTAAAAATTAAGTTGGTTATGGAAGATAAAACATCTTCTAAGCACTGCTAAAAATTATGATCCTTCTTAGTTATAATATAACAAAAACTTATGACCCCCTCTTGTTTGAATATGACAACTTATGACCACTTCTATTTGAATATAACCAATCATTGATGTGACATCATGAATTTGGAATCTATCCTCATTGTTTTTGCAGTTAGTTTTATTGAACTATGGTTAGCCATTCCTTTAGGACTGGCTATGGAAGTAAATCCTGTAATAATTATTATTGCAGCAGCTTCAGGTGACATATTAGCCGTGATCTGTGTTGCCTTCCTGGGAGAAAATCTGAGGAGTCGTTTTTTAAGGTGGAAATATCAGGATGAGAATGCTTTGAAAAAAAGTCGATTATATGAGATATGGAATAAATATGGGGTGATTGGATTGGGACTATCCTCACCACTACTCTTTGGAGGTCCTCTTGGTGCAGCAGTGGGTATTGCTATGGGTGCTCGGAAAAATCATTTGATACTGTGGATGAGCGTAGGAATCATCCTGTGGAGTATTGGTTTGACTCTTGCAGGGCTAATGGGACTTTTAGCCCTGGAAACTATGTTTACATAATATGTAATCAGAGAAATTGAATTTATCAAACTTGATAACTCCCATGGTTTCCCATTTCACAAACATTTAATAGATGGATCGGGCGAAAGATTTAATTAGTATATTTAGATAAGTTTCACTCAGAAGAAGTTAAATAAGCGTATGAAAGAATAAGATATGAATATTGATTTTATCATAGTATCAACCAGTTACAATCTGTGTTGATACCAGTATTTTTAGAAGGTGTTAAATTGGAAAAGATAAGGGTAGCGATAATCGGTTTGGGCAATTGTGCTAGTTCACTGATCCAGGGTATCTACTATTACCAGAACAAAAGGCCAGAAGATGCCATAGGCCTCATGCACTGGGAAATCGGAGGATACAAACCATCAGACATAGAAGTAGTGGCCGCATTTGATATTGACGGACGTAAAATAGGTGAAGATGTTAATAAAGCTATTTACGCCCAGCCCAACTGCACCACAGTGTTCTGTCCAGGAATAGATGACAGTGGAGTTAAAGTGGAAATGGGTGCTCTGTTAGATGGTGTGGCACCCCACATGGCAGACTACCCTCAGGAACACGCCTTTGTTGTCTCTTCCAAACCCGAGAAAAGTAAGGAAGAAATTGTTAAAATACTCCAGGATACTGAAACAGAAATCCTCTTAAACTATTTACCTGTGGGATCTGAGAAAGCAGCCAGATTCTACGCAGAATGTGCCCTGGAAGCAGGTTGTGCATTTATAAACTGCATTCCAGTATTTATAGTCAGTGACGGAGAATGGGCTGCGCGGTTTGAAGAGAAAGGAATTCCTCTGGTCGGAGATGACATTAAAGCCCAGATTGGAGCTACCATAACCCATCGAACATTGGCTAATCTCTTCCGAGAACGAGGCGTTAAATTGGAACGTACTTATCAGCTTAACACTGGAGGGAACACTGATTTTTTAAACATGCTTAACCGTAGTCGACTGGACTCCAAGAAAGAATCCAAAACCGAAGCTGTTCAATCAGTTCTGGGAGAGCGGATGGATCCCGATAACATTCACATTGGACCTTCAGATTACGTGCCCTGGCAGAAAGATAACAAACTCTGCTTCCTCAGAATGGAGGGTAAAACCTTTGGGGATGTTCCCATGAACATCGAACTCCGCCTCAGTGTGGAAGACTCACCCAACTCCGCAGGATGTGTGATAGATGCTATCAGATGCTGTAAACTAGCCCTGGAAAGAGGTATTGGAGGACAGTTAACATCCATCAGTGCCTACACCATGAAACACCCCCCAGAGCAGTTCACTGATGACGAGGCCATGGAGATGGTGGAAGAGTTTATTGCCGGTGCGAGAGAAAGGTAAATTCTTTTTAAATTCCCATCTACACTTTTTTTACTTAAATCATTGCTTTTTGGAAAAAGTTTGTTTTGGCTGGTATTTATTTCCTTACAGAAATAGCAAGTAACTTTCATGCCAATTCACCCTAAATCTCCTTTTAATATGAATTTTGACCCATACATTCTGTTTTTTAAAGTTAGTTTGAATAGTAATACAAATTATCTATTATTTAATGTATAATATTAAGAAAAAAAATTTCATATTAGATCTGCGTGCAACTGAACATTATATCTGCGTGCAACTGAACCATACTTATAGATTTTGTATAGGTTCCCTGCTGGTTCTGCCACTTTTAAGGTAAGGATATAAGTAAGTTTACCCTAAGTATATAAGGATATTAAAATTTTAAGTTTATGAATATTTATTTACACTTTGAGGGTCATTATGACGAAGATAAGGTTAATTGAAACCGCTTTTAGAGATGCGCATCAGTCACTCTTGGCTACGCGGATGAGAACACGGGATATGCTACCTATTGCTGAAGAAATGGATAAAGTTGGCTTTTTTTCTCTGGAATGTTGGGGAGGGGCTACCTTTGATACCTGTATCCGTTATTTAAATGAGGATCCTTGGGAAAGACTACGCAGCTTGAAAGAGTTGGTTAAGAAGACTCCACTACAGATGCTTCTCCGGGGGCAGAATCTGGTGGGTTACAAACATTACCCCGATGATGTGGTGCGTGAATTTGTGGAAAAAGCTTACACTAATGGAGTGGACGTTTTCCGAATATTTGATGCATTAAATGACATCCGTAATATGGAATTATCTATAAAGGTAGCTAAAGAGCAGGGTGCCCATGTACAGGCCACCATCAGCTACACCACCAGCCCTTACCACACTATAGAAAAATATGTGGAATTTGCCAAGGAATTGGAAGCATTAGACTGTGATTCATTAGCTATAAAAGACATGGCAGGACTCATCTCCCCCCATGACACTTACGAATTAGTTAAAGTTCTTAAAGAGGAAACTGACCTTCTGATCAACTTGCATTGTCACTGTACAAGTGGTATGACCCCTATGAGTTATTACGCTGCCTGTCAGGCAGGGGTTGACCTGTTGGATACTGCTATTTCACCATTGGCCTGGGGTGCTTCTCAACCTCCAACTGAAAGTGTGGTGGCAGCCCTTAAAGAAACCCCATTTGATACTGAACTTGATTTGAAACTTTTAACTCAGATTAAAAAGTATTTCGAGGAGATCCGTGAAAAGTACAGTGGTATCCTAGACCCCATTACCGAAAGAGTAGATACCAATGTGCTTCTCTACCAGATACCCGGAGGAATGCTTTCCAACTTTGTTTCCCAGTTGAAGGAGCAAAACGCCCTGGATCGTTATGAGGATGTGTTGGCAGAGGTACCCAAGGTAAGGAAAGATCTAGGTTACCCACCACTGGTAACTCCCACCAGCCAGATTGTAGGTATTCAGGCAGTGATGAATGTCCTGGGAGGAGAAAGGTACAAAAACCCATCTAAAGAAATTAAAGAATATATTAAAGGGTTCTATGGAAGGCCACCAGCCCCTATTAACCAGGAGATTGCCCATAAAATTATTGGCGATGAAAAACCAATTAGCTGCCGCCCAGCAGACCTTCTGGAAGATGAACTGGATAAATTCCGAAAAGAAGGAGAAGAAATGGGTATTATTAAGAAAGATGAAGATGTTTTAACCTTCGCCCTTTATCCTGCTGTGGCACCAAAATTCTTGAAAGGAGAGGCAGAGGAAGAACCTTTAACACCACCTAAAACTGGTGTATCTGTTGAAGAACCTGCTTCCATACCTACCGAGTACCAGGTGGAAGTGGATGGGGAGAATTTCCAGGTTAAAGTGGTACCTACGGGATATCTGGAGATTGAAGCTGTGGAAGGGAATAAACCCACCGGTCCTGTGGAAGGTGGAGTAACCACCACCATGCAGGGAATGATTCTTAAACTTAAAGTCAACAAAGGCGATAATGTTAAAGAAGGGGATGTGGTTGCTGTTTTAGAAGCCATGAAGATGGAAAACGATATTCATGCCCCTGAAGCAGGTACAGTTCAGGAGATCTTCGTGGAAGAAGGAGACACAGTAGGTGCAGATGATACTTTGATGGTTATCAAATAAACCATCATCCTAACTATTTTTTTAAAAAAAATAAATAGATACTGATTATTTAATAAATTGCTAGTTAAGTTGCTGTTTAATTTGATTATTTAGGAAAGTTTAATTGATTATTTAAGAAATTATTTAATAAATTTGGCTTAAAAAATTCTATATCTTATTTAATAAATTTTGGTTAGGAGATTCTACATCTCATGCAATACATTCTCAACCTGTTTTGCATGGGATTCCATCTCGAAAAGTATAAGGCCAATTTGAGCTTCGGTCTCGGTTAAAGCCGTGAGAATTGCCTTCGGACCTGCAGGTATCAATACTATGGTTCCTTGTTCTGTTTTAAGGGAAATTTCACTAACTGAACCTGTTTTCATCTGGTTGGAAGCAGCTTCAGCAGCTCCCATTATAGTGGAGCAGAGTGCTGAAAATATACGGGCATCAACATCAGGAGGGGTTCTGGAGTTGATTAAAAGCCCTTCTTTGGAAACAATGGCGCATGCTTTTATTTGACCTACCTGTAGTAATGATGATAAAACATCGTCCAATTTTTCTTTCTTAGTCTCAGCCATAGTATCTCCTAAATTTATAAATAATTTATTTATATTGATATTTAGTTTTATCTTTAATTCCTGCAGATTCAAAAGCTCTCTTACGTCGCAGGCATGATTCACACCAACTACAATGTTCTTCTCCACCCATGTAACATGAGTAACTAAGTTCCATTGGTGCCCCGATCTCATCACCGAGTTTTACAATGTCTTCTTTGTTCATCTGGATAAGAGGAGCTTCTATCTGTACTTCATCCAGTGAACCAATTTCCAGAACATGGTTGAAAGCATCTAAAAATTCTTTAGAATTATCGGGAAATGTTACGGCTTCTTCCAGATCCCATCCAACTATGATTTTCTCTGCTCCTTCTGCCTCGGCAAATGATAGTGCGATGGCTGTGAATACTACATTTCTACCTGGAACCCATACTTTCCGGGCAGTTTCATCACAGGTGTCTTTATCATCCAGCTGGTTCACCTCCAGCTTGGGAACTTCCTGTGTACTTGTCAGGGCAGAACTACCTAGTTGAGCTAGCCAGGGAAGTTCAATAACTGTGTGCTCCATGCCCAACTTTTCACATATTGTTTTTGAAGATTTTATTTCCATATTGGCACTTCTCTGACCATAATCAAAGGTTATGACGTGCACATCATAATCTTTTTCCAGGAGAGAAGTGGCCACTGTTGAGTCCAGGCCTCCTGAAAGGACGGATATTGCTTTTTTTCTCTTTGAATTGTTCATTTTCAACACACTAGAATAATTATAGATCTTTATGATCCTAATTTATAGGTATTATAAATATGGGCCTATCTATTTTAGCTCTCAATCAGTTATGGTAATCAATCCTCTTCCAAATTTACCTTTTGGTTTATAATTCTTATAATATCCTTTAAAGGAATTCCCATTTCCTCTGCTATCTTTTTTGCATCTTCATATTCAACTGTAACATTGACTATTTCCTCACCTATCTTGGCGACCTTAAACCGCACTGGCCTTATTTTTCCCTCAAAATCAACATCTACTGGAATTATCTCTCGACTGACAATGTGTCTATGGACATATGGTAAAGTTCTAACCCCAAGGGTTCCTGTTTCCCGAATTATAGTCTCTAACAGTTTGTCATTCATGTGCGATTTACTTATAACTCTCAAAAGGTGGCCTGGCCTGTTTTTCTTGGCTATAGTTGGGATTATAGTAACATCCAGGGCACCTTCCTCCATTAACTTATCCACAGTGTGGCCTAAAACTTCTCCAGTAACATCGTCCACGTTCGTTTCCAGGATGGAGATTTTGTCTGTGGGAATTGGAGAATTACCACAAATAATTCTCAGTATGTTCGGAAATTCTAGATCCAGTTTCCCTGCCCCGTAAGCAATCTTCTGATTGGTTATCAATGGATAAAATTCACAGAATTCATCCACCATATTCACCAGTAAAGCCGCTCCAGTGGGAGTGGTTAACTCATAATCTACGGGACCACCACTTGCAGGAACATTTTTAAGTATCTCCAGGGTTGCAGGTGCTGGAACACTGAGATTTCCATGTTTACTCTTAATTCTACCCCCTCCAAGTGCAGGAGGTAATCCATAAACCTTCATATTATGAAGTCCTAGTTCATGAAATGCATAGGATGCACCCATAATATCTGCCACAGCATCTGCAGCTCCCACCTCATGAAAATGGATTTTATCAATTGAAACCCCATGAACATGTGATTCTGCCATTGCCAGTGTCTTGAAAACCTTTTTAACAAAGTTTAAGATGGTTTGTGTTACATTTTCGTGCTGTATTTCATCTAAAATCTCTAATATACTGGTGTAAGCTATGGTCTGATGGTCAGAACACCGGACATCAGCAAAACTAGCAGAAATTCCTGTTTTGTTGATATCCCGTATTTTAACATCCACCTCACCAAAATGAGAACCATAAACTTCCATAACATCTTTAACTATCTCAGGATTTGCCCCTAAATTAACTAATGCCCCAATTACCATATTTCCAGATATTCCTGACTGTTGGGGGTCTATGATTGCAACCATAACTTAAAATCCTCCATATCGACATTTCATTCTTATAAATGACCATTTCTTGAACCATTCATTCTAAAACTGATGATTATCCTTCTAAAATCTGAGGGTTATCCATTCTAAATCAATATTATTCTAAAATTGATCTATACCCTAAATTGATCTATTATCTTATTTTATAATCTTCATGTATCATTTTTTCCTTTTTCCGGGAAATTTTATATAATTGGTATAATAAGTATTAATTGACTCGATAAGAGGTTGACTCACAACTATGAGGTGAAATAAATGAAAAGAAAAAGGACTATTTTAGATAAGAAGGGATTTGTTGAGAGGATGATGGAAGATACCGCCAGAGCTATTGATGGTATCAGTAAAGATATTGGAAAATCTGTCATTGATTACACATTTGTTCCTGGGAAAGATATTCTTGAAACAGATGAAAGTGTGATCGTCCATCTGGATCTGCCGGGTATTGAAAAGAAAAATATCGATTTGGATGTCACAGAAACCAGGGTGCGAATAAAGGCCAATTTTGACATTGAAGAGGAAATTAACCGTGGCAGTCATCTTACTCTCCATGATCGAAAATCAGGGGTTGTAAAAAGAACTGTTAGACTTCCTAAGAAAGTTATTCCCCAGGAAGCTGAAGCTGAATTTAAAAACGGCGTGCTCAAAGTTGAAATTCCAAAACAGGAAAAAACTGAGAGTTTCAAGGTTAAAATTAGATAAATAGGTATATTGTATAATACCTATTCTATTTCTTTATTTTTTAGTATTTTCAGATTTAGCTGGTAAATCTACCATGTGGAAGGTGTAAAAGCGGCTGAATCCACATTCCCGACAGCGTATCTTGATACTGTACTCATCTACCACTATATCATGGATAGTGGCATCTCCACAATTATAACATTGAGCACCCTTTTCAAGTTTCCATTTTTCAATAGCCATCAGTTTTCCTCCTTTTCCACACCCTTGATAAGGTAGTAACGGGCTGCACCACAATTAGTACACCATATTTTAGCTTTGTTCATATCTATTCTTATTCTCTGAACAGCATTTTCACCACAGTAAAAACATGGAACTTTCTTTTCCATTAACCAAGTTTCAGCTCGTTCCTGCACCTCAGATTTATAGTTAACTATAATACGGCGAATAGGAACCTCTAAAATAGTATATTTTTCACCTTCCAGGGCTTTCATTACTGATTCCACAATTTCATCCGTTCTTTCTTCTTCTACAACACTACAGATCAGCATGGCATCGGTGGCATAGTCTCGGATGAGACTGATAGCTGATTTGGGATCTTCTTTAATAGCAAACCCTTTCCAGTCCTGGGGAGACATACCTTTATACTCCAGAACATAAAATCCAGTAATGCCTGCATCAACAAGAGCATTCATAGCTTTTCCCAGGTTTTCTACCTCTACAAAAACTCTAAGATGAACTTTCAGGATAACACCCCCATTTTTTAATCCTCTATTTTTTTGATCCTATCTACAACAATCAGAATATCAGATTTAACCCTTGATATTCATTTTTTTGTCAATCTTAGTTTAGATAATCTTGGTGATATTTATGTTACCATATATCTAAATAATTTATCCACTAATCTATTTACTAACTAGAATTGTCATAGTATTAAAAATCAGCTTAAAAGAGCTAACAACTATGATATAAGAAATTTTATCTCCATTATCTTGAATAAAATATTTAACCGTACTGTCCTCACAAAATATAGTTAACAGGTGTTTTAATGAAAGATGAAGATTTATCTCGCTCTATTTACGAGTTCATGTCAGAAGTAGGAGTTGAAGTTCCACAACTGGTAGATGCTGGTCTGGAGCTCCTGGCAGGAGTGGAAAAAACTAAAAAATTGGAATTATCCCTTGAAACCCAGATGAAAAAAGCTTTAGAAGATATTAATGTAGTTGTGTTAATTGTAGCAGGTATTCGAGTTGAAGAAGACCTTCAAAACCATCGTATTGAAGGAGTGGATGTGGATGATGATCCTGCCTATCTTTACTGTGATGAAGTGTTGGGAATGGCTATTGCCAATCAGATCGCGGGTACCAAAGCCATATTTAACTTTAAAAGGTACGATGAAGCAAAACCTGGGATCATTGGCACCCTTGGACCTATGTTGGATGATGTTTTCGCTGGACTGGTGGCTGGTTGCATGTCCAAGATCTTTGAGGAGTAACCATGTCTGGAACTGATCCTGAAGAAAAAATCATCATGGATACTATAGATGAAAATATTGAATTACCCCCATTTAGTTGGCAGGGTTTTCTGGGACTGATCTCATTCTCCACTATACTACCCCTTAATATTCATAGCACCATTCAGGAAATGGCCAGGTTCACCTTCCTTTGGCCATTAATCGGGGCAGGCATTGGAATAATTGTGGGCTTCTTTGGCTGGTTCCTAGTTGATCCAGTACATCTATCCTCACTGGTATCTGCAGCACTGATTTACAGTTTGGCCATTTCCTTCACTGGCTTCCACCACCTGGATGGCCTGGTGGATTGTGGTGATGGTCTCATGGCCCATGGAGATCCTACAAGAAGGATAGAGATTATGCGTGATAAAAGAATAGGAACCGGAGGTCTGGCCACTCTCCTAACAGTAGCACTTATAACCTTCACATCCATAGCCAGCACCCCTATAATTTACATTCTTCCCACCATTTTTGTGTCTGAAATATCTGCTAAACTTTGTTTAGTGAGTTGCGCAACATTTACAAAACCATTGAATAATGGTACAGGCCAATACTTCATTAAAAATATGAACTGGAAACTTTTAACTGTTTCTATAGCTTTCAGCCTCTTATTAGGATTCCTAGCCCTTAAACACATAGGTTTGGTAGGGATACTGGGAGGAATAATGGCAGGATTTATAATGGTTTCAATCACCAGGAAAAGTTTCAAATATGCAACTGGAGATATTTTAGGAGCATCTAACGAGGTTGGTAGGATGTTCGCCCTTATATTTATGGTTATATGCTTTTCATGGAGTTTTTAAATGAATGTTCAAGTTTTACGATTAGATCATCGCCGACAACGCGATGCGCGGATTACAACTCATGTTTGCCTGACTGCCAGAGCTTTAGGGGCTTCTGGAGTGTTTTTAAGTGGGGATCATGATAAAAAATTAATGAGAAATGTTGAAGATGTGATAGAACGGTGGGGTGGTGATTTTAAGGTGGAATACCGTAAAGGATGGAAAAATCTCCTGGAAGAATGGAAAAAAGGAGGTGGAGAAATAATCCACCTTACCATGTATGGAGAGCCCGTTCAAGAGGCAACCCCCAAAATCAGGACTTCAGACAAAGATAAATTGGTGGTTGTGGGTGGTTCCCGGGTTCCTGGCAGAGTATACCAAGAAGCTGATTGGAATGTTTCTGTGACCAACCAACCCCACTCTGAGGTTTCATCCCTAGCTATATTTCTGCACATGTTGTATGATGGAAAAGAACTGGAATTAGAGTTCGAAGACGGGGATATGAAAGTTATACCCTCACCCCATGGTAAAAATGTTCTTGTAAAAGATAAAAATAGAGATCAAGGTAAAAACCAAAAAAATGATGATAAAAAAGAAAATAATCAATAATTCATATTAATTTAATTTGATTCTGATTATTTTATCATCTCCTGCCTGGGGAATTCCCCGACCATCATGGTTACATGTGGAGATGTAAAGGTATCCTTCATGTTCCACTACATCTCTTATTCTTCCCAGATCTGTGAAAAGGGCTTCTTCTCCCATGATAGTTTTTCCATCAGTAGACAGGTTTAATTTTCTCAGTTGAGATCCTCTAAGACCTGCCACATAAAGAGCGTTCTCATAATAAGCTATTCCCGAAGGAGCTAGAGTGAATTCTGTGTAGGCTCTTAAAGGCTTTATGAACCCTGTTGCAGTACCATTACCTTCATAAAGAGGCCATCCATAGTTCCCACCCTTAATTATAATGTTAATCTCATCGTTTCGAGTTTGTCCATGTTCAGAGGCATACATTATCCCCTGCTCATCCCAGGTTATCCCCTGCGGATTCCGGTGCCCGTAGCTGTAAACATAGTTCCCATAGGGATTGTCAGCTGGAACTGTACCATCCGAGTTAAGGCGTAATATCTTACCTGCCAGGGAATTCACATCCTGGGCCAGGGCAGAATTACCAGAGTCTCCGGTAGTTGCATAGAGCTTCCCATCTGGCCCAAACTTCAATCTTCCCCCATCATGTATCGAAGCAGCAGGGATATCACCCAGAAGAATCGTTTCATTAGATAGTTGATCCCCTTCCAGTTTGAAACGGGAAATTCGGTTATAATCACCAAGAGTATAGTAAAGGTAAATGTATTGGTTCTGAGTGAAGTTAGGATCTACAGCAATACCCAGGAGTCCTGATTCACTGTTTTGTGTTATGTTGATATTCCCCACAGTCTTAACATTCTGATCTTCCAGAATACTGACCTTACCCCCACGTTCAGTGAATATCAGACCACCATCAGGTAGAAAAGCCAAAGCCCAGGGCACTTCCAGGTTCTCTGCTATGACTTCTGTACTGTAATTAGCATCAGACTTATTAACACTTTCAGGAACAGCCAAAAAGAAAATTACCAAAATAACTATTAAAATTATTGGAACTGCAATTATAACCAGTGATTTCTTTCGCATTTTCCCACCCCTTTTTTTGTAGTATGTAGTTTAAATAACATGAATTTTTGGAAATTTGAATAAACAATGCGCCTATATTTTAAACAATTAGAAAAGATAATGTAAGAAAAAACTAAAATTAGAAAAAACTAAAACAAAATTGTAAATTTATCTAAATAATAAACTGCTACAATTTAATCCAGGTGTAACCCATGATCAAAATAATTGACCATTTACTGGTACAGGAAAAGCTCACTCTGATCAGGATGGAAAATATAGACCGAATCAACTTCCGGGCAGGGATAATTGAAATAGGCCGTTGGTTAGCGTATGAACTGGCCAACACCCTTGAAAAAGAAGATATGACTGTTCAAACCCCTTTAGGAGTTGCAGAAGGGGTGAAGTTGAAGGATGAAAATGATTTAGTGGTGGTAAGTGTTTTAAGGGCTGCTATTCCCCTGGTTGAGGGGATTATGCGGGTTTTCAAAGAGGCACAGTATGGTGTGGTGGGGGCCTGGAGAAAAGATGAACCACCATTCCCGGTAGAATTGGGTTACTTCAAACTACCCTGTGTGGATGATAAGATAGTGGTGGTTGCTGATCCTATGCTGGCCACTGGGAATACCATGAATGCTATTTTGGACAGGATACAAAAGAAAGGAAGTCCACGTAGATTAGTGTTGCTCAATGTAATAGCCTCCCAGCAAGGTATTGAAAAAGTTGAGTCTCAACATCCTAATGTGGAGATATACACTTGTGCTGTGGATGAAAAACTCAATGAAGATGGTTATATTGTACCAGGTTTAGGTGATGCTGGTGATAAGGCTTTTGGAAAACCAGGTCCCTGAAAACTGATTTATTGATACTTAAATTTTTGTAATATGAAAAGAATTATTTTAAGCCTTTTTTGAAACAGATTAATAAATTTATTAAATTCTTTTTTTATACATTAAACAC
>Ga0334900_1003295_pt1 | contig 12758 bp, 12 predicted proteins | sample GraSluR3_MG_2_FD_207231 | JGI IMG/M metagenome (GOLD analysis project Ga0334900, IMG submission 207231) | Sludge microbial communities from methane-producing bioreactor in Wageningen University, Netherlands - Granular Sludge_31_08-R3 | ecosystem: Engineered > Bioreactor > Anaerobic >...
TCCGATGACTTAAACAAAGCTAAGGTTCAGTACCTTGGCAGAAAAGGTGAGCTTAATCAGCAGTCAAAAGAATTAAAAAAGCTGGTTTTAGAGGATAGACAGCAATTGGGACGAGTTATTAATCAAGTTAAAACAGAAATTCAACAGGTTCTAACAACTCGTAAAAAAGAACTTGAACAGTCAGAAACAAAAAAGCTTGATCAAACGGATACAAGTTTGCCTGGAATCAGGCCACAAACCGGATTTTTACACCCCTCAACTCAGGTAATGAGGCAAGTTAACTCTTTTTTTCGCTATTTAGGTTATAGCGTGTATGAAGGACCAGAAATCGAAACCGATGATAACAACTTTGCTAAATTGAATTTACCTCTAGATCATCCCGCTCGCGATTTAGCTGACACTCTGTATATTAAAGAACCGGATTACTTGTTAAGGACACATACTTCTTCGGTTGAGATTAGGGCAATGTTAAATGAAAAATTACCGCTTCGAATTGTTGTGCCTGGCAAGGTTTATCGTAATGAAACTACCAATACGACTAATAACTCAATGTTTTATCAGTATGAGGGTTTAGTGGTGGATAAAAATATTAATATGTCGTCTTTAAAAGGTACTTTAGTTGCCCTCGCAAAATTTTTATATGGAGAAGAAGTCAAAACACGTTTTAGATGCAAATATTACCCTCAAGTTGAACCAGGAGCCGGGATGGATATTCAATGCACGTTCTGCGGTGGGAAGGGCTGTCCCGTGTGTAAGCACCGAGGCTGGATTGAAGTGTTGGGAGCCGGGATGGTACACCCTAATACATTAAAAGCTTGTAAAGTTGATACCGATAAATGGTCTGGTTTCGCTTTTGGCATGGGCTTTGATAGGCTCGTAATGCTTAAATACGGTATCAGCGATGTGCGTAAGTTATATAACGGTGAATTAGTGATTGAGGAGATAGCATGAAGGTTCCTTTAAGTTGGCTTAACGATTATGTTGAAGTTGATGGTCAAGCTGAAAAGTTGATGGCAGATTTAACCGCTATTGGCCATATGCAAGACGGCCCACCTCAAGATATTGAGGGAGACTTGGTTTATGATTTGGAAGTAAGACAAAATCGCTCGGATTGTTTATCGATGCTTGGTATAGCCAGGGAGGCGGCCGCTGTAAGCGGCCGCCAACTAAAATTACCGGCTGCTTACGAAGCAGAGCTCACCGATAAATCAGGCAGTATTAAGGTTGAAATAACCGATCCAAAATTGTGCTTTCGCTTCCAAACCTTAACCTTCAAAAATCTTAAGGTTGGGCCATCGCCAGATTGGCTTAAAAAAAGATTAACTACTTATGGCATAAAGCCAATCAATAATGTGGTTGATATCACCAACTTTGTAATGGTGGAATCAGGACAACCACTTCACGCTTTTGATCTGGAAAAAATTGATGGAGAACGTTTTGTTGTTAGACAAGCTGCCAAAGGTGAGACACTAACCGTTTTAGGCAACAAATCCATTGCTCTAGTGGAGGATGATTTGATTATTGCTAACGGCCAGCGCCCGCTGGCGCTGGCCGGCGTCATCGGCGGTGAGGCAAGCTCTGTTAACAACAACACTACTACGATTGTTGTCGAAGCAGCCAACTATTACCAAGCGACTGTGAGACGCTCCTCGCTACGCCACAATCTACGCACTGAAGCCTCCACACGTCTGGAAAAATTCTTACATCCCAAGTTAACTCAGCTAGCTTTAGCCAGAGTAGCTCAACTATTGACCGAGCTGGCCGAGGGTGAATTAGTTGGACAAGTCGATAATTACCCCGCAGTTATTCCAGAAAACAAAGTCAATTTACGCTTAAGTTATCTTAACCAGATTGCCGGTATTGATTTCTCAGCTGATCAGACCAAAGAACTTTTAGCTAAAGTTCATTTGCCGGCAGATCAAACTGGCAACGATACTTTAATAATTAATGTACCTTATTTTAGAACCGACATTGAGCAAGAAGCTGATTTGGTAGAAGAAGTTTTACGGATATACGGATACGATAGAATTCCGGAAGACTTGCCCGCAGCGCCTCCACCTCAGGATATTCAATCAAAAAATTACATCATCAGTGAAAAAATCAGAGATTATCTAGTTGGACTGGGATATCACGAGCAAATAACCGAGCCACTAACCGATGAACAAAACCCCGTTTTAGAACCGGTAATACTGGAAAATTCACTTACTAGTGAAAAAAGGATGTTGCGCACTAGCTTAATCCCAATGCTTGTCCGAGGTACCAATTATCGTCGCAAACATCACTATAGCCACATAAAGATTTTTGAAGTAGGTAAAATTTATTATCGATCAGATGATCAGTATCTTGAAAAGAATGTTGTTGGCGTAATTGCTCTTGGTAATGATGCTAGTTATCGGCAAATAAAAGGAGATATTGAGGAGTTGATCGTTAGGCTTGGTTACCAGCCAGATTCTACCTGTTACTCAATTGAAAAAGTAGTTGATTTTTCCTCTGGATACATAGCTCAACTTGATCTGGATACTCTATTAAAAAGCCAAGAGACCAAGACAACTCAAGTTTTAACCTCTCCACCACAAGTAATCTTTCAGGACTTATCTTTGTTGGTGCCGGTCGAAATTCAGGTTGGAGACCTCCTAGACACTATCAAAAAAGTTAGTCAATTAATATATCAGGTTAAACTTGGCGAAGAACCTCAATTAATTGACGGCCAAAAGTCAGTCTTTATAAAACTTACCTACCATGATCCTCAGCAAGCAATTAGCCTTGACACAGTCCGGCCTATTCGTGATAAAGTTGTGGCCACCCTTGAAAAACAATACCAAGCAAAATTAAGGCTAAATGAATAAATCAAAATTAATCTCACTTTTAAGTTTCATCGGCATTGGATTGGTGGTGGCGATGTTCTTTATCTGGCAATCGATGCCTACCACTGATCAAATTCCACAACCTGATACAACATCATTATCTCAATCACCGCCAAACAAACCTCAAAATATCAAGGTCGATACTAAAATATTTTTTCCGAATCAGTTAGAACCAACCGAGTTTTCGGCGGTCACTCGAGCCGATAGCACCGCTTTACAGCTCTTAAAAGATCTGGCAACTAAGAATGAGTTAGAGTTGTCCATCAAGGAGTATGACTTTGGTTCACTAGTTGAAAAAATTGGCAGCTTTGCGCAAGACGAACGAAAAGCCTGGATTTTTTACACCAATGGAGCGGTTTCTTCAGTTGGAGCGGCTGATTACCAATTAAATGATGGCGACATAATTGAATGGAAATATGAGTCAATTTGGTAGTAAATACTGGCCGCTAGTTATTCTTGGGCTGATAACTTTGGGTGAGAGGACTCTTTTAGATCTTGGCCCAAATCGAGAGATTCTAACTGCCAGTTCCTTGCTGGTAGTCTATTACTGGGGTAGAAAAACTAGTATTACCTTTACTATAATAAAAAGTTTGATCGCGTACCTCTCATGTTTAAGGCTGCCCTAACTGGAATTGGCTTTAATTTATTTTTCTTTACCTGGACAAATTTTGGTGTTTGGTGGCTTGACCACTGGCAAATGTATCCTGATACTCTCGCCGGTCTAGGTATGGCCTACGTTAATGGGCTACCATTTTTGCGCTGGCAACTTCAAAGCACGTTGATTTTTGTGACTGTGTGGTTTGGGATAACTCAATTATTAATCAGCCAACAAGAATTGCTCAAACAGGTTGGTCTAAATATTCAAGCTAAAACCAAAAATTTAGTTAAGCTTGTGCAGATTTAGCTATTCTGAGATTTCCGTAATTTCTGCCTGGGGCGGAATTAGTTTTTTATCGGCAATTACTTGATCAAAAATTATTTCAACTTCAGCAGAGGTAATAGAGTCGTCGAGAGGGTATGACCCGGAAAAAGTAAAAACCTGGTCATCAACGAAATATAATTGTTGTTTGATTCCGAAGGTTAAATCACCCACTTGGTATTCACCTTTAAGTCTTTGTAAATCAAAACTGTCTTGACTAATAAATTCGCTATCTGTGTACTTTAAGCCTGGTAGGGTATTTTGGGCACCAGCAATCATTTCGGCGGCATACTCCGCTGGATCTTGCTCAGAACCTAAAACATTTTGTAAAACTACAACAGCTACCTGAGCAGCTTGCTCATTATCAAAGAGAGCTTCTTTTTTAGCATGGAATAACATTGTTTTGTGTTCTTCGACATCTTCCTCAACCCAACCACTGGGCAGTGTTAATGTAGGAGAAATATCTATCATTGATTGGTCGGCGACGTTATTAGTGTTTCGCCACGACTGCCACCAAACACCAGCCATAATCAAAACAAAAGCAATGATTAAGCCAAATTTCAGCCAGGTAAGATCGACTGGATTTAAATTAGGTTGAGTTATTTCTGGATTGTTGGTTTTCATAATTTTTTAAAGGTTAAGATTAGCCTCAACTCATCACTTTGACCGGCACAAGTTATTAGTAATAATTCATCATCTGCCACCGAAAGACTTGATAAATCCCGGCCTAAAACTCCCACTGCTTTAGATTTTGTTAACTGATAGGCAGAAAAGTCTCCCAATTCACCAAACATTATTTTACTTCCGTAAGGCAAGGCTCTAACCTGACCAAAAACTTCCTTAGTGTTGTGACCGTAAATTACTTGGTTGTTATAACCAGGCAAGAAAGATATTTCTTGACTACCAACAGCTAAATCTTCACCAACTCGGTATCCTTGATAAACCGACCAAAATTGATTGGTTCGTGGTGAGAGAAGATAGTAATCTGTCACCGTTAAGTTATTAGCTGATTTCTTCGGCTCGCCCCCAATTTCAGAGGATATACTCTCAACCTCGTTAGAGGTATATGGGTAGGTGGTAGCACCTAAAATTTCGCCAAAACCAAGCTTCAAACCTTCAATCAAGGGATTATAAGTATCAGATGCACCTAAAACCTGAGGTAGAACGGTGCTGGCAATTACTGCTTGAGCCACGTCATTACTTGTGGTTGGCTCTTCAGACTTATTGTCGGACGAGTCATCATCGTTAGTAGAATCGTGGTCGTCATCATCATTGTCTCGGTCATCATTATTATCATCGTCAGAGGGTTCTGGACTAGCCTGAGTAGGAGTAGGTATGGGTGTTGGACTTGAAGAGGGAACTGCAGAAAGCGTTGGTGTTGGTGTAGAAGTTAAGACCGGCGAGGCCTGAGGTGAAGGAGTTAGCAAAGGTGTCTCAGTAGGAGTCGGGGATGGCTCGGGAGAGGGTGCAGGTGAAGGAATCGGAGAAAGTAAAGGTGTTGGCGATGGTGATGGCTCGGGGGAAGAAGTAGGAGATGGCTCGGGAGATGGTTTTGATGAAGGCTCCGGCGAGACAACTGGGCTAGGTGAGGGTTGAGGGCAATGGCCACCACATTTGCGTTTGGTATAAAAGACTGCATAAGAAATATCCTGACAGGTTGGACTATCAGCTCCTGTTTTTTCTACTTTGCCTGTCTTTGTGCCAATACCACTAAAGGTATAACATCCGTTATTAATATTTCTTAGGCTACTAAAAGTTTTAGTACCAGATTTAACACAGATTTTACGTATGACTTTACTTTCTGAAGTTGTGTACTCAAATGGAGCATCCTTACTTTCAATTTTTATCTCAAAACCTGATCGACAATGTTCAGTGGTGGAATAACTAACAGAAGGTGAGGAGAAAAAAGGCCAAGAAAAACAGATAATTAGCAAAAGAGTAAAAAGTAGTCTTTTTGATGTATGCAGAAACACTTGTTATAAGTGTAGCAAATAACATCTTAATGACAATCAGTAGTTTGATTTTGGTGCATTAATTACTCTATTTTTATAAGAGAAAAGAAGAAAATAGTCGCTGTAAAAAATGACCCAAACCATAGGCAAGGGCGGCAGCCAACATGCCAACAAGCAGCATTTCCATTCCGTTTTTTATCCAGGAACCTTTAGTGACTAAAGTTCGTAAACTACCAAACGCAAACATCGCAAAGCCGGTTGTTACTGAAGACAGTAATAAATAATTATCCGACAAGTTGATCAGTATTGGAATATCTAATACCACTAAAACTAATGATATAAGGGGCAATAGGCCAGCTAACACAAAAAATAAAAATGTGATTAAACCTGTATGCCACACCGCAATTTTATTCTTAGTACTGGAATCAATTCTTCTTTCTGAACGTTCGCCCAAAAAATCCCCCAGTCCCATACTCAAACCATCAGCAACTACATTTGAGATGCCCAAGATTAGTGCTGAAGGAACAGGTAGGCCGGCGCCGGCGGCGCCGGCCACCACAGCAAAAGTGGTAACCAGTCCATCATTGGCGCCATAGACGGCTGCTTTTAAATAGGGCGGGTATTTTTTAAAAAGGTAAATAATATTCATAATGACCAAAACGATCTTATTAAGTTAATCCCAACTAAAGAAGTATAAAGAAAATATATTTTTCCAGCAAGCAAATTTTAAAAAAAGGACTTCAGATAATCCCCACTATGAGCTAAACTGGGACAAATCGGCACAATCAGTTTGTTTACTGGATAAATATAAACTAACAATCTAAATAATGAGCAATTACCAAAATTATCAACAGCTAGCCAAGCTAAGTAACTCGGGACTAGCAATTCTCAATTTGACAGGTGATCTAATTTGGGCGAACCAAAGTTTCTGGAAAATTGTTCATCAAACACCCAATAAGCTTAACTTTTTTGCGTTTGATCGAAAAATTTCAGTCGATAAACATTCCTCTGATTTCAAGAAATTAATTAACAAAATTGAACATTCAAACAAGCCGCACGCCGTTACTAGAACCTGGCTACTGAACGGCCAGCAAATTGTGGTTCAAATTACTTTGCAAGCCGATAAAAATCAGTTATATCTTGATTTAAAAGATATTTCTCAGAAAGAAAAAAGTAAGCAAAGACGAGAGCATATCCTTAAAGTAGTTGGTCACGAACTAAAAAATCCACTTGCTAGCCTGATGGCTATGTCTGAAACAATTGCTATGTTAAATCAAGAGTCAGATGCTAAAAAGCGCCTTGAGTATGTTCAAAAAATTAAGCAAAAAATTATCTCGATTGATACTTTATTGGCAGACTTTCTTGATGTCACCAGACTTTCAGGTGGCGAACTAATCTATAATGACCAACCCCAGTCGTTAATGAAATTTTTAAACAAATTTGTGACTGAATATCGTTTGTCTCACCAGACACATTGGCTCGAAATTTCCGGAAGTATAAAATCAAAAGTTGTTTTTGATCCACAAAGACTCTCTCAGGTTCTTGATAATTTATTATCAAACGCTATCAAAAATTCTGAGTCTGGTACTTTGATAAAAATTTCAATCAAAAAACTAACCTCACAAAATAGAGTTCAAATATCGGTAAAGGATCAAGGAGTTGGTATTCCTCAACGAGAGCAACATAAAATATTTGATTTGTACTACCAAGTAAAGTCAAGACCATCGCCATCAGGTATGGGCATTGGTTTATTTTTAGTCAGAGAAATATTAAATCACTACCACAGTAAAATAGAGATCGTTAGCCAAAAAAGTAAAGGAACTACCATCAGCTTTTCACTGCCAATCGCTAATACTAATAATGATACTAAAAAAGCAGCTTAATTGTTTTTTTCAGGGTTATTTTTCACTTTAACAGTTTTGCTGGTTTTAATCGTGTAACCAAAACCCCTAACGGAAGTAATTAATTTTAATTTTTCACCTTGATCAATTTTTTTTCTTAAGTAGCCAACATAGACATCAACCACTCTGGTTTCGATATCAGGAGCTGTTTGCCAAACCCTGCTTAAAATCATATCCCTGGTTAAAACTCGATTAGGGTTAAGCATCAAATACTCAAGTAGCCGGAATTCCTGGGGAGTTAAACTTATCTGTCTCTCTCCTCGAAAAACCTCCATCGTCTCGGTGTTAAGAGTTAGATCCTCAACACGCAAAATTTTATTGCTCAAACCTCTTTCTCTTAAACGAGCTTTAATCCTGGCGGTCAATTCCTTACCCTCGAAAGGTTTCGTGATGTAGTCGTCAGCACCAATGTTTAACCCACGCACTACATCGGAAGTTTGAGATGCGCCGGTTAACATAATAATTGGTATCTCAGGGTTCATTTGTTTAAATTCCTCACAAAGAGTCTCACCTCTAACATCGGGTAAATCTAGATCTAGAATAATTAGGTCAGGTTGAGTTTGGGCAAAAAGATCGTGAGCTCTGGAACCGGTGCTGGCGCGTAGCACATTGTAGCCGCCTCTACCAAGATATTCTTGAATAAAAGTTGCTACTTCTTGATTATCCTCAACCAGAAGTAGGGTAAGCATAGTTGCAATATACACCATGCTATAGATAACTAGCAATTGACTGATTTCTATATATATTGATAGTAATTGTTGTTAGCTTTTCTTATCGCAAAATTGATATGATGTTATCGTGCCAACTAAGTCAATTTTTTATCATCGAACCAATCATAAAAAATTTCCTGTCAATAATCGCTGGTTTTGGCTAATTATCATTATTAGTGTTAGTTGGGTGCTTAGCTTGTGGGCAAATTTTTACTTGCCGCAGCTTGCCAGAATAATTGGTTTTCAAAGTTCTATTGCGGTTCCAGAGGTTTTGACCGAAATTAATTCACAAAGAACCGAAGTAAATCTGCTGCCGCTGAAACTCAATGATCAATTATCAGAAGCTGCTTGGGAAAAAGCACAAGATATGATGAATAGACAATACTGGTCACACAATAGTCCGGACGGTTTTGAACCGTGGATATTTTTAGATAGGGTAGGTTACAACTACAAATTTGCTGGCGAAAACTTAGCTAGAAATTTTAGTGACACCAATCAAATGGTTCAAGCCTGGATGAGCTCACCAACCCATAAAGAAAATATTTTAAACCCAGAATATACCGAAATCGGAATTGCGGTTTTATCTGGAAGTTACCAAGATAACCCCACCACACTAGTGGTTAATTTTTTTGGCAAACCACTAAATAGTCCTAACATTGGACAAGAATCTGGTACTAACTCAGAAAATTCATTAGCAAACTCCCAAACAAATGAAACTCAAGTTGCTGGTGCCAGGGTACAAGCGGCAGAACAGATTATTCTTCCAACTGCAGCACCTGCAACAATTATCACTTCAGCAAATCTCTATCAACTCGGATTAATAACCATAACTACTATAGTTATTACTTCTTCACTGAAATTATTCAGTCAGCCAAAAAACAGAAAAAGTAAGTAAAATAAAGTTTAAATAACAAGACTATGAAAATGTCTCATTTTAAGAGCTGGCTGAAAAAAATTTCTTTGTTTCGGTTGATTATTTTTGGATTGGTTATTTGCAGCTCCTATTTTTTAGTTATATTAAGTATGGCATATGCTCAAGGCGAACTAAGTAGACAAGCAGTACCGGAATTCATTGAATCATTTACAACCGAGATAGAGATCTTGTCAGACACATCACTAAAAATATCGGAAAAGATTTTATTCAAAACTCAGTTGGAAAAACATGGTATTTTTCGCTTCATTCCTCTGAAGATCAAATCCTCAAGTGGAGTAGAGAGATTTTCCATCAAAAACTTTTCGGTTCAGTTAATTGATGGTGGTTCAGTTCCTTGGACCTCCCAAGTTGAAAATAACAATTTTGTGGCAAAAATTGGCGATCCTAACCGTACTTTTTCCGGTCAGCAGCATTATCAACTAAATTATGAAATTTCTTACGCTGTTGATCATTATGACAGCTATGATGAACTTTATTGGGATATTACAGGTGAAGATTGGAATTTCCCCATTAACCAAGCGGCAGCTACAATATCTTCCCCACATGCCGATATTGTTGACGCTAAATGTTTTACTGGTAAGTTTGGTAGCACCGACTCCAACTGTAACATAGAGTTCATTAATTCTAGTCAAGTTAGCGTAACTTCCAAACAACTGTTTAACCCAGGCGAAAACCTAACCGTAGTCCTAAAACTTGAGCTGCCTAACCAACTGACCTTTCCCAGTTGGTGGCAAAAAAATAATATTAATTGGCTGGTAATTCTACAATTAATCGGCACTGTTATTTCAGGTCCGATAATGGGCTACTTGTGGTGGCGAAAGGGTAGGGACACTGTTTCGTTATCTCATGTTTATCTATCGGCTAAAACCAATGAGGTTGTCAAGAAACCTTTGTTTTGGCGGCGGCCAGCGCCCTTTCACTATGAGCCATTTACTGATCTTTCTCCCGCCCAAGTTGAATTAATCCGGACCGAGACCATTCCCAACCGGGCGCTGGCCGCCGAAATTATCGATCTAGCCAGAAAAAAAGCCCTTAGCATCAAGGTTGAACAGAAAAAACGGTTATTTTCTACAAAAGACGAATATTCTCTCATTAAAAATAGTAAACAGCCAAATTTGCCGGATCACCAATCTTTTTTGGTTTCAGCAATATTTAAAAAAAATAATAAAGTTAAGCTTAGCGAGTTAAAGGGCACTTTTTATCAACAATTTCTGGAGTGGAAAAAGAAAGTTGAGCAGAGTCTTAAATCCGGCAATTACTTTACAGCAACTCCCAGTAAACAGAAAGGAGTCTATTTTGCCGTAGCCGGTAGTTTAATAGTAGTGTCTGGAGCTGCACTATTTTCTGTCTGGGAAACATTCTTGTTTTGGCCTATTATTTTGATTGGTCTCGTTTTAATTTTTATGATTTCTTCAACGGCAGCTCTAATATTTGCTTGGCAAATGCCAGCTAAAACTCTGGCAGGTTGGAGGATCAGTCAACTTGCCAATGGTTTAAAAAAGACTATTGAAAGAGGTAAGTGGCGAGAAGAAATCAAGGAAAAAAACCTATTCATCGAGGAAGTGCTTCCCTTTGCTATCGGTTTGGGGGTAGTTGATAAAATTGCCAATGATATGAAGGATCTTGGTATAGCCGCTCCAGAATATCTAGGTAGTAATGCTGTGGTTGGTAGTACTTTAGTTAATTTCACCAATGATTTCAGCCAGCAGGTTAATAAAAACTTAGCTTTCAACCCCTCTAGTTCTGGATCTGGCTCCGGATCTTCCGGCTTTTCAGGTGGTGGTTTTTCAGGTGGTGGCGGGGGAGGCGGAGGAGGCGGTAGTTGGTAAACCGCTGTTATCTTACATTCCTATTCTTTTATTCCTAATTAATAAATTCAACTTGCACGAGCCTAGTGATTAGCGACGCTTATTGGTTAATTTTTTAATCAAAGGACCAGCCAGGGTAGTAATAGTTAACAGACCAGATAGAAATGTTTTTCCATGCCAAAAGTTTTTTTTCCAATCGGAGTAGTTGCGATACAGTGACAATAAAAAAACAATCACAACTGCTATTAATATCCAGAAACTAAAGAAAAAGGCAATGCTTAAGATGTAAAAAATTTGTTCCAGCTGCATAAAACACCTTCTGTATAATTATTTCTTTTTTGTGTCTTTCGAAGTTTTTGATTTAACTTTTTTAGTCATCAATTCAAAATCGGACAATAAATAATCGCGCAGCTGGCTAATCTCTTGCTTAGAAACCTTGTACTCAGACTTCAAACTAGTCAGGACGTCATTTACAATCTCGCGATACTTAGCAGTATCAATACTTTTTAAATCAAGCTTAAGTTCTTTTACCTGACTATCAATTCCGTCTCTCACTTCTTGAAAGTAACTTTTTAATTCTTGCGAATACTTGCCAAAGATTGTATTTAATAGTTCTTTATCTGAGACTTTCTGTGAAGATCCTGGTTTAGCCTTGATATTTTCATACTCTCTCTGAACTATCTTTCGCAATTTCCAACCTGCAGCAACTCCCAACACAACCCCAAATAACGACAAAAAAGAATTATTTCGCTTCGACATACAACCTCCTCGCACTTGCTCTACTTACTTAACATTGTATCCAACTCGTAAACCTTTAGCTAGTTTCACGGTCGATAACTAGTTCTGATTAATTAACTGGCTTTGATATCAATTAAAAAATCCTGCCACTTTTGGTTGTTAAAGTGACTAATTGGTGCTGCCTGAGCAAGATTTACCTCGCCAACTTGAGTTCGAGTCAAGTGATATAAAAAACTGTCAATCCCCAATGACTGAAATATGTCCCAGGCAAGCTGCCGAATATAAGTTCCCGAACCACATTGAATCTCTAGCGTTACCAATGGATATTGACAAGCGACCAACTCAATCTTATCTATCCTAACTTTTTTTGATTTTTCAATAATTTTTCCTTGCCTGGCATACTTGTAAAAAGGCTGACCTTGAAACTTGGCGGCGGAGTAGGTTGGAACAGCCTGTTCAATTTCACCAATAAATTTGGGGAGAACTCCTCGTATTTGATCAGCAGAAGGGGAAAAAACGTTGGATTGGACTTTCAAATTACCCTCAACATCTAGGGTCTCGCTAGCCATTCCTAGTCTTGAACCGCTGACATATGTTTTAGTTTGAGTTTGCCAATAGTCAAATTGTTTGGTGGCTTTACCAAGTAATAACAATAACAAACCACTGGCAAAAACATCTAAAGTACCGGCGTGACCAATCTTACCTTGATAATCGGCTTGCTTTTTAAAAATCCTAATAACCTGATGCGAAGACATCCCCGCTGGCTTAAAAACCGGCAGGACACCGTTTAATAAATCTGATTGAATCATTTATATTCCTGACCTGTCTATTGACACCTAGTGGCTCTACATTATACTGGGTCACAAAGCGCTAGAGGCAGGAAAATGGGCCTGCCGAGCTGGATGGTGAAACGGCTTTAATAATAAAGAAAG
>Ga0334900_1003296_pt1 | contig 12753 bp, 13 predicted proteins | sample GraSluR3_MG_2_FD_207231 | JGI IMG/M metagenome (GOLD analysis project Ga0334900, IMG submission 207231) | Sludge microbial communities from methane-producing bioreactor in Wageningen University, Netherlands - Granular Sludge_31_08-R3 | ecosystem: Engineered > Bioreactor > Anaerobic >...
TTGTAAAAACTGCAGAAGAAGAAGGAGTAGATTTAATAATTTTGGGAACAGGGAAAGATATCATTGATAAACGGTTATTGGGTAGTGTTTCTGAAAAAGTCGTTCATTCTGCTCCCTGTAATGTGATGTTGATCAAAACAATTTAAAAACATATCCCTATTTTTCAAATTTCAATTTGGCAATGATTTGTAACATGTGTTATAATGGAATATCCTATTGTTTAAAATCAAACAAAACTAAATCCTATCAAAAAAAAGGGGATTAAACAATAATTATAATGATCGTTGTAATGTGATGATCATCAGGAAGTCTCGATGGATTGGTGTGGGTAGGGAAATTCCGGTGGTAATGTGTTTGAAGTGATCATACTAATTGTGGCATTAATTGTATCCTTGATTATAGTAATTAAAGCGGCCGATGTGTTCGTGGATAGTATTGTGGAAATCGGATTGGCCTTAGGGATATCTGAGATAATTTTAGGAGTCACAGCTTCAGCAGTGGGAACTTCCCTGCCGGAGTTTGGTTCTGCAATGATTGCTATTTTAACTGGAAGTCCTGATGTGGGTGTGGGTTGTGCTATCGGGGCCAATGTATGGAATATAGCGGGTATATTGGGAATATCTGCAATATTTGCGGGTTTAATTACCACGCAAAGGCAGGAAGTGCGTAGAGATGGCTTAATGGCTTTTTTGACAACGTTAACCATAACTGCAGCCCTATTTTTGATAGGAGAAATTTCTTTTGTTGTAGGTGTGGTTCTGATTATCATGTATGTCATATATCTCTGGATCCTAATCAGAGCCCAAAAAAGCAGTAAAGATAGGGAAATGGAGTGCTGTGAAGTTGATAAAAAAACAGATTTGAATAAAAAAACCATTTTAATGGCAGCATTGGGATTGGTTGGTTTAGCCATTGGTTGTAGGGCTATTGTTTACTGCACAGTGGAACTTTCTATAATGGCCAGTATTCCTGAAGTATTAGCAGGTATTTTGTTAGCATTCGGAACCACAGCCCCTGAATTTTTCACAGTTTTAACCTCAGCTAAGAAGGGATTAAACAGCCTTGCTATAGGAACTGTATTCGGCAGTAACATTTTCAACATTTTAATTGGGCTGGGAATCCCATCCTTATTAGTTACTATTCCTGTTGAACCCATCACCATCTATTTTGATGCTCCAGTCATGGTATTTATGACGTTACTCCTCTTGTTTTTAATAAAGAGGGGAATGAAACTTACCCGTGTAGAGGGAATTATTCTTGTAGCTTCTTACATAATATATATAGTGACAAGACTAACTATTTTTAGTTGAAACCATAGAAATGAAAGTGGATGAGTGATTGAAATGTATGACAAGATCTTGTTAACAACCATGGGCGAATACATGGATGAAATCATAGAACACACCTTAAACCTGGTTCAGGGGGATGCTGAAATAATATGTCTTTATGTGGTGGAAACATCTGTTCCATTTTTAACCCCTAAAAAAGTTAAAGAAATGATGATTGATGAGTTAACTACTAAAGGTAGGGAAATCCTGGGAGATATGGCTAAAGGATTTGATAAACCGGGAATAACATTTAGAGGGTTAATGGTTGAAGGTAGTCCAGCAGATGAAATAGTCAAATTAGCTACTGAAGAATCTGTAGATGTCATAGTAATGGGTACAGGTAAGAGTATAGTGGACAAACATTTACTGGGGAGTGTATCTGAAAAAGTGGTTCATTCCGCTCCCTGCACAATTCTTCTGGTGCGAACTGCTAGTTAGTTCTTCTTTTTCTTTCTTTTTTCCTAAATACAAAATTTATTTCACAAGATTTATAACTATTTTAGATAAAACCTATTTTACAAGTTATATATTTAGAGTTATATTAATCCGGAGGGGATTGTTCTGTCATTCTTAAAGAAACTATTAGGTCTGGGTCCTAAACCCATCACTGCCAAGAGTAGATATATTACCATTGAAGATGCTAAAATGGCACCATTCACCAGGAAAACTGTGGGCAGAGGTTACGGTGCTAATCTGCGTCCTGATGAATATTATATTGTGGCATCGGTGGAGTTGGGAAACACAACCACTAAATGCATCCTTACTGCCACTAATCTCAACACCAGCCGAACCTATCTTTTGGACAAAACAGTGAAAATGACCCGAGATATCAGACCCCCTAAAAAGGGTGAGAAGGTCTTTGGGGAGACAGTTTGGCATGTTGAACTGACCAAAGAATCAGTATCTGACTTGGTCAAGGACACCATCCTGGAATCTGTGAAACGTTCCCAGATAAGCATAGAAGATGATCTGGATTTTGTGGTTCGTTCAACTGGAGTTACAGCCGGGTTTGCATCTCCCAAAGAGGTGGGTGAACTCATCATTGCCCTGGCAGATGGTTGCCTGGATGCAGGGATACCCCCAGGTAAAATGTCACCATCAATTTCCAAGGAAAGCTTACCCAAAAAATTACAGGAATTCACATTACTGGACAAGGTAATGTTCGATGGGGCAGTGGTAAGTGTAATTCCCCCCACAGGAAGAGCTGTGGTAGCAAATGAAATGGAAGGAGAACTCGTAACTGCAGGTATAAAAGCAGGTGCAAAATGGACCCAAATCGATTACCGTAATCCATGTGTTTCAATGGACTTTGGAACAACACTGGCAGGCAGAATTGTAAATAATGACGAACCATACGCTCGAACCATTGGAAACTTCTGTGGACTGGCAGGGGCAGTTGCTGATTCCATAATAAGGGGAACAGAAAAAGTAGATAAACGTGGTGGTGCGGCTTTAGACCTATATTCCAAAGACATCCTTAAAAAAGCGGATTGGAAAGCAGCAGAAGAATTTGCCCAACGTGCCCATGAACATGTTGACATTCGCAAAGTTCCTGAAGGCAGAGAGAGATTTGGAACGGTACCAGTGGATCCTCAGGCTGCCTATGATGCAGGAACCACTCTTATTGGCTGTGATGTAGGTAAAGATGGTGATGAAATCCCTGATCTCACCAGATTGGGGCATGAAATAATAGAATCAACTGATATGCACACATTATTTGCCACCCTGGACCATGTTAGTGCCACAATTGTTAAAAGATTAATCAAAGAAGCTGCCGACGAGGGAGTAATTGAAGAAGGATCCATCCTGGGAATCACGGGTAGGGCAGGAATCACCGGTCGCAAACCAGAACTGGTTTTAGAATTTGCCAAGGATTATTTCGATGATGTGTTGTTTGTCTCTGATGCCCTGGCTATGGGTGCAGCAGTGATGGCTCGATGTATGAACTCCATGGGAACACCCCACATACCTTTAGGTGGAAAACAGGGTGGGCCATGTATATTGGGACAACGAAGGAAGTTACAGCAGAGATAACCTATTTTAAAATGAGTATAAGTTAATTTAATGTAAATATAATGATAAAAAATTTAGAGATTAATCTCCGGTCAATTCATTAATAGATTTAATCTCTAATTTCTTTTGATATTAATAGTAGAAACAACAAAAATACATGAAAAAGAGGATTATTTTAGGAATTAAAATCATATTGATCTTATATATTGAGATTTGTGATTGTCATGAAAAGAATTTTATGGTATCTAATAGCTGGAAGTAAAGGAGGGGTCAATAGGGCTAGAATAATCCAAACTCTCCATGATAGGCCATATAATGTCAATCAGTTATCTAAAGAACTTGATCTGGATTACAAAACCATTAAGCATCATATGAAAATTTTGGAAGATCATAACATTATCTTTAACTCCACTGGAGAGAAAAAATATGGGGCAATGTACTTTCTATCAAATCGAATGGAGGAAAATTACCCCGTTTTTTTAGATATTCTAAGTAAAATGAAAACAGAATAAAAACCAAATAGAAAAATATGGATAGATAAGTAACAGGTTAAGAGTAAACCAGTATAGAGGTGATGGAATGCAAATAGGAGGAGCTGAAGGGCCTGGATATCATGGAGGAAACGCAACAGGCATGGGTGGGGGTAATGGAACAGGATTTGGTGGGCTTGGGTTTGAAAACTCCCAACTCATTACCATAGACATCTTTTTGGGAATCGCCAATATCTGTCTGTTGTTAATTTTATTATATATGTACATTGGAAGTTACAGAAACTTTAAATCCCAGTTCACTTTCGGACTTTTGGCATTTGCATTTCTCCTCCTCCTACAGAATGCACTTTTCACCGGATTTCTATTACTTGTAGAAGGTTTCAGGGGTCCAGGAATGGGTACTCCTATTTTCTTCTTAAACATCATAGAATTCTTTGCCCTTTCAGTACTCATTGGAGTAACCAAGGAATAAAATGCAGATAGAATCGATTCCCATTAAATTTATACCAAGTTAAATCAATTCATATTAAATTAATTCCAGGTTAAATCAATTCAGATCAAATAAATTTGGATCAGAGTAATAGAGGATAAGTTACAATCTGATTAATAATAACCCTGATCCATAATTAATTTACAGATCAAAAATCAGTTTAAGGCATTGATATGGTTATGGCTCTGGTAATGGCAGGTGGAAAGGGCACCAGGATGAATTCAAATCTGGAAAAACCCTTAATAAAGTTCAGGGGAAAATCACTTGTTAGCTATGTTCTTGATGCATTAAATGATTCTTCTATGGTGGATAAAATTTTAGTGGCTACCAGTCCCCATACTCCACGTACTGCCCGCCACGTTAAAGATTATGGTGCAGATGATCCGAATTTTCATGTTTTTGAAACTCCAGGACAAGGTTACATAGAAGATCTGTCTTATCTACTTTCTAAGGATGATTTTAAGGATGAAGTGATCCTTACCATCACTGCAGACTTACCTTTTATAAGTGGAAAGATCATTGACCAAGTACTGGAAGAATATCAGAACTCATCCAAACCTGCCATGTCAGTGGTGGTGCCAGTGGAGTTATTCCATGAACATGGTATCCAGCCCAGTTTGGTGCTGGGAAAAGTAGTTCCCTCTGGATTAAATATATTAAGGGGGAAGGATACAGAACAAGATGAAGAAGTTCTAGTCCTCGGTAAAATTGAACTGGCACTAAATATTAATAGCCCCGAGGATATAATATGCCTAGAGAAACTGGGGGGCAACTCCGGCAGGTGATAGGTGATTTTATGGTTGAACAACAACAAGAGAGAAAACTTATAAAAGGGGAAGAGAAGGTTTGGAGCGAGATTAAAGGCTACCAAGTGGCTACTAACAATGCTCGTATTTTAGGTGAGCTTGAAGAACTCATTATAAACGATAGAACTGGTAAAATAACTGATGTGGTTATTAAGGTGGATAAAGGAAGAAACGTATCTGTTAAAGGTTCTAAACAGAAAGGTGACACCCTGCTGGTGCCATTTGGCAAAGTAGAAAAGGTGGGTGAATTCATCATTATTTCAGAGTAAATATTCCCATCTTCTATCCTTTTCAGTCATACTTGTCTTTACTCATATAAACACATAATATTATCTAAATATATATCTAAACTTGTCTAAATTAAATAAACTTCTTTCAGATTATTTTTATAGATTTTTCTGTATTTTTCATGTATTCTTATACAATCAATAAATGAATAAAATGAAATAGAACAGAATAACTTAAAGAAAATAGAAAAATAATAAAATAAGGGGAAAACCCTACTTTTTAAGGTTTTTCCTGGTTCACATTCCTTTTAAACTCTGATCCAACATCCTTTTAGTTTCAGCAGCAAGTTCGGGTGGTAGACCAGTTATATCCATGCTCAAAAATCCTCTGACAATCATGGATGCAGCTTCTTCTTCAGTTAAGCCTCGTGATGTGAGGTATAACACTTCTTCTTCAGCAATTTTACCAACAGCTGCTTCGTGAGACATTTCCAATTCTGTGGAGGATCCTTCCAGTTCGGGAACAGCATAAATCATGGAATCATCTGATAACACCAGACCATGGCATTCCAGATGGCCTTTCACATTTTGAGTTCTTCCTGCCAGATGGCCCCTGGCGTAAACCTGAGACTGGTCCTTGGATACTGCTCGGGATACCATTTCGGCACTGGAACCATGGCCTTCCAGTATAACCCTGGAGCCCATGTCCAGTATGGATTCCTTTTGACCTCCCAATATGGACTGGAAAAGCACTTTTGAGTTTTTACCACTGCAATAAGCCGTAGGATAGGATTGGATGCTTCTGACAGGGCTGGTGAGGATGTAGTTACTGATATAAGTAGAGTCATCTCCTACCATTATTCCTGTACGAGGGCGTACATCTACCTGTTCTGCCCAGTTATGTACCATGGTAAAAGTGATCTTAGCTCCCTTTTTGAGGTAAAATTCAGATACTCCTACATGTAACGCAGAACTCACATCTTCTCCTGTAGCACATCCTGTAATAATGTGAAGTTCTGAGTTTTCTTCGGCTATGATGATGTTATGGGCAGTTTGCATAATCTGTTCATCACCAATAAACATGCATGCTTGAAGTGGGAATACCTCTTTGGAACCAGGTAGGGATCGTATGAAATACCCTCCAAATCCTCCTTGCTCTGATTCTCTTAATGCAGTTTGTGCCGTGTATTTATCAGTGTCAACGGATACTGCTTTCCACATGTAATCTTTTAACCATTCGTACTTATCCAGAGCCACATTCATGCCCATTATCTCTACAGACTCAGAAGTACAAGTGCTACATACTTCACTTTGATCAACCTGGACGAAGGTGCCTGATCTTTCTTCTTCAGAGGGATCTACACCTACCTTTAGTAGGCTGTCCTGAACTTTTTTGGGTACTTCATTGGCTCGGGAAACCTGCTCATGTTCACCCGCTTCTTCTTTGATGAATTTTTCCAGGTCAATATCTTCCCCGTAAAGTGCTTTTTTATCTTTAGCTTTTTCAGCACGTTTTAGTGTACCTTGCAACATTCCACACACCCATGAAATCCTTCTTTCCTTATATCTTCCAATATTTCAGCTGGGTTTCCTGAACAAGCAATTTTACCGTCCATAAGCACATGGGCGGTATCTGCAGCCACAAAGTTAAGTATGTAACCAAGATGAGTTATTATAAGTCCTGATTTTTCTCTGAGGCCAGGTTTTTTGTCTTTATCCAGGAGAACGTTAATTTCTTCTGCTAGAAGTTCCACGTTTTCAATGTCCACTCCTGAATCCGGTTCGTCAAACATAGTGAAGTCAGGTTCTTGAGCCAGAAGTTGAAGTATCTCGGATCGCTTTACTTCGCCTCCGGAAAAACCTAGATTCACATCTCTTTCCAGGAATTTTTCATTAAATTTGAGTTTTTGAACTAGTTCCATCATTTCTGTACTGAGTTCTTTATCTGGGTCTGTTTCGTTGTGTTCAATTTTTAAGAGATCGCCCAGTTTAACTCCACGGATGGCAGGTGGATTTTGAAAACTCACTCCAAATCCTCGTTTCACCCGTTCAGTGGTTGAAAGGGGGGTTATGTTTTCTCCTTTAAAGATTATCTCTCCCCTGGTAATTTTATACTTGGGAAACCCAAGTAAAGCCATGAAAAGAGTGCTTTTTCCAGCACCATTAGGTCCAAGGAGTACATGAGTCTCTCCTTTGTCGATGTACAAGTCTACGTCACTAAGAATCTCTTTTCCGTTTACTTCCACTGCCAAATCGGTTATTTCCAGTAGCAGTTTAAACACCACCATTTATTTGTTAATTAACAGAATTTAGCATATTATAATATAATTCATATTATTCTTTATATTATATGGACTTTTTCATTAATAATTGATGGGAATATGAATGACAAGATCTAACTTTAAATGACAAGATCTAACTTGGATTTAACTTAGTAAGAAATGTTAATAAAAAAGCTATTTATTTAATTAGATGAGCCTATTATATAATTGTAAGAGTTTAAAAACTAATTTAAATTATTTTGTTTGTGTATTCGGCTTTATTTGGAGTATTTATCAATTTTTAGCGGAATTTAGTCGGTTTATTGATTATTATGTCTAAAACACAGAGTTACTCCTATACTAACTTGATCAAACTGTTATAACTCTGTTTTAGAATCACCCATCTTTTATTCTTATATATATATTTTTCGGATTTGTTTTTGAAGTAACCTTTATAATAACTATTTCCATATGCATATAATGTACAGTAATATAGTACACCGACAAAGCAAGGAGGAAAGCCAATGGCTGAGGATGATGTAAAGATTGTTATGTTTTGTTGTAACTGGTGTTCCTATGGTGGAGCAGACACTGCAGGAACCGCAAGGATGCAGTATCCTCCAAATGTGCGGGTCATCCGAGTAATGTGCTCGGGAAGAATTGAACCCCAGTTTATATTCAAGGCCTTCAGAGAAGGTGCTGATGGGGTCATTGTGGCCGGCTGTCACCATGGAGACTGCCACTACGACGCAGGAAACTACAAACTCGACAGAAGAATGAGGTTAATCTACAAATTAGCAGATGATCTGGGAATTGGAAGAGAAAGGATTCACCACGACTGGATATCTGCATCAGAAGGGGAAAAATTCGCAGAAACCGTCAAAATGATGGTGGAACGTATAACTGCTCTGGGCCCATCCCCACTGAAGGCACAGATAGAAGCTCCAGAAGAATCAGAAGTGGAGGCCTAACATGGCAGACAAAGTTAAACTAGGAAACATTTGGCTCAGTGTATGTTCTGGATGCGAACTATCTATTGCAGATATACACGAAGCCATAGTAGATGTTCTGGAATTAGCAGATTTCGAATTCATGCCAGTTCTCATGGACACCAAATACGATGAATGGACCGATGTAGACGTTGCCATAGTAAGTGGAGGTATTCGAAACGAAGAAAACCGAGAACTAGCACTAAAAGTACGGGAAAAAGCAAAAGTAGTCATAGCTTACGGTACTTGTGCTGTTTACGGAGGACTTTTCGGATTAGGAAACTTATCTACTCCTGAAGAGCTTGCGCAAGAAGCCTACATTAACTCAGAGAGTACTTACAATGATGAAGGAATAATACCAAGTGAAGGAGTTCCTCATCTGGAAAGCAGAGTAAGACCACTAACCGATGTTATTGATGTGGATCTAGTTTTACCTGGCTGCCCACCTCGATCTGATCTGGTAGCACAGATAGTAATGGCTCTCTTAAAAGGAGAAGAATTACCTGAAATACCAAAAACCAACTTATGCGAAGTTTGTCCAAGAGAAAAACCACCAGAAGGAATGGCCATGGACAAAATCATCCGACAGTTCGAACTGGGAGAACCAGAACCAGAAATGTGCCTGGTACCTCAGGGATTGGTCTGCATGGGACCAGCCACTACTTCCATATGTGGTGCTGAATGCCCTAGCATAGGTATTAAATGCCAGGGATGTTACGGCCCTACCTTCAATGTAGTTGATCAGGGTGCTAAAATGATCAGTGCCATCGGTTCTGACTTCGGTGTGGAACACGATAAAACCGTGGACCCTGAAGAAGTAGCCAATGAACTGGATGATATAGTTGGAACTTTCTATACCTACACACTCCCCGCGGCTCTCGTGCCCCTTAAGATGAAAAAGGAGGGTAAATAAATGGTTACACTCAAAATGGAACCTGTGACCAGGATTGAAGGTCACGCTAAAATCACAGTGGACCTGGATGACGCAGGAAACGTCCAGGACACCAAACTCCACGTTATGGAATTCCGTGGATTTGAAAAATTCCTGCAGGGAAGAAACATTGAGGAAGTACCACGACTAGTACCCAGAATATGTGGTATCTGTGACGTGCAGCACCACCTGGCCGCTGCTAAAGCAGTGGATGCCTGTTTCGGATTTCAACCTGATGATATACTCCCTACCGCATACCGGATGAGAGAACTCATGAGCTGGGGTTCTGTAATGCACTCCCACGCTCTGCACTTCTATTTCCTGGCAGCTCCCGACTTTATAGCTGGAAAAGACAGAAAGACCAGAAACGTGTTCCAAATAGTTAAAGATGCTCCTGAAGCAGCATTACAAGCAATTGAACTCAGGAAAAACGCTTTAGATCTCATTAGGGCCACAGGCGGACGACCTATACACCCAACATCTTCCACTCCTGGAGGTATCTCCACTAGCTTAGATGATGAAACCCAGAAAGACCTTCTAAACAAAATGAAAAGAAGTGTTGAACTAAGTGTAGCCACCCTGGACTTAGCCAAACCAATATTTGAAGAAAACTTGGACCTGGTTAAAACCTTAGGTTACATGGAAAGCTACCACTGTGGACTGGTAAAAGACGGGGTATGGGACATGTACGACGGAAACGTCCGCATGAAAGACATAGAAGGTAACCCTTACATTGAATTTGCACCATCTGATTACTTAGACTACATAGCTGAACATGTTAAACCATATTCCTGGTTGAAATTCCCATACATAAAAGATCTAGGATATCCAAATGGAGTTTACCGTGTGGCTCCCCTATCAAGGCTCAATGTAGCAGACAAAATGCCTGATGAAGCACCATTAGCACAGGAAGCTTTCAAAGAATTCAGAGACACTTTCGGATACGCTCATGAACCATTACTATTCCACTGGGCTCGATTAATTGAATTATTAGCCTCAGCTGAATGTGCTGCCAACGCACTGGAAGGAGACCTCTCTGGACAGAAATTCCCAGGTCCTCTGGAAAGAACTGCTGGTGAAGGTGTCGGTATTGTGGAAGCATCTCGAGGAACATTAACCCACCACTACGCCTGTGACGAAAACGGACAGGTCACCAAAGCCAACATCGTGGTAGCTACCATCCAGAACAACCCAGCTATGGAAATGGGTATTCAGAAAGTAGCTAAAGACTACATCAAACCCGGAGTAGAAGTAGACGACAAGATCTTCAACCTAATGGAGATGGTAATAAGGGCTTACGACCCATGTCTATCCTGCGCAACCCACGAAATCGATAGTCAAATGAGACTGGCCACCCTTGAAGTGTACGACAGCGAGGGTCACCTCGTTAAACGAATTTAAATACATTTTAGAGGGTGAAAAAAGATGATAGTGGTTAACAAGGAAGACTGCATTCGATGTGGGGCCTGTCAGGGTACCTGTCCAACTGCAGCCATCGCAGTGTCTCCTGAAGACGTTATCTACTGTGACGTCTGCGGAGGAGCACCTAAATGTGTGGATGTATGTCCCACCGGTGCTCTCAAGACTGATCAATTAGTAGTGGACGAATCCGGCAACACCCAGACCAGGGTCACCTTCAACCCCAAACTCTGTAATGAGTGCGGTGACTGTGTAGAAGTCTGCCCACCCCAAATCCTCAAACTAGAGGCAGGTAAAGTGCAGACCCTACCACTACAAGGATACTGTGTCATGTGCCAACAGTGCGCTGACATCTGTCCAGTAGAAGTCATCGGAGTGGAAGGAATTAAAGAACCTAAAAAGAAGGACCTAAATATCACGGGTCCCATTTTCATCACCGACTGTGTAGGATGTGGCATGTGTGTGGATGAATGTCCTGTGGATGCCATCACACTCCCTGACTATGGGGAAAGCATAGTCATCGATGAAGATACCTGTATCAAATGTGGAGTCTGTTCCCAGACTTGCCCATGGAACGCAGTGTTCATATCCGGTAAAAAACCAGAAAAACGTACCAAAAAGCTCAACAAGTTCGAAGTGGATGAAGAAACCTGTATCGGTTGTAACGTTTGTGTAGAATCATGTCCAGGTGACTTTATAAAAACTAAAACCGCTTCACTGACTGTTGAACTACCAGAAATGTGTACATACTGTGGATTATGTGAAAAACTTTGTCCCGTAGATGCCATCGATTTGGATGTTGAACTAGGACCAGCCAAACCTGCCTCAGAGGAAGGATTGGTCTGGGACGAATCTAAATGTGACTATGTGGGAGCATGCGCCCGTGAATGTCCAAACGACGCTATAAGAGTGGTTACCAAAACCGGAGTTCAAGTCCCAGGAGACGTGGAAGTCGGAGGAGAACCCTCATTCGCCATGTGTACCCGTTGTGGTGCATGTACTATTGCCTGTCCCAACGATGCATTAAGTCTCGTGGAGATAGACAAATCTATTGATGGTGAAATGGTTAAACGGAACAGAGTGCAGTACAGTCCAGACAAGTGTACTGAGTGTGGTGACTGTGTAGATGTATGTCCTTACAACATGCTGAAACTCACCGACGACAAAGTACCACTCAAAGGATTCTGTATACTCTGTGACAAATGTATAGAACCATGTCCACATGACGCATTGTCCTTAAAATAGGTTCAAACCGTCGACATAAAAACTAAAATAAGTTTGGTGGAAAATCCACCTATCTTTTTTTTATTTTAGTATTTGCTAATTTTAGTATTTGCTATATTTTTAAAATTTAGTTTTATTTACTATACAATATCCTGTTATCTTTTAAAAATTCTAATAATTATAGTTAACGACATAGAAAATTTTATATAATATGGTTTTTATATTTATTAATATGAAAAGAAAGCCAACTATAAATAAGGATTTTGCAAGTGTTGAAGAGCTTCAAATTAAAATAAAAAGGTTGGAAAAAGATTTAAAAGTTTTAAACAAGTTGTATTTTATAAATGATATTTATCATGATGTTTCTATCACAGAATCTTGTAAAAAACTGGGAATTACAAGAGTTACTGGACATAATTGGTTAAATCAATGGAATGAAGGAGGATTTGATTCTTTAAGCAGAAAATCTGGTAGTGGAGGTCAATCGAAGCTTACTCCTAAGCAAAAAGAAGAATTATCTAAAATTATCATTGAAAAGGAGATTTATAGCTCTAAACAGGTTTTAGAATTAATA
>Ga0334900_1003300_pt1 | contig 12739 bp, 16 predicted proteins | sample GraSluR3_MG_2_FD_207231 | JGI IMG/M metagenome (GOLD analysis project Ga0334900, IMG submission 207231) | Sludge microbial communities from methane-producing bioreactor in Wageningen University, Netherlands - Granular Sludge_31_08-R3 | ecosystem: Engineered > Bioreactor > Anaerobic >...
AGGTTTTTTCAAGCGAAAGTAAATAAGAAAAAGTAATTTTATTGTTGATTTGAAAATGAAGTTTGTAGGGTGAAGGAAAAGAAAATCATAACTCGGTTTTTATGGATTAAATCGACAAGCACCTAGAAAGCTCCAGGCAGAACCATATTTTCCAAAGGCCCCAATAATGGTCACAATGCCAAAAATTACAAAGCCAATGCAACCAACCCAAAATAGGATTTTAATAATGACGGGGGCAATCATTTTGTCAAATGATAACCAGTCTTTTGGAGAACTAACAGTTTTCAGGTCATTTTGTAAATCATTCTTTAGATCATTCTTTAAATCGTCCATTCATCGCTCCTTTAATATAGATTTGTTCGTTACTTAATATTGTATAAAAGTGCAATGATTATGCAATTCAAAGGAGAGTTTTGATAGAGTATTTTTTTCATCCCTCTCTTTTTTGTTTGCATACTAAATTCCTTGTAACCCCAAAATGGATGATTATAATGAAAGAAAAAGAAGACCATGCAAGATGGCTACTAGGATTCGTTTCTTGATTGAATGAGGGTGTTTTCATGATGAACAAGGGTCTGCTACTGAATGGTTGAAGTTTCGATTTTCATACTGCTTGTTTTTATGATTGTTGGTATGTTGTTTGTGCTGGATATGAAAAACCTTTTGTCTGCTGTTGTTATGATGGGCGCCATTGGGTTTGGTCTCAGCGTTATTTTCTTGTTGCTTTCTGCACCGGATCTGGCGATTGTTCAAATTGCTGTCGAAGTTATTTCTCTTGTCATACTGATCCGAGCTACCATTCATAGAGAGATTGACGAAAGAGCTGAGGAAACCGCTTCCGTCGCCTCTCGCATTGTAATGTTAGCAGGTCTTATTCTACTGTTTCTAGTACTGTATCCTGCCATTTCTCTGCTCCCCATTTTTGGCGATCCTGTTTTTATACAGTATGCTTCTTCTTCCTCTATGAGATATATTGCAGAAGGTTTTACTCTGACAGGTTCTCCAAACATTGTTTCAGCCATTATTCTTGATTTTAGAGCCTATGACACACTCGGTGAAGCGATTGTTTTATTCACCTCTGTCATGGGAGCTGTTTCTATTTTGCGATATCGGAATCGAAAGAAGCTGGAGCATTCCTCATGAATGGCATGACGGATATTGTAAAAACAGTGGCAGAGTGGATTAAAGGGTTCATTCTTTTCTATGGAGTATATATTGTCTTGCAGGGGCACCTTTCCCCCGGGGGTGGGTTTGCTGGAGGGGTTATTATTGCATGTTCTTTCATTATGATGGAACTGGCTTTTGGCAAAGATCAAGCTAGAAAAGAACTGTCGCAACATGGAAGTCATCTTCTTGATGAATATGGGGCTTTAGCTATTCTGCTGATAGGTTTGATAGGTTTTTTCTTGCCCGATATGCCTTTTTTCTACAATGTTTTGTTGCATACGCCATTTCAGACTCCTTTTCATATTCTTTCTGCTGGATCAATCCCATTGATTAATTTGGCAATTGGATTAAAAGTAGGGACTGGACTCTACTCTGTGTATACCCATTTATCCCACTATGATCCTGCTTTACAGGAGGAAGAGTAATATGTTATATGCCTTGTGTATTGTACTGTTTCTTCTAGGTCTTTATGGGGTACTTGTTAAAAGAAATCTCATTAAAATCATCATTAGTCTATCCATGATGAACAATGCCATCAATTTGTTCTTTATCTTGTTGGGGTATCGGAAGAATGGGATTGTACCTATTATCTCCCATATTCATCCCGATGCAAATCTTGTTGAAACGGCAGTTGACCCTCTTCCTCAGGCACTGGTTCTGACCTCCGTTGTGATTGGCCTTGGCGTAACAGCATTGATGGTCGCATTATCCATACGCCTATACCATACTTATGGAACGTTTGATATCTCCAAAATAAGAAAGCTGAAAGGGTAAATTCAGTGGGATTGCTTCCAACATTTGTTGCGATACCCCTTTTGGCTGCTTTGATTCTAGGATTCAGTGAACGAAACCATCGACTAGTACATATTATAGTTCTTTTGACGGCACTTGGTCTTGTCGTTCTTGCCTTTGCAACCCCACTAGATGGTGGATACTATTACATTGGTGGCCATTCTCCTCTTTTGGGAATCACCATGATGTTGGATCCTCTCAACAGGCTTCTCCTTATTGTTGTTCAAATTCTTGTATTGATTGCTTGTTGGTATTCCATAGGATATATGGAAAAATACACATTGAAATCCCGGTACTATACGTTTGTATTTCTAATGCTAGCCGGAATGAATGGGGTCATCCTTACCGCGGACTTGTTCAACTTGTATGTTTTCATGGAGATTGCTACCATTTCTTCGTATGTGCTTGTTGCGTATGGTGGCAAAGCTCACGAACTAGAAGCCTCTTTCAAATATCTTGTGCTGGGTAGTATTTCCTCTTTGTTTATCTTGTTTGGTATTGCCTTGATATACAGTCAGACCGCTGCTCTCAACATGATGATTGTAACCCAGCGCTTAGACCTTTCTCATCCGATCACATGGTTGATTATTGTGCTTTTTACTGCTGGTTTTGGTTTGAAATCTGCCTTGTTTCCTTTTCATAGCTGGCTTCCCGATGCTCATTCTTCAGCTCCAGCTCCCATTTCTGCTATCCTATCTGGTGTGCTCATCAAAACAGTAGGAATATATGTACTCTTGCGATTCTTTTTCAATATCATTGGTCCCGAAAAAGCACCTTTAGCCCTTATTGCTTGGCTTGGCGCAGCATCTAGTTTGGTGGGCGTTATTTTAGCCATGGGACAACACGATTTTAAACGACTTTTAGCCTGTCATAGCGTTAGCCAAGTAGGCTATATTTTTATTGGCATTGGGCTGGGAACCCCCCTTGGATTGATGGCTGCCTTGCTTCATATGGTGAACCACTCTGCTTTTAAGTCGCTACTGTTTCTTACGGCAGGATCTGTCGAACATGCTACGGGAGAAAGAGATTTCTTTTCAATGGGCGGATTAAAACAGAAAATGCCATGGACCCATGCTTCTAGTTTTATTGGTTTTACCTCGATTGGCGGAGTACCTCCATTGAATGGTTTTTGGTCAAAACTTTTGCTAGTCATGGCATGTGTGTTTGCTGGGCAGTGGATTCTTGGCTTGGTGATTGTAATTGTTGCCATCATGACCCTTACTTTGTTCCCAAAGATCCAAAAATATGTGTTTTTAGGAGACCTTCCGGACCGTTTTCAACAGGTCAAAGAAGTGCCTTGGTCTATGATATTACCAAAGCTTCTTCTTTGTTTTTTTTGCCTCACTTTGGGAGCTCTTTTGGTGGTTCCTTTTCTTCGTGAAACTTTTTTGGTGCCTGCCGTCGATGCATTGCTAGATGGTCGATGGATAGGAGTCTTTTAAAATGTATTTTAAGAGCTTTCTACGGGTCTTTTTCCTGTTAATGATCTGCTGGGTTCTATTGGTTTGGCCCTTTCCAGGTACACCCGGTATCCTTGAAAAATGGATTATTGGTATTGTACTCAGTGCTTTTGTAGCGTATCTTGAGATCCGTTCGATTCCCGCTTTTCCATTATATCTTCCTTTGTCTCCAAGGCGAGTAGTCTGGATTTTGTACTATGCTTTTCGCTTTTTTAAGTTGATGTTTATTGCCAACCTAGATGTTGCATATCGCGTTCTACATCCAGCTTTGCCAATTAAACCAGGGATTGTGAAGGTGAAAACAAGACTGACCAACCCCCTGGCTCGCCTTGTTTTGGCCAATTCAATTACGCTGACGCCAGGTACCTTGGTTGTCGATATGGATTCTGATGGCACTCTGTTTGTGCATTGGATTTGTGTTATTAGCGACGATGAAGAAGTGGCTCAAAAAATGATTGTGGAACCTTTTGAACAGATTCTTGTTAAAATATTTGAATAGGAGGCGTCCCCCCATGCTATATGATGTACTATTTCTTTTTGCTCTTGTCGCGTCCGTATCGCTTTGCCTGTATCGCATTGGCATAGGACCAACCCCTCCTGATCGAAGTGTTGCCATTGATATTTTAGGGACCGTAATGGTGGGTTTTTGCGTATTGTCTGCCCTTAAAACTGGCAATGATTTCTTTCTTGATGTTGCATTGGCATGGACACTCATTAGTTTTATTGGGGGTCTTTCCTTGGCAAAGTTTCTAGAAGGGAGAAGATTTGATGAGTAATGTGATATCCCTTGTATTTATTTCCATTGGAGTGGTTTTCATGGTGCTAGGGTGCCTTGGCTTGGTAAGGTTACCCGATGTATACAACCGACTCCAGGCTGCTACAAAGTCGGTAACCTTAGGTGTTTGTAGCATGCTACTCGGAGTGATTATTCAAAAAGGAGTATCCCCTATGAGTGGGAAAGCTCTCCTTTGTATTGTTTTTATTCTCATCACTTCTCCAACTTCTGCTCATGCTCTTGCACGAGGGGCGTACAAATCGAAAGTTCGCTTGTGCAAAAACACCGTCTGTGACCTGTATGAATTTGGTCGTAAAGAGGAATTGAATCAAGGAGTTGATGGAAAGGATCCTGGTAAAGACCATGATCCAAACTGCTGATATATTCGTCATAGCTTACATTGCTCTTCCTTTGTTACTTGGATTGTTCCTGCTTGTTTTTTCACGTATTTTAAGACGATGGGCTTTTGGACTCACCCTTTCTGTAACATCTGTTTTGTTTGTTGCAACCGTAGTTTGTTGGTCATCGGGATGGATGTATCAACATGCAGGGCTTCTGCTAGATGGAACGACTCGCGTGATGCTTGTTTGGACATCTTTTTTTGCTTGGATACTAAGCATGTATGCAAAAGGATACTTTCCTTCTACCGAGGAATCCACCCCCTTCTATGCCCTTAGTTTGATGTCTTTGGGCGTTACTTTTTTTACGTTTCTAGCTGATCATATGATTCTTTTAGCGATTGGCTGGGGTATTCTTGGCGTACTGTTGTATGCTATGATTGGGTTGAAAAAAGGCTCTGATATTCGAGATGCCGCAAAAAAGACGTTCATTATGGTAGGTGGATCCGATATTGTCATGATTCTAGGTCTTGTACTTTTATACTTTTTAACCGATACAATGTTGTTTTCTACCATGAGTGTTACGCTAGATATGCCTTTGGCATCTCTATCCCTTGTTTTTCTTTTTACTGGTGCTTTTGCGAAAGCTGGCGTTTTCCCATTCCATAGCTGGCTACCCGATGCTTGCCAACATAGCTATGTCCCCGTCACTGCTTTTCTACCCTTATCGCTAGACAAGCTTTTGGGGGTTTATCTCATGATCCGGATGATTGGATCTATTTATACCATCAATGCAATTACTAGCATCATCATTATGAGTATAGGCTGCATCACCATTTTTGTTGGTGTTCTGATGGCTTTGGTGCAGCATGACTTGAAACGACTTCTTGGGTACCATACTGTTTCGCAGGTGGGCTATATGGTTTTGGGAATTGGCACAGGTACCATGATCGGGATGGTTGGGGCTGTGTACCATATGATAAACAATACCGTTTACAAAACTCTTCTGTTCATATCGTGTGGTATGGTTGAGAAGTCTTGCAAAACGACTGATCTAGATCGACTTGGAGGTTTGGCCAAAGTACTCCCCATCACTTTTACCGTGATGGCAATTGCTTCTTTGTCAATTTCTGGAGTATTCCCGTTTAATGGTTATTTTAGCAAGCATGTCATTATGCATGGCATTGAAGTTACACATGAACTATTTCATATTTCGTGGTGGCCTGTGTTTTGGATTCTAGCTTTTATAGGTAGTTTATTAACCCTTTCAAGTTTTGTGAAAGTTATCTATGCCCTTTTTGTGGAAAAGCCATGTCAATGCTGGAAGCATATCCAAGAGAATAATGGCTGGATGCTTGTCCCTATGCTTTTGCTTGCAGTGCTTTGTATCCTACTTGGTGTAACAGCTGAGGGTTGGACCAATACATCATTTCTTGTCCCCATATTTAACAAGGAAACTCATATTCATTTTAATATGTTAGAAGGGTGGATGTATCTCCTTGGATTTTCGATCCTCATTGCTGTTTTTATTGGCAGTATTACACGTTATGCAAAAAGGTGCAATGTGCAAGGAATCAAGTGTTATGAAAAGCTTCGAAATTGTATAGGGCTTAAAAAGGCCTATGATTGTGCTGAAAAAAAATATCTGGATGTATACGACCTTGGGAAAAGGATGATCCTATCCACCTCTAGCTTGCTACGAAGTGCGCATAGCGGCCTGCTACCAACGTATGCTTTTTGGTTTGTACTAGGCACGCTCCTTTTTGCACTGTACTATTTTACAGTGTGATAGAATTCTACCCTACATTACTTTTGTAACTTGTATTCTTTAGTCAAAAAACCATGTAAATGATATAGAAGGGTCATTATTTCTAACTCACAGCCTATGTTAACATTTTCATCCAAAAAAAGTGTAAAGTCAAATTTACAAATTTATTGACAAAGTGTAAAGTCCACTTGACAATATTTGCAACAAGGATCTATTGAATATGTTTATCATTACATTGAATTTCTTGAAAAAGCTGGGTTGACGATAAATCTTAGAAGAGCAGGACAGGGATTTAATGCCATGAGAAAACCAGCAAAAATATTCCTTCAAAACTCAGGATTGATCCGGGCTTTGTCTGAATCATCTATGGAACAAAACAAAGGTGCTATGCGTGAATGTTTTATCGTCAATCAATTGATAGCTAAGCATGATGTATCTATTCCTTCCCAAGGAGATTTTCTTGTTGACGGAAAATACGTGATCGAGGTGGGTGGAAGGAATAAAAATAAAACACAAATCGATGGACTAACGAATGCTTGGTTAGCACTTGATGACATTGAGATTGGTTACAAAAAAACCATCCCCCTTTATATGTTCGGCATGTTGTACTAAGAGGAAAAAGAACGACAAGATCGATTGATCCAAATTACGGATGCTATTTCCTTTGAAGGAGCTGTATACTCGACAGGTTGTAGAATTCTACAAGGACTTCCAATCGTTACGGTATGTAATGATACATCCATTTGGATTCGGTTTTCCCTTCCATTTGAACTAGACCCTACTACAGAACAATGGAATACACTCACAATTCATTTTAGTCCAGAAGCTGGGATTGTAACTCCTGCAAATAGCGGAGATATTGCCTTTTCAATTCATACAGAATCCTCTCCTCAGTGGAAAACATCTGCTCTCATACAAGTGATTGCAGTAGAACCAGGGAAAACTCGATTGTATCTACAGAACCTGTATACAGATATGAACAGTGCATATCTTGTTGAGTGTATTGCGGGGAAGGGTAAGTTTACTCCTGAAAATCCCGTTCTTGTTCGCTTTCCAAAAGAAATTCAAATGCCCCATACGATTCGGTTAGAAGATATTCAGATTAATGGAGAAAAACCTGATCAACTATCTTTGGATGACCACACGTTTAGCCTATATCCTGCTACTCCTATTCATGCAGGAGAAAAGATTCGCATTGTGTTTCGTAAAGATTTTAATATGGTCAATCCATCAAAACCCGGCACTATTGTTGTTGAGGTTGCCAATGGTTTGGAAGGAGAATCTTTATTCTAACTATTGTTGGGTTACGGCAGGAAGAATCGAGTGATGGTGAAGTAGCTCAGGATGGAAACAGAAGCACTTAAGAAAGAACCCCAGCACAAATCAATGATGGTTACCAAAACGGGCCAATCTTTGAGTGTAGCTAGGTTTGTCAGATCGTATGTTGCGTACGTGATCAAACCAAACAATGCCCCAGCACCTAAAGCATATAGCCAGCTACCTTTTTGAATGGCGGGAAATACAACAAAGAAGAGAATTCCTGCCACAAAGATCATATAGAAAACAATGGCAGGAAACCACAAGACTTTTGGACTCATCAGATGCCCTAATGTGTTTGCGTAAAAGTTTTTTGCAATGAGCCCCAGCCAAATCATATCAATGCCCAAGAAGATGATGAAACTAGCAATATAGGATTTAAGAATCAATGCCATAGAAAACCCCTTTCTATTTTTTTGGAAACCAAGGAATAAAGATACTCGTACGTTTTTTGTATTCTATAAAATCGGGACGGTCCTTGTACTTTTTTTCCAGCAGCGGAACGCCAGACACAAACAATAAAAGAAATGTAATAGTAACAGGACTCAATATGGTGATAAAAGCATATGGTGAATGAAGAGAAAGAAGAAATAGACCCCACCACATAGTGGCTTCACCAAAGTAATTCGGGTGCCGAGTATAGCGCCACAAACCTTGGGTCATTAACTTGCCTTTGTTTTTGGGGTTGGAGAGAAAACGCGCTAGTTGTTTGTCCCCCACAACTTCAAAGAAATACCCAAGCAACCAAATGGCCATACCAATCAAATCCCATGTATGTAGGGTTGGATAGGATGTAGAGTTAATACTAATGATGGGCAAAGAGATAATGAACATCAATACCATTTGGGTCATATACACGCCAAAAAAAGCTTTTATTGTAGGAAACTGGGAACCCCACCGTTTTCGCATGGCGGCATAGCGGTAGTCTTCAGGTTTTTTCCAATTTCGTTTGGCAACGTGGAAAGCCAAACGTAGACCCCACAGTCCTACCAAAAGAACAAGGATTGTATTCTTAAACGATGGTTCAGGGAGTAACAAATAAGTGTAGAGGGCGACAAGGATAAAACCTGTTCCCCAGCCAATATCTACAATCGAATTGTTGTGCAGAATTTGTCCTAAAAGGAATAGCAAAAAGAAAAAAAGAAAGAGAAGAATACCAACTTGATAGAAAATCATCTACAAACCTCCTTGTGCATCATTGCATATAAAGGAAACAGCAATGGCTCCTCGGCCAGCTGAAATGGAAGTAATGGAAGAGATCTCTTCGATAAAAAGCGGGGGTTTTTGGAGAATGGTCTCTAGTGTATGTGACATTTCTTCTGCTTCTTTTCTGTTGTTGCAATGAACAATGCTATAGGACTCAATTTGCCCTTTTTTGTGTAATTTTCGCAGGATTCGCAGTGTTTTTTTCTTGCTTTGTTCGTAACGAAAGGCTATGGCGCGAAGAGTGCCCTTGCCATTTTCATCAAGAGCCACGATAGGATGCAAGTGCAAAGCTTTTGCGATAGCCCCTAAGCGATGACTAAGTCTGCCAGCCTTGATCATATTGTCAATACTTTTGACATGAACATAAATATGAGAACGCTTGATTTGATCGTGAAGAAGCGATTGTATTTGATCAATGGATCGTCCTTCTTCTAGCAATTGAGCGCATTTCATAACAAGCATTCCTTGTGCTCCTGAATTTAACTTCGAATCTACTACATGAATGGGGCAGGTTGAATTCTTACTGTCTTGAGCCACATTGGAAACAATATTGTGAGTACCACTCAGCTCAGACGAAACAGTAATAACAAGAATGGAGTCGTAGTAAGAAGATAAGAACTGAAATGTGTTTTCGACGTCCTTGTATACGGGTTGAGAAGAGGTAGGGAGCTGCGCATGTTGATCAATATAGTGTAGCACTTCTTCTGTGTCAATGGTGAGTCGATCGAGGTAGTTTGTATCCCCTAAAAATAGGTGAAGTGGCAAGACATGAATTTGATGCTCGTCAATAAAGGACTGCGGAATATCAGCAATGGAGTCTGTTACAATGGCAATAGGGTGTTTTCGTTTGGTCATCACATCCATTTGCATTTTCATGTCATCTACTTTTTGATACGTAGTTGTCCCATATTTTGATAGGAGAGAAAAAAATGATTGTGGATGATCCGTATGGATGTGAATGCGAGCCTTATGGTTGCTACCCGCTAGTAGGAGGGAATCTCCCAATGGTATACAATCTTTGCGAAGCTTCTCAAGTGACATATCTGTACCCTCTAGCATGGCCTCAGAACAATATCGGTAGGTTGTATCGCCATGGATATGTTCGGGAGGATGGATTATGGGGTCGTCTTCAAGCGATAAGGAAGGAGGAATGGCAAAGTCTTCCTTGTTCGTTCGAAGATGATCCAAAAAGCCTTTGATAAACAAAGCAAATCCTTTGGCCCCTGAGTCGACTACTTTGTTTTGTTTTAACACCTGAAGCTGCTGTGTAGTTTGTAGTACTGCTTGTTCAACATCTTGATAAGCTTTGTGTAAAACATCCACAAAACTAGAAGATGGATCTTGCCACCTTTGAAGAGAATCTGCCCATTTTTGGATGACAGTAAGAATGGTTCCTTGCACAGGTTGGGTAACTGCATTGTAGGCATATGAAACAGCCTTCTGATTAGCAGAAACAAAGTTTTGCAAAGTTAAATAGGCATCATTGGCTGTTTCTAGGCTTAAGCCATATAGGTATTGAGCAAAAATGATGCCAGAATTTCCTCTGGCTCCCTTTAATGCTGAATCTGCTATAGAGCTCAATGTGCTCTGCACAGAAGTATCATAAGTGGATTCTTGTACAATAATTTTCATGGTAGAAAACAAGTTAGTTCTGGTATCCCCATCTGCAACTGGGAAAACGTTTATTTTATTAAGAATGGATCGATGAGACATCACTTCTTTGGCTCCCGAAAGATACCCGGAAAACATTCTTCTAGCGCTAATTTTCTCCATACTGATTCCTTTCTGCTCCTTGGAAGACAAAAGGCAAAGTAGAGTGAATCACATACAAAAAGTATACACTTTTTTCATCAAATCGTTCCACAAAACAACAATAATCGGATCATAACAGAGATCTAAAAAGTTGAAAACACAAGAGATTTTGATATAAAAGGGATGTAGCAGGTTTTAATGATTCACTGCGTAAGATAAGAAGATATTTTGCAACTCGTATGAAAAGAACGCTACATTACAAAGGAGATTCCATGCAATATCGACAAGTGGATAAAAATCTACCCCCCGTTTCCATTCTTGGTTTTGGTTGTATGCGATTTTATCGGGTCGACGGTTCTCTGAACTTTATGGATCAGACAACGCCTGTTGACGAGAAATTGGTGAATCGGTTGCTTCATTATGCCATGGAGCAAGGTGTAAATTATTATGATACTGCCTACACGTACCTTGGTGGTATGAGCGAAAGCATTCTTGGAAAACAATTTACTCCTTCGCAACGACAAAATAACTGTATTGCTACAAAGCTACCTGCATGGAAAGTAGAAAAAACGGAAGATATGGAAAGGTTTCTACATGAACAACTCAGTCGTCTTCAAACCGACTATATAGATTATTACCTCGTACATAGCTTAACGAAAAAAACATGGAATCAAGTCGTGGAACTAGGGATTTTTGATTTTCTTGACCGAGTTAAAAAATCTGGGAAAGTACGATCCATAGGGTTTTCTTTTCACGATCAGTACCCCGTTTACAAAACTATTTTGAATGCCTACCCTTGGGATTTTTGTCAAATTTTGTTTAATTATCACGACACTACCTATCAAGCTGGTTTTCAAGGATATCTTGATGCCGTTGAGAAGGGCATTGGTGTGATTTCTATGGAGCCTTTGCTAGGAGGCAAATTGGCTACTCAGCTGCCCCAAGAAGCTATGGATTGTTTACACAGTGTTCATCCTGAGTGGTCGCCTGCTGAATGGGCGTTACGCTGGGTGTGGAATCACGAAGGTATCTCTACATTGCTAAGCGGCATGAACCAAATGAATCAAGTCCAAGAGAATTGTAGGATCGCCTCACAAGCAGTGCCCTCTTCTCTCCAAGAAAAAGAACTCCAAGCGATCCAATATGTGAAAGAGATATTGGAAAAACGCACCCGAGTGCGGTGTACCTCTTGCTCCTATTGCATGCCATGTCCGCAAGGTGTCAAGATTCCTTCCATTTTTTCGCTGTGGAACGAAGCTTTTAGTTTCGCTGATCCTACTTCTGCCCTAAAACAGTACCAGCACATTCCTAAAGATGGAAATGCCTCCGCTTGCATTCATTGTCAAGAATGTGAACCCAAATGTCCGCAGCAACTTCCGATTTCTCAGTTGATGGAAGAAGCCAACTCGTATTTTTCCTCTCCACCCAAAAGCGATCACTAACCAATTGGAAATATGCAAAACCTATGAAATAAGGGACTGTTTGTGATATGATAGTAAGAAACAAGTACATAGCGTATGTGTCTATTGTGTTATTGAGAGGAGAGCTTGCGTGCCACAAGAGTATGAAAACATCGATCATGAAAACATAGGGAGCAACGAAAAGTATTGTCCTTCCTGTGGAAATCCTATTCACAAAAAGGACGTATTCTGTCCTTATTGCGGCGCTAAGCAATATCCGAAGCAAGCTGCATATTCTTATCCTCCAAAAGAACGAGTGATTTATGTTTTGCTAGCCTTGTTTTTAGGTTGTTTTGGTGTCCATAATTTCTATGCGGGGCATTCCAATACAGGTATTAAACAGCTGTTGATAAGCCTATTGACAGGGTGGATACTGGGGATTGGCTTCCTTATCACATATATCTGGGCCATTGTTGATATTATTGGAGTAACTCACGACGGAAATGGAGTTCCTTTTTCCTAGAAAACAAGACTAGCTTTATCACTAGTGGTTAGATGCTGCCACAAAAAGGATTTTCGTATGCTGGAAGATCATTACAAAGAAATTATTGAATCTGCTCCTTTTGGGTATATTCATTGCAAAATTGAGAAGGATCAAAACAAGAAGTTTTCTCATTGCACCATTGTAGAGGCAAACAAAGCTTTTGAAAACTTGACCCAGCTTCCCCAGGATCAAATCATTGGGAAAACCATCCGAGATGTAT
>Ga0334900_1003306_pt1 | contig 12726 bp, 12 predicted proteins | sample GraSluR3_MG_2_FD_207231 | JGI IMG/M metagenome (GOLD analysis project Ga0334900, IMG submission 207231) | Sludge microbial communities from methane-producing bioreactor in Wageningen University, Netherlands - Granular Sludge_31_08-R3 | ecosystem: Engineered > Bioreactor > Anaerobic >...
TAAAGTCAATGCCTCCTTCGTTTTGCTTCTTATCCTTAACCATGGCATTAAAAATCTTGCTAGGGTCATCTTTTATGCAAACGGGTAAATCGAGTGCAATTAGCACATTCACAACGCGAAGGTAATCAGTGTTCGATATTAATCCCTTTTTTGCGGATAACCGTGCTGCAAACTCAAGCCCAATGCTTACGCTTTTTCCGTGCGGGAGTCCCGTAACCTTTTCCACGGCGTGCCCCCAGGTGTGACCAAGGTTAAGTTTTTTCCGTTCGCCCTTTTCCCTTTCATCGGCTTGTACAATGCTGGCTTTTATTTTCACCGAATGGGCAACAAGTTTTAGGAGTACCTTAGGATTGAACGATTTTATCTTCTCAGCATTATCCTCAAGGTATTGAAACATCTGGGCATCGGCAATTAGGGTATGTTTCACAATCTCGGCAAAGCCGTTGAGATATTCCTCCTGCGGAAGCGTGCTTAGTAGGCTTACATCGCAGATAACTAATTTGGGCTGAGTGAAAGTGCCCACCATATTTTTGTAGCCATCGAGGTTTACCCCATTCTTGCCACCCACGCTGGCATCCACCTGCGATAGGAGTGAGGTGGAAACAAAGCCAAAATCGATACCCCGCATAAATGTCGATGCCACAAAACCTGCCAAGTCGCAAACAACGCCACCGCCAATTCCAAGTATGAAGGAATTTCGATTGGCTCCCATTTCGAGTAGCCACTGGTATAATTTGCTGCATACCTCAAGGCTCTTTGAGCCTTCGCCCGGCACAACGTAGTAGGTTGGAAACTTTGGAAACTTGTTGCCGTGATTAGTTTTAACGTTATTGTCGGTGATAATAAATACATTTGTTTTGGGAATGTAGCTCCCAATATTAGCAAGCGTTTCACCAACAAGTACGCTAGAATTTCTGTAAAGGCCAGCTATTTCAATTTTGTCCATTTTTCAGTGCTTTGAGCATATAAAATTAGGCGGTTTTTTTCACTTTACCGCCGATCGCATTAATTGTTCCTGCTGAAAAGTGCACGATTCCTTATGGATACTATTGAATAGCCTGCGTACAAATGATGGTCTTAGTCCCTGCTCATCTGCCAAGAGGCTTACTCTCTTGATAATACTATCCCATCGATTGGGTTGAAGTACCTCCAAGTTTTTATCCTTCTTTATGCTAGCTATGTGCTTAACCAGCTTCATTCGGCTGGCAAGTGCACTTACTAGCTGCTCATCCAGTATATCTACCTCTAGCCTAAGTTCGGAGAGTAATTCCTCTGAATTTTGCAGGTTCGATATATCGAATAGCCTATCGAGCATCGATACGAACTGATTAGGGATAAGCTGCTGTGCTGAATCGCTGAGGGCCAGATGAGGATTTGGATGAACCTCAACCATAAGCCCATTGAAACCCGATTCCATTGCCCTTTGGGCAATAGATGAGACTAGATCCTTATTCCCAGCAATGTGGCTAGGGTCGCAGATAATTGGAATGTCGGGTAGCCGTTCGCGCAGCATCATGGGAATACTCCAGTTTGGATGGTTACGTAGAGCCGATTTACCAGAGTGTGTGAAGCCACGGTGTACAGCCCCAATTTGAGAAACTCCAGAACGAGCAAACCTATTTATTGCACCCTCCCAGAGGTTGATGTCGGGGCTAAGTGGATTTTTTACCATGATGGGAATATCCACCCCACGAATGGCATCGGCAATCTCCTGAATGGTAAACGGGTTGCTCACCGTGCGGGCGCCAATCCAAAGCATATCAACCCCGTGCTTTAGCGCTTCGTACACGTGGCGTTCCGATCCAACCTCCGTTGCAATAGGTAATCCGGTTATAGCTCTGGCTTGATTTAGCCATTGGAAGCCGATGGTTCCAACTCCCTCAAATGACCCCGGGCTGGTGCGGGGCTTCCATATACCAGCCCTAAGGTAGTGCACTCGGCCATCGGCTGCAAGAGCCTTTGCGGTTTCAATTACTTGGTCCTGCGATTCGGCGCTGCATGGCCCTGCAATGATTATTCTGCCCGATTCCTCAAGGATACTGCTAATCCTTTTCTCTTTGGTTGTTACTTGAACCTTCGTTTTCATAGGGTTATTTTGTTAGAGATATTAATTCAAAATTTTCCGATTTACTCTTTTGCTTACTTTCAAACGTAGCCCGGGTTTTTCTTGCGCGCTCCATTTGGGCTCGAAGTGAATTGATGTTGCTATTGCTGAGGCTATCAGCAAGTAGATCGATGCTTTGCCCTAGCGAGCGAAGCGCATCAACAACAAAATTGCTATTTTGTAAAAGTATTGGTAGCCAAACTTCTGCTGCGCTAGATGCTAATCGGGTTGAGGTGTCGAACCCACTGGATGCTACTCTTGCCCAATCCTTTGAGTTTTCATCTGCAAGCTCAGGCAAAGAGGCAAAGGCGTAGGCAAGAATTTGTGGTAAGTGCGAAACGAGCGCAACGGATGAGTCGTGCTGCTCAGGAGACATAAAAACAGGCTCAAGTCCAACCGATTCGAATAGCTCAATAGCCTTTGATACTGAGGCTTGGCTCGATAGCTCCGATTCGCAAATGGCTACCCTTTTGTTATCAAAAAGATTTGCTTTTGCTGCTTCTGGTCCCGACTGCTCGCTTCCTGCCATAGGGTGTGCTGCCACAAAGGCGCTTCGTCTTGGGTGATTCTTGACACTATTACAGATTGCCATCTTGGTTGAACCTGTGTCTATTACCACTGCATTGCTGGGGAGATTATCAAGAATCTGAGGTAAGACGCTAAGAATATGATCAACGGGTGTGGCAAGAACTATAATGTTTGATTGGATGATTGAATGGATGAAAGATCTGCTTGTAGCGTCAATAGCCTTAAGCTCTTTGGCTAGTATTAGGTTATTTTGACTTTTATCGCATCCAATTACAAAATGACCCTGTTTGCGAAGTGCCAGTCCAAATGAGCAGCCAATTAATCCAGTTCCTATTATGGTTATTGTTGCCATTTTTCAATTAGTTTAAAGTGATATTGTGATTGCTATGCTGAGATTGTGCGGGGTAAACCCCCATTACCCATAGCTGCGATACCTGCTTCGATAGCCAAATCATCGATTTACGGGCGTGTTCTATGCTCCGATAGCATAAGTCGGCGTGGAAGATGTACTCCCATGCCGACCCAACCATTGGTAGTGAGTGAAGCATTGTAAGGTTTACACCCTCATTGGCTAAGGGTGATAATAGCGCTGCCAGTCCGCCGGGCGTATGTTTTGCTGTGAATGCAATGGTAGCTTTAATTGCCCCATTGTTGGTAATTGGGTTATCAACAGGACTTATAACCAAAAATCTTGTAAAATTCACCTTGTTCGTCTCGATGGATGGGGCTAAAACCTCCAAGCCATATAGTGAAGCAGCAAGAGAACTGCCTATTGTTCCAACTCCAGCTAAGTTATTCTCAGCAATTTGCTTTGCGCTCAGAGCAGTATCTAGGCTTTCAACAAGTTGAATGTTTGGGTACGATTTGAAGAATGGCTTACACTGTGCAATGGCCATAGCGTGGGACTCAACCTTATCTAAATCTAAAATCGATTGGTTTGGCAGTGCCATAAGGTTTTGCGATATCCTGAGGTAAACCTCTCCAATAACGTTTAGCCCCGATTCGCGCAGTAGAACAAAATTGGGGAGAATACATCCCACAAGTGAATTTTCAACGGCCATAACGCCATGGTTGGCTTGCCCGTTCTTAACCGACTCAACTAGTAATTCGAACGTTTCGCACTCAGCTAAGCTTATTCCTTTACCAAAATAGTTTTCGGCTGCTTCCTGGTGGAATGCTCCTTGGTACCCTTGTATTGCAATTCTTTTCATAGCTTACTTAAATAAAAAAGGCTCCCGTTCTGGGAGCCTTATCTGTTAAACCTTATTTTTATTGTTGATTTATACACACAGATATTTTGGCTCCCAATTGCTTTGGTAGAAGTAAAAATAGAAGCCAAAATATGAATTGTTGAAAGTGTGCATTTTGTTATCTGTTTCTTTTGATTCTTATTAAAACGAAAAAAGCCCCGCTTTTGCGGGGCTTTCCAGTATTTTATGGTTTTGTTTTCTGTTTTTAGTCCATACTACTGCTAAGCCCCTTTATTGCTAAAGAAGTAAAAGTAGTAGCTGTAGTATGAACGGGCGGTAATCATCCTGCTTATTTTTTGCAATGATAGGTGTTTTTTTTTGATTATTACACTTCGCGAGAGAAAAAAAATGAATTTCTGTAAAAATTTTCTTTTAACAAAGTGAATTTTTCAGATTACTTTTCAAGCTATTTCATATAGCAACTTCTTTCGGAAAGCGCTAGTTTCCTTCAATCTATCAATACTTTTTTTAGCCTCATAAAAGTTCAGAGTTTGCTGCCCATCAGAGAAGGCTTTTTCTGGTATTGGGTGTATTTCCATTAAAACTCCATCGGCTCCTGCCATAACTGATGATAAGGCCATAGTCTCAACGTGCTCCCGAATACCTATGCCATGCGATGGATCACAGAACACTGGAAGATGACTTTTCTCTTTCAGTAAAGGAATGGCATTGAGGTCGAGAGTGTTTCGGTACATTTTTTCAAAGGTTCTTATCCCCCTTTCGCACAGAATAATATTCTCGTTGCCGTTGCAGAATATGTACTCTGCTGCCGCCAAAAATTCTGAAATTGTGCTCGACATTCCTCTCTTAAGGAGTATGGGTTTGTCTAGTTTCCCCAAGGCATCGAGAAGGTTAAAGTTTTGTGCATTGCGGGTTCCAACTTGAAAGATATCAACGTACGGGTACATCTCTTCAATCTGTGAAACTTGCATCACCTCAGTGACCACTTTTATTCCTTTACTCTTGCATTGTATAGAGAAAAATTTTAATCCTTCAATACCAAGCCCACGGAATGCATAGGGTGAGCTGCGTGGTTTAAATATGCCTCCACGCATTAGCCTTACCCCATTTTCGCTCAAGAAGTTCACTATTTGCTCTACCTGTTCCTCGCTTTCAATGGCGCATGGGCCAAGGGCTAGGGTTAAATTATCACGCGAGATGGTAATGTCATCGCCCAAATCAATTACTGTGTCATTCACCCTCCATTGCCGCGATACTAGTTTGCTTTCGTCATCAACTATATGCACATCTTTTACTCCATCGAGGTAACCAATGGTTCTTATGTCAACCTCTGCCTTGCCCACACAGATAAGGTAGTGTGCATTGTTGGTCACCACCTCATTGGGCTTGAGACCAAATGATTTGATGTGGGCAACAAGCTCTTTTGCCCTATCGTTTGAACAGGTATTGTTTAGTTGAATTAGCATTTTTTACTATTTTTTACTCCTAAATTTTTGAAAAATAGATCAATATCTGAGTCTAATGTTTTCTCTCCTTTTAGCGAGTTGATAAATGCGCTGCCAATTATTGCCCCTTGGGCATAGGTGTGCGCAAAATTGATAGTTTCTTTATTGTGTATCCCAAATCCAACAATAATTGGGTTGCGTAGGTTGAGATTTTTCAGTCGGGTTAGATAATCGCTCTGAAGTTGCGAGAATGTACCCTGCGAGCCGGTTATGGCGTAAGTGCTTACTGCATAGATAAAGGGCGAGGAGAGTTCGTCTATTTCTCTTACCCTATCATCAGATGTGTTTGGGGTTACAAGGAAAACCATTCCCAAATTATACTTCTCGCAGATTGATTTAAACGATTTTCGGTAGTAGTCCAAGGGCATATCGGGGACAATTAAGCCGCTAACCCCAACCTCACTTGTCCTCTGGGCAAATCTTTCAAGTCCATATTGCAAAATGGGATTTAGGTAGCCCATAAGCATGATTGGTTTGCTGAATACTGACCTTGCCTTATGAAGTTCACCAAAAAGTCTATCAATGGTCATTCCGTTGGCAATGGCTTTGGCACTTGATTGTTGAATTACTGGTCCATCTGCCATCGGATCGGAGTAGGGCATACCTACTTCCACCATATCCACTCCATTTCGTTCAAGCGCTTTCATTATCGGTATTGTACTGTTTAGCGATGGGTATCCAGCGGTAAAATATACCGAGAGGATATTTGATTTTTTTTGAAGTTTCATTCCTTATTCTTTTTTTTCAACACTGAGACACTGAGGCACAGAGTTTTTTGGTTGATAGTTGAGGGATTCTGTTTAAGGTATAAACGCTAAGGCGCTAGGGCGCAAAGGCAAAATGCTCATAGGTAACAGTGTCCATTTGTCTTTAATTTGTTATTCACCATTCGATATTCTGTGTTCGATATTCAGTATAACTTCAATTTTACGACCTCAAACTTCTCTCCTCAACCTTTGGTTTGTGAGATATGCACTCAGTTTTCCTTAACTTATCTATACCTCTGTGCCTCCGTGTTATATATTTTCTCTAACGATATTTAATTCCCTCATATACTCTTCCATGTCTTTATCGCCTCTACCAGATATATTTACAACTACTATGTCAGCAGGTGCAAATTTCTCTTTCTTGAGGAGAGCTACAGCGTGAGCCGATTCAAGGGCAGGGATTATTCCTTCGGTTTGGGCTAACCAGTTGGCAGCCTCTATGGACTCGGTATCAGTTATGGGAACATACTTTGCTCGTTTAATTTTAGCCAAATGGGCGTGTTGAGGACCAATACCCGGATAGTCAAGCCCTGCTGAAATGGAGTGAGCCTCGGTTATTTGCCCGTCGTTGGTTTGCATCAGGTAGGTGAAGCATCCGTGGATTATACCCTCTGTTCCTGCGTTTATGGATGCTGCCGTTTTACCTGTTGCTAGACCATTGCCTGCGGCCTCGGCCGCAATTAGCTTAACCGCTGGATTATCGACAAAATGATAGAATGCCCCAATGGAATTACTTCCACCTCCAACGCAGGCAAGCATGTGTGTGGGTGCATCAACGTTTTCAAAGAGCTTAACCTGCTCAATTATTTCTGCGCTAATTACCGATTGGAATTGCGCCACCATATCGGGGTATGGATGTGGTCCAATGGTTGACCCAATAAGATAATAGGTATCATTAGGATTTGCAATCCAGTATCGAATGGCTTCGTTGGTAGCATCCTTAAGGGTTTGACTGCCCGATTCAACGGGGATAACCTCTGCACCAAGCATTTTCATACGAAATACGTTTGGCTGCTGGCGACTCACATCCTTCGTTCCCATAAAAACTTTACAGGGAAAGCCCAGCAATGAGCACACCGTTGCCGTAGCCACGCCGTGCTGACCAGCACCCGTTTCGGCAATGATGTATTTCTTGCCCAACATTTTGGCCATAAGTATTTGCCCAACCACATTGTTCAGCTTGTGAGAGCCTGTATGGCATAAATCCTCGCGCTTGAGGTAAACCTTAGCGCCTACCTCTCTGCTTAAGTTTTTGGCTAGCGTTAATGGGGTTGGTCGGCCAACATAGTTTTTTAGCAGGCTCTCGAACTGGCTTTTAAACTCATTTGAGTTGATAATGCTTTGGTAGTTATCCTTTAGCTCCTTTACGTTGGGGTAAAGCATTTCGGGGATAAACGCACCGCCAAAGTCACCATAAAAGCCGTTAATGTCTGGTTTTAATATCATTGGTTAAGCTGTTTTAAAAAGTTATTTAAAGTATTAATATCCTTCACTCCGGGCTCGATTTCAAATCGGCTATTTAAGTCGATGCCAATGCATTGGGGTAGATTCAGGGATTTAATATACTCGGCATCCTCGGGTCCGATTCCACCTGTAATAAAATATTGTGTTTTTAATGGGTAGTTCTTCAGAATGGAGTGGTTAAACTTGTACCCGTTACCACCTGCCAGCTTGCCATCGGTATCAAAAAGGAATAGGTCAACCTTGCCCTCATAATCTTTAAGCTGATTAATTGGGAGTTTATCCCATACCTTGAATGCCTTTATCACCTTTGCAAAACTTTTTGCCTCATTGCAGTATGATGGAATTTCTGAGCCGTGAAGCTGTACCGTATCAAATCCATATTGCTGCACTATTTTCTTAAGTTGGTCAATTGGTAAATCAACAGTTACTAAAACCTTGTTTATATCATTGGGGATTTTATCGAAAAGAAGAGATTCTATCCCTTTAGATATATCCCTGAGAGATGGTGGATGCAAAATATACCCCATTAGGTTGGGCTTAAGCTTAGCCACCTGCTCAATATTTTGCTGTTGGGTATTTCCACAGATTTTAATCAGCATACTCATTTGTTTTTATGCTATTGATAAACCTTGAGAGCGCTTTGCCCGGGTTTGCTTCACGCATAAACCTTTCGCCAATTAGAAATCCGCTGAAGCCAACTTCTCTAAAATGATGGTAATCCGTTGGTGAGCTAATGCCGCTCTCGGCAACTGAACAAACTCCTGTTGGCAATTTTTCTCTCATTTTTATGGTGTGCTCAAGGCTAACCTCAAACGACCCAAGGTTGCGGCTATTTACACCAACAATTCTGGCATCAGCAGGGAGTTTGGCTATGCTCTTTGCGCTATGCACCTCAAACAGTACTTCAAGACCAAGGCTTTGAGCGGTTGCGTAAAAGGATACCATTTCCTTTTCTGTTAAAACTTCTGCAATAAGCAGAATAGCATCGGCACCAATGCTTTTCGCCTCATATATTTGGTATGTATCAACAATAAAATCCTTTCTGAGTATTGGGCAATAGTTGTACTTGCGCGCTATTGTTAGGTCTTCATTGCTACCACCAAAAAATTTACTATCGGTTAAAACCGACAAGGCCGATGCACCTGCCCGCATATAGTTAATACAAACCTTCTCGGGCTTGGCGTACTGGTTAATCATCCCTTTGGATGGCGACATGCGCTTAAACTCGGCAATAATGCCGTGAAGGTCATCGCGCTCAATGTACTTCTGCAGCGATACTGTTTGAGTTTCAAAGTAGATGCTCTGCTCCAAAAACTTAATGGGATATATTTCTTTCTTCTGCTCAACCTCGTTGCGTTTATGAGCCACTATGGTGTCGAGAATGTTCATTATTGTAGATCGATTAAAGTTTTAAAACATTTTAAGGCCCTTCCTGATTCCAACGACTCTTTGGCAAGATTTACTGCATCTTTTATTTCGTGCACCCCTTTATAGCAAGCAATTGCCAGCGCACTGTTGGCTATTACCGCATTGTTTTGTGCCGCAGTACCGTTTCCTTTCAGAACATTAATGAATATGGTGGCAGCATCCTCAACAGATTCTCCACCATGAAGGGATTGTTGAGTAAGGACTTCGAATCCTAAATCGGCTGGCGATAAAATATCCTCGCCCAGGTTTGAGAAGATTTTAACCTCAGAGGTTAACGACACCTCATCGTACCCGTCGACGCTATGAACAACCATATACCCCTCGTGATTTTTTTGCAAAAGGTAGTTGTAAAGTCTGGCAACCTCAAGGTTATATACCCCGCTAACCTGATATTTGGGTCGAGCAGGGTTAATCAGGGGCCCAAGGATATTGAAAATGGTTTTAATTCCCAGCTGCTTTCTCACAGGACCAACCGCTTTTAGCGCAGGATGGAATAGGGGAGCGTGAAGAAAAGTAAGACCCGCTTTTTCCATTTCGTTCTTAAGCTTGTCGTTACTATTTGAGAATTTATACCCAAAAAACTCCATCACATTTGAGGAGCCAGAGATTGATGATACACCATAATTCCCGTGTTTTGCCACAGGAATGCCAGCACCAGCCACCACAAAAGCAGATAGTGTTGAAATATTAAACGTATTCTTGCCATCGCCACCAGTTCCGCAGAGGTCAATGGTGGGTACATCGCCAAGGTCAACCGGCACGGCAAGGTCCAAAAGAATTTCCCGGAAACCCACAAGCTCATTCAGGCTTATGCTTCTGACCAGAAAAAGGGTTAGCATTGCCGAAACCCTAGCATCGTTAACATTTCCCTGGGCAATGCTGCTCATAAGTTCCTTGGCCTCATTGCTTGAAAGCTCTTTTAGGTCGATTAGTTTTTTTAGCACTTCCATTTTATGTTGTTTTAGCTTTGTATTCTTTTTAACCAGTTGAAGATTATCTGCTTGCCATCGGGGGTGAGCATTGACTCGGGATGGAACTGTAATCCGCAGATATTAAGTTTTTTATGACTCAAAGCCATAATGAAGCCCGATTTGTCAGTGGCTTCAACTTTTAGTTCACTTGGTAGCTGATAGTTTGATACCACCCACGAATGGTATCTTCCGGCGCTAATGGTTGCGGGTAACCACTCAAACAGGTAATGTGCGGGCTGATTAATTTTCACCTCAGTGGCTACCCCGTGAAAAACCGACTCAAGATTTTCGAGTTTGCCACCAAACAGCTCCCCAATGGCCTGTAGACCAAGGCAAATACCCAGAATTGGTTTAGAGGCTTTGTAGAAGTTCAGTATTGACATCAACTCTCCAGCATCTTTTGGTAGTCCCGGACCGGGTGAAACCAAAATGCCATCGTACTCTTCAACTTTTTCGATGGAAATTTTATCGTTTCTATACACATCAACCTTTGTGTTTGGATGCTCCCTTAGGTAGTGAACCAGATTGTATGTGAATGAATCGTAGTTGTCTATTACTAATATCTTGCTCATCGTTTTCCGTTTTTTATCTTAAGGTAAGCCTCATTCAGCATTAACCATTCAGCATTAATCATTTTTATTTGCTTGTTCCAGTGCCTGCCTTAAGGCGGCAATCTTATTGTTTACCTCTGCCAGTTCTCCCTCGGGTGTTGAACCAATAACCACACCGGCTCCTGCCTGATATGTGATTATGTTTTTATGACAGCAGAACGAGCGAATCATAATGGCGTGGTTTAGACTTCCGTTTAATCCCATAAAACCAATTGAGCCACCGTAAAATCCCCGGGGAGTCCCCTCTAGTTCTGAAATTAACTTAACTGCCCTATGCTTTGGAGCACCGCTAAGCGTTCCAGCGGGAAAGGTGTCGGCAAGTAGCTGGTAAGGTTTGGTGTCGCCATTAATTTTACCTTTTACTGTTGATACCAGATGGTAAAGGTTCGAGTAAGAGTGAACCTCTTTGTAGGAGTCAACCTTAACCTCAGAGCAACTTCGGCTTAAATCGTTACGGGCTAAATCAACCAGCATGGCGTGCTCTGAGTTCTCCTTAACGCTATTCACCATAGCGGTTAGGCTGAGCGCATCGTTCAGGGCATCGCCCGTTTTTTTGGTGGTTCCGGCTATTGGGTTAATGGTTGCCTCTCCATCGCTTACTTTCAGCTGCGCTTCGGGCGATGACCCGAAAAGCTTGTAGCGAGAGTAATCGAAAAAGAAAAGGTAGGGTGAAGGGTTGATGGTTCTAAGGGCACGGTAAACATTGAACTCATCGCCTTTGTAGGCTCGGGTGAACTGACGGGAGAGAACAATCTGGAACACATCACCAATGGCGCAGTAATGTTTACCTTTGTTAACCAATTCCTTATACTGATTATCAGTAATGTTGCTTTGCTCATCGCCTGTTAGGATAAAAGGGTAGGGGGTGGAGTTGTTATTGTTCAGTGAGTTGACTAGCCTATTCATAGTACTTTGCCCATTCTCGGGTAGTAGTTCGGTAATGCTAAGCGTGTTGGTAAAGTGATTGAAGACAATCACAATCTGGTGTAGATCGTATTTTATGTAGGGTATCTTTTTGCTTTTATCAACAGCAATATCCACATTGTCGAACAGGTTTATTGCATCGTAGGTTGTGAATCCAAATAGGCCTGGCATCAGATTCTGATCCATATCACCTTCTATTTTGATGCTAGCAGCTAATTGGCTAACCCCATCTACTGTGTTGTTGATGCCGCTGAAAAACGTTCGATTGCCATTTTGCTTAATAAAAACCCCTTCATTGTCCACCTCAATACCCACTAATGGGTTGGCGCAGATGTAAGAGAAAGCATTTGACCTCGAGTTGTACTCGGTACACTCCAACAGAATGCTTTGTGGGAAAGAATCGCGTAGCCTAAGGTAAATGCCTACTGGGGTAAGCAAATCGGCCTGTAGGTGTTTTGTGGTTGCGGTAAATGTTTGAGTTGTCATAATGTATGGGATAAAATAAAAGAGCCCGCTTATTGCTAAGCGGGCTCTTAAATGAGTTGTATTGAATTTAGTTCTTAAATCAACATACTACAATAGGGCTTAGCACAGCAATAATTTTACTGTGCCACCACCATGCGTTATTTAGGTTGAAATTGAACATTCGTTTCGTTTTTTCTGACTGCAATGATAAGAACTTTTTTTAAGAAAACCTATTTCAAGATTAAAAATTTTTATGGTTTTAAATTTTCTATATCTCCAACCAGTTCCAAACCAGCATTTTTTGCAGTACCATCGTAAAGTATTGTGCCTTTCTTATCCTTAAGCGTAACTCTAATTTCAGCATCAATACTTTCGTGAATGGTACGCGACATATCACCTGCCACTGGGGCTAGCAATTCGCCACGCATACCTTTAAGGCCTATGAAATTAATGGTAAAGTCATTTCCCTTGATTGTAATCTCAATTTTATCATCTTGTCTGTCAACATTTGTAATCTTTGCACCAGTGTAGGTAGCAAATCGGTAGAGGCTATTATTTACCTATAAAAACCCTAGAAAACCTGTAAATGATCTGCCTATCCATGGAATATTGGCAATGGAAAGCATGAACGAGGTGTTAGAGCCATCATCAAATGTGTTACTCTGGGTCCAAATCCATGCCGAAGGCATGCTCTTTCCCCAATCCTTTTCAATGTAACCTTTCCCATTCTCTAAGGATATTAATTTGT
>Ga0334900_1003311_pt1 | contig 12708 bp, 14 predicted proteins | sample GraSluR3_MG_2_FD_207231 | JGI IMG/M metagenome (GOLD analysis project Ga0334900, IMG submission 207231) | Sludge microbial communities from methane-producing bioreactor in Wageningen University, Netherlands - Granular Sludge_31_08-R3 | ecosystem: Engineered > Bioreactor > Anaerobic >...
TCCCCTAAAACAGAAAAATCATTCAACACACAAAATATCATTATAAATTTTCATCAATTTTGAATAATGCACTTCTTTGGAAGTGTTTTTGTTTGCAAAGTCAAAAGCATTGAGGGACAGCCTTTGATAATCATTCTCCGACAAACTATCACACTTCAATAGCAGTTTACTCAAACCAACTGAGTCTCCAGGTTGGAAGAGAAACCCTGTCAAATCATCTAATACTAATTCTGGTATGCCACCAATATTAGCACCAATCACCGGCTTTCCATGGGCAAAGGCTTCAATTATTGTCATAGGATTATTTTCATACCATTCAGAAGGAACACATACAAATTTAGCACCACGAATAACCTCTTCAAGATCAGGCCCAGATTTGAATCCACAAAACTCAATCCTAGGGCATTCCAAAAATTCATTTTTGATAGCATCAAGCATATCTCCACACCCAACGACCTTTAAGTGGCAGTTAGTGTTCTTCACAGCATTTAATAGCGTGGCAATACCTTTTTCTCGTGAAATTCTCCCAAAATATAAAAAGTAGCCTTTGTGTGTTTGAGTTCGAGAAAAACAAGATGTATCAATAAAATTGAAAAGTTTGATTGATTTATTACGAACTCCAGGAATATACCTTTCGTGGGTATCTTTGCAAAATTTACTAACCATTATGAACTTTGCAATATATTTGCCGTAAAAAAACAACTTATCTCTCAAAAAACACTCAAGAGCAGATATAGCACTAAACCAAAAATTATTTTTATTACATTTATTTTTGATTGCATTAATATATCTACCAGACGCACATAGATTGCAAATTTCGCCATTCTGATTATATAATGTGTAGGTTGGACAGAGCATGCGATATTCATGCACAGACATTACACAAGGAATTTTATGTTTTTTAAGTACTGGTAATATTGAATTACTGAGTTGCCCATAAAAAATATGTAAATGGGCTATATCAGGTCTTACTTCTTTAATAAATTCATCTAGACAGGATGCGACCTTAATGGAATAAACAAATCTGAAAACATTATAAATTTTTTTTATTTTGCTCGTATTTTCAAAAGACTCTGCTTTGAGAATGCAGGTATTTCTGTTTTGATAATTAATACCTGCCTTAGATGAGCTGAAATAAAATACATCATGCCCGTTTTCAGCCAAAAGTTTTCCAGTTTCTAAATATACACGCTCAGAACCGCCTCTTAATTCATGATGATTATTAATTTGAAGAATTTTCACTTAACACCTCACAACGTTTATTCAAGGGTAGTGTTCTTTTACCATATGAAACCTCAAGCCCTGCAACAAAATAAAATATAGACATGGCTAGATAATTTGTAATTAGATTTTCGCTAAAAAAATATATACAAACTGTCAAGAATGGAATCAACCGATAGTTTAGACCAATATTTTTATTTATATAATAAAGAATGAATAGAAAGGCAATTAGCACGAAGATTCCTGACTCAAAAATTAGCCTTAGATAATCATTATGAGGTACCATTCTCATTGTTGTCATTTTAATCGAAGCCCCAACTCCGTTTCCAAAAAAAATAGAACTAGGTTCATTTTTAAGGAAAACAATGATTTCATCCCAGTGTTTTAGTCGGAAAAAAATTGATATATCAGATGTCCCTGTAGCAGCAGCGATGTTTCCATAACTAGTTGATGACAATGTGCGTAAATCCATTGCCTGAACTACTTTTGTTTGACTAGAAATTCTTTCTAATATAGTAAAATTGAAGTATAATCCAATCGCAATGATGGAAATTAGCAATGAAATAGAGACAAAAAAAGTTTTTACATTTCGAAAGTTGAAATAGATAAAGAATAAAGAAGCAAGTACAGCAATGAAAACTCCTAAAGTACTAAATAATATAGCTATCAATATTGAAAAAATTATTACTCTAATTTCGTTTCTGTAGAAATAATTATAAAGCGACAACAAAGTTATTGCATACAAAGAAGCGTTATTTCTGTTTGAAAAAATAGAAAAAGTATGGACTTCAATAGACTTTATTAAACCTAGTAGTTCAAAACATCCAAGCAATAGGGGGAAAACCATTATCAAGAACAAAAAAATTATAACTGGTTTTTTAATTTTATTTTTTAACTCTGGGATTATATTATACCCAGCAAGAAAAAAAAATGGTGCAAGCAGAATTTTTACGAAGTCAGCAATGTCTCCTGGTGATATAATAAATCCTAAAAATAGGGAAAACACATAAATAAAATACCAAAATCTTATAGTTTTAGGTATTTTTAGTAATTTATTTTTATTATTAAAAATTGTAAAAGATAACATTACTACAACAAACAAAGAAGCATAAATATTAACAAGATTTTTTAAAACGGGTATTTTAGCATAGACTGCAGTTGTTAGCAGAATTACATATATTGCCTGCATAATTAGAAAATTTCTTAACATAATCTATACCTTTATTGAACAAATCTATCCATCAAACAAAAGCTGCGGGGAAGCAACGCCGCCATAAATGGTTCAAAGAAGTTGGGTTCCGACCACCTGGTTGAGGAGAACCCCAAGTTGTTCCAGTAACGGCTTCTGTCAACGGCAATCGAAAATTAGCTCTTCAGCAGAATCAGTGGGTGACCTTCGGCTCGGGAAGATTACCAAGCGTATGATATAGGGCAACTTTAAGAACATCGAAGCTGCGATAACCGTATGCTTTTCTCAACGTCACTTTCACCTTCTTGTTCAGGCCAACGACGGCGCCCAAGGTAACCCGGCCTTTGGCCCGAAACCAGTTGAGCAACAACTCCCGATGAGAGCGTAGCATGCGGGCGCCCTCTGTGACGCGTCTTGCGCAAACACCCAACGGCCTTCAACCAACCAAAGATCTCTTCGACCCGTTTGCGGATCTTTTGGCTCACTCGGTAGCCTTCATGGCGCGTTGTGCGCCCATCGATGGCGGTCCCCTTGTCTTTGCGGGCGACATGCGGCGTCGCCAACCGCTCCCGCAGGCCGTCGACAAAGACCGGAACGTCATAACCTTTGTCGGCGCCAACCGTAACCCGGTTCGTGCCCGGCAGGTTTTCGATCATTTCCAGGGCCGCATGCCACTCGGCCGTGCCATTGGCCTCGGTAAGTCGGCTATCGACCACCAGGCCGTTGCGGTTTTCCATCAGGGCATGCCCCATGAAGCACAGCTTCGATTCCTTGCCCTGGCCTTTGCGCAGCAACCGGCAGTCCGGATCGGTGGTGGACTGATGGGTCTCGTTCTTGCGCTTCTGGCCTTTGAAGTCCACTTCGGGATTGCGGCCGCCGGGCGCTGGAGGATCCTGGTCATCCTTGGGGCGAAAGCTTTTCATCGATGCCCAGGCTTCAATCAGGGTGCCGTCCACGGTGAAGTGTTCCTTCGACAGCAGTCCAGCCCGCTCCGCACGGCCCTTGATAGCCTGAAAAAACGCCGTGGCCACCTCATGTTCGATAAGCCGGTCCCGGTTTTTGGAAAAGGTCGAATGATCCCAGACCTTATCCTCCAGGGAGAGCCCGACGAACCAACGAAAAAGCAGATTGTAATCCAGTTGCTCGACCAGCATCCGCTCGCTGCGAATGGTATAGAGCACTTGCAGCAGCGAAGCGCGCAGCAACTGCTCCGGCGGAATCGATGGACGGCCCGTGTGCGAGTACATCTTCTTGAACAAGGTCGCCAGATCCTGCAGGGCACTATCGACCATAATCCGAATGGGACGCAACGGATGGTCCTTGGGGACCCGTGCTTCCGGGGAAATATAGCAGAACATGGCCTGCTGCTTTGGGTCGTTGCCGCGCATAAGTTTTCTTCTGCAAATTCAGTTATTTATGCGCGAAATTGTACCAAAATAACGTCTCGGTTTCTAGTAAAATCAAGGACTTAGGCAGTGAGTTTTCAAAAGTCTGCCAGTCCGACCTCTTTGATAATTTGAAATTTGGATTAGGTTATTTTTTTCATAAGATTGGCCCTTTTGCTCTTAAGATAAAAGTCAATCCTTCGAAGAAGAACATAAATATACTCATACGTAAAATCAAATAATGTTATTTTTTTTGGATAGGATTTTTTGACTATATCAGCATATCGGTACGGGAAAACTGATATATCATATTCATTTCGAAGATATTCTACTATTTCACTATTTAAAGGTGTGAAGTTTTCAACACACTTAACAATGTATTTGAGCGAATCAACGAATGACAGGTGAGAATAAAGTTCTCTTCCAGCAAAATTTCTGTCTGAGGCAAACTTGACACTTTCGATTGTGTCGAGTATTTGAATTCCAGAAAAACCAACAAGTATCCCAGGCATTCCATTTATCATAAATTCAAGAATTGAACGCCCCATGCCTAATACGACAGCCGTATTTTCGTAATAATATGAAAAATCATGGCAATAACCTAAAAATTCTATATTTTTTTTATCAGAAAATTTATTTTTATATTTTTCAAACAACTTACCAGTTCCAGCGATTTTTATTTCAATATCGGAAGGTAATAAGTTTGCAACCTTCAAAAGCAATTCAAGTGAATTTATTTTGTCAGAATCAAACCTAGTTACAATCAAAATTCCCCGATTTGTCTTAGTTTTTTGCATTAAATTTATATATGCATGATTTATCAAAAGCCTGTTTTTAACTACTGCCACGCCTTTTTTGACATTAAGAGCTTTATCATATGCGCCAACCTGTGATAATTGCTCCTTAGAGACTGCTATATAAATACTTGCTGAATTTAATCGTGGGAATGGATTCGGCCCACCCATAATAGAACATAACAAGCTTATATTTTTGAAATATGTTTTTGCCAATAAACATGAAAAGTAGCAATCGCCATAATAAACATGAAGATAGTTATATTTACAAAGATTACTTTTTATAGCTTTAAAAAGTCTATAACTTAAATGAAATAATCTAAGATTTGACATATCGACACATGTTAAATCGCTATTTATTAAATTCAGATTTTCCCTATTGAGACTCAAATAACCGTTCTCTGCACAGATTATATGAAATGAATTTATTTTATTTCTTAAAGCTAAAAATTGTGAAACAAAACTTTTTATATGACCACCATGCCCATAGCGATCATTTATTACAAAAAGTATTCTCATTTTCGCTAATATTTTTAATTCATTTTTCATTTTTGCACCTCTATTTACACATCTATTAGCGATTTTCAGGCGCTTGCACATAACTGGGGTAATTTGAAAAAATCGGACACCAATGTTAATAACCCCATTTAACGGAGGTGTCGACATGACGAGAGGTCCTAACGGCCGCTACTCGAAGAAGCTTCGGAGCGAAACCGTGAAATTGATTGTTGCAGGTGGCGTATCTGCCTAAGAGGCATCACGCGAGCTCTCTTTGGCGAAATCCACCCTTGAAAACTGGGTGAGAGCTTACAAGGCCGGCAAGCTCGGCGAAATGGGTGGTCAGCAAAGTTCTTCGGATCTATCCACCAAACAAAGGCTGCGGTGAAGCAACGCCGCCGTAAATGGTTCGCCGAAGTTGGGTACCGACCGCCTGGTTGAGGAGAACCTCAAGTTGTTCCAGCACCGGCTTCGCCTTCATCACAATCACGATCTTTGACAATCCGTTTCGCTTCTTTTCCAAGGGGTCGCGGTTATTCCAGGGGAACGCGACTTCGCTGATGTAACGCGGCAAGTGGCGACGGCTAACAAAATGAAAGACCCCCTGTTTGGCTCTTTCGGGAATCGCATTGAAGGATTCGGCCGTGTTGACGTGGACCTGCCCTCGGGAAAACTCCTTGATGCCGTGGTGAACTCGCTCATGGCTGGCAAACTGTTGGCCGATGGCCACATAGGTCTGCAACTGGTCGGTCATGACGCAAGCCTTGGGGGAAACCACCTGCTTGATGTAGGGCGCCAGGACCACGTAGCTGTCACCGAGAATCAGTCCGGCTCGGCCTTCATTTCGAACTGCTCAAGAAGTTTCTGGTAATCGTAGGCGCAGTATTGGCTGCCACGGTCCGAATGGTGGATCAACCCGGCCGCTGGTCGTTTCTGTTGAACCGTCAGGAATAGCGCCCTACCAGTCAGGTTCTGTGTCATACGTTCAGCCATAGCGTAGCCGACGATTTCGACGTCCTTGACCCCTGCTAGGTAGAGCCGCCTTCGCCAGTAGGGATGTAGGAATGTCCGTAACCCAGACCTCGTTCGGTCCGCTGGGGGCAAAAGTTTGATTCAACAAGTTTTCCGCCACGGGCAAGTTATGGTTCGAGTTTGTCGTTGCTTTGAATTTGCGCTTCTGCCGACAGCGCAACCCCAGTTCCCGGCGTAAACGGTCAATGCGGTCACGGCCGGCCACAAAACCATCAGCCGCCAGTTCCGGCTGCAACCGTCGGGCACCATAGCTCTCGCGGGTGCGTTTGTGGGCGGCCTTGATCGCCACCTTCAGGCGTTCATCCTCCTGAGCACGACGTGAAGGCTTTCGCCCCCAACCAAGCATAAAAGCCGCCACGCGACAAGCCCAGTACGCGGCACATCACGGTGATCGGAAACAGGAGTCGCCATTGCTTCATGAACGCGTACCGGGCAGCGACTCCCTGGCAAAGTACGCCGTCGCCTTCCTCAGAAACTTCAGCCAGCTCCTTGTGCAACCGCTCATTTTCGGCTTCGAGATCCGCTACATAACGCGTCTCAGGCGGAGTTGGACGGTTCTCAGATGTATGGGTAGTTGCCATCCTGTTAGCCAGTGCCCCCTTGAGTATTGACAACCGCTTCGCTGCTTCCTGCTGGGACAGCCCTTGTTCTGGGTCCAATTTCACTGCCTCGGCTCGAAACTCCGGGGTGTAATATTGTTGTTTTTTCATGCCTCTTCCCTCTCGGTAGCATACCAAGTGGGAGTGTCTGTTGTCATCAGGCTACATCACAACTAAAAATTCATTTTAGATTACTTAAAGGGTTTGTATATTGATATTACCTAATTATTTTTCATTCGTAAAACTTCCGAGTTGAGTGGAGGACGTTTATTCTATTTTAAAAACCCCACCCAAATATTTCAGCGATTTCCAGAAATTGTTATACCCGCGCTCAATCTGCCACGCATCGGAGATAATCGTTTCACCATCAGCAACTAAACCGCAGAGAACCAGAGCAGCCCCAGCCCTCAAGTCAAGCGCCTTTACCTTGGCCCCTTTAAGCGCACCATTGCCATGAATTTTCAAAAGATTTCCAAATGTATTAAAAGTCAGGCCCATTTTTGCCATCTCTTCCGCATACCCATAACGGCCAGGGAAGCGAAGGTCGATTATTCTAGACTCCCCATTTGCGCATGCTGCATATGCAGCAAGGATAGGCTGAACATCTGAGTTAATGCCTGGATGAGGTCCGGTACTAATCTCAAGGGGATAGCAAGTACCTCCACGCACAATAAGTCGATCATCCCCATGGTAAAATTTCGCACCACTTTCACGAAGGTGAATCATTGCTACCTCCAGATCACGCATGGGGAAATGCTCAATTTCTACATCGCCATTAGTCATTACAGCGCCCACTAACCAGGTAATGGCCTCCATATTGTCAGGCATAACCGTATAAGACGTTCCAGTTAAACCATCTACGCCGATAACCTCGATGCGCTCTTGGCCAAAGACCTGGATCTTGGCTCCCATACTTTTGAGAAATGCTATCAAGTCAAGAATTTCCGGACGAATGTGCGGCCCCCATATGCGGGTCTTCCCTTTTGCTAATGTTCCGGCAATTATCGCATTCTCAGTTGCCCCTGTTGAGCGAATAGGTAAGTATATATCCGCTCCAACCAAGCCACCTTTGGGTGCTTCAGCACAAAGCATGCACCCTTCCTGCCAGACGTTCGCTCCCAATGCCTGGAGTAGCATTTCATGCAAATCAAATGACCTGTCGCCCAATTGGCAACCGCCAGGCAAGGGAACAGCGCCGGCACCAGTACGCGCCGTCAAAGCCCCGAGAATCAATAACGTGTTACGAATAGAGCGATCATCCCAATGTAAAGTCGATAAGGGTAATCCAGCTTCCTCTATAATGACTGTATTATTGTCAGGTAAATGGCACCGCTTACCCAACTTCTCAAGCATGCCGACATGAATTTGTGCATCAAGAAGAGAGGAAGGGTAATTGTTAATTGTTACCTTTTCACCACTTAGCAAAGACGCAGTTAGTAGCTTCAGAACACTATTTTTTGCACCCGATATTTTTACCGAGCCTTCGAGTCGACTTCTTTTTAGAACCAATATGTCACAATCCATCGGAACATTCCTTTATCAAATCTTCAAAAACATACTCAACTTCACGCTCCAAAAAAACTCCAAAACATTCACTAACCGCATCCTGTGCTAAACGAATAAGACATTTTACATCCGAGGCTGACGCCGTCCCCAAATTAACAATCCAATTCGCGTGCTCGGTAGCGATCATGGCATCGCCAATCCTCTTCCCCTTCAACCCGCATTGTTCGATATACCAGCCAGCAGCCCGGCCACTTGCGGGCTTGAATACAGATCCACAATTTTTTGGATTCGACGGCTGCTTGGCTTTTCGTGCTGCACGATGCGCTTGCATTGCGGCAAAAATTTGGTGCGATTCCTTGTCGACCCCGTACCTGAACCGAGTCATCAAAATTATCCAGCGATTCTGCATAAGCACAGAATTGCGGTGCCCAAAACCCATGTCATCGCAGCTCAAGGTTCTCACGTTTCCTTGATCGTCTAGAATATCAGCCGACACAAAAAGATCTTTGACTTCCCCTTCACTTGTGCCAGCATTGATCCTCACTGCGGCCCCGACGGTTCCAGGAATATCACACAGACCGTCAAAACCGCTGATTCCACGCATAGCGCAATCATTCGCTAACTTGGGGAGCATGACGGCAGCGCCTGCGGTTATCACTCTGCTATTATTATCAAATACCTGCGAAGCAAACTCCCCATCCAATTTGAGAACCAATCCTGGAAAACCCTGATCGGAGACAAGGATATTTGAACCGTGGCCGATTAAAAACCAAGGCAATCCCTTATCTTTGCACCACCTTAATGCCCCGGCAAGTTCGTCCAGATTATTTGGTTTATAAAAATATCTAGCGTTACCCCCAATGCGGTAAGTCGTCAATTTCTCAAGAGAGACATTTAAAGATAAATTCAGCATACGAATCTAAGGTGACCTCAACCAAGACAATTAATTCTTTTCTTTTATTTTTGCAGGCACTCCTGCGGCAACGCACCCTTCTGGCACATCTTTTGTTACTACGCTGTTTGCACCAATAATACTTTGAGAGTGAATTAAAATATTCCCAATTAATTTTGCCCCCGCAAAAACAACAACATTATTGCCAACTTGAGGATAAAAGTTCTTTTGTGCATCACCTTTTCGGGCACCACCGAAAGTCACTTGTTGATAAATAATACAATTTTCTCCAATATTAACTCCGTTACCTATTACAATTCCCGTTGGATGCGGGAATTGTAAACCAATACCTATCGAGGCGTTTGGACTTATGTAAACGCCGTAACCATTTTCCAACTTTCGAAATAATAATTTCGAAAATCTTTTATACCCATTTAAATACAAATAATTAGCAAGACGATAATATAAAATAACCTTTTGGCACCCTGCACCGAAGATTAATATTATTAAAAGTCTTAAATAGGAAAATTTTTTTCTTCCACCAAAGATCTCAATTTCGATATATCTTCTCAGTGAACTCATTTTATTAATCTATAAATTTTAAGAGAAATTGCCGAATAATGTGCAGTTAAGACAATACTATATACAGTTATTGTATAAGTTGCTGTAAAGGAAAAATAATAGGAGGCATAAAACACCAAAACAACTAAAATCATCCTAACAACGTTAAATCTTAGGTACAAGCCTTGCCGCTCGAACACATTTAGAATGTTCATTATTGGACCAGACACAAATTGTGCCATTAAATAGATGGCTAAAATCCTTGCAAAGACACCTGCTTTAATCCAAGTTTCGCCCAAAAATGTGTAAAACAACCATGGCCCGCCTATCATGAGAATAGCGGCAGGAATTAAACTGAACATGAAAAGCCTTATTAACACAAACTTTGTGAGTTTTCGTATTTTGTCTGGGCTTTTGCGTCCAATTTTTGCGATCTCACCATAGTAAGCTTGGCTAGTAGTTTGCCCAAATAAAGCAATCGGTAAAGCTAATGCCGTCAGGGCAAGCCCTAACTGCCCAGTGGTCTCAGTACCGAAAAGTTTGGCACTAAACACCAAGGGCGCTTGCACAGAAAAAACCAGCAAAAACTGCGAGGGCATACGATATTTAGGAAAGACTGAATAATGTTTAACCAAAAACAAAACACGCCTTATGGTGACATGTCGTTTATTGGCATTGAATTTATCCTTAAAATTATTTGCAAGGCTTAGAGTTCCTCCGGCCTGTGTCACCATATGCCCAAGTAACAACCCCAAAGGCTTCAGTGCAAGAAAACCGAGGCCGATCTTGACAAATGAACCGCTCACAGACTGCCAAACATTGGTTTTTGCAACTATCTTGAAAGCTTTTTCACGAGTTGCCCATTGGGAAAGAATCTCATAGAGTCCTGCCCCAATGACTGTAAAAATAAGCAACCACCAATAGGGAAGCAGTGTCTGCATATTGAGCAGATCCAATATCGGCCTTGCAAAAAGACTTAAAACAAGAGCGAAAACGGCCGACATAACACCCAAAGAAATCAGACACAGAGCAGCCAGATTGATAGCAAGTCCATCATTCTTGGGTAGAGGGAGCGCCATCGAATATGCCAGGGTTCCAAACGGGACAAGCATAGCCGTCATTGCCACAAAAACCGACAATACACCCATATGCTCAGGGGTATATATTCGGGTAATTATAGGTATCGAGATGGCGCCAACAACCTTGGCAACTCCTGAACCGCTGGCAAGCAAAGCCATATTTCGGAATACCGAATTGGAAGGACTATTGCTCTGCAAATTTTTAACAGAACGGCGTTTAATGCCACAGAGCTTTAATGACTTTCCCGCTGTGTCCACTTAAATCAAAACCTTAGTTATCAATGCGAACCCTTAAGGAGTTCCGGGGATGTTGTTTATTTGTTTAGTATCAATTGCCGGGACCTTGCCATTGCAGAGGAACCCAAGGGGCCATAGTTAACTTGTCAGCCGACTCCCGCCACGTTCAAGGGAATTCCGGGGACAGTATATTCAATTCATCTCCCCCAAACTGAAAGTATCCCGGGATTAGGCCTGACATTCGGAAATCCTCCCGGCAAAATAATGCGTACCATTCCTGGAATCCGTACCGTAGGCAGCATGTCGACAGCATCAGTGCTCTGCATAATAGCCACCCGGCTGGCAACGCTTAAAAACCGTTTTTCCACCACCCGCTTCACTCAAAATCCGCAACCCTTTTTTGCCGCAGATGCACGCAGATGAACACAGATGAAATCTTAAACCAAGAACCTGTTTTATGGTTTAAACACAAAGCCCAGTCCTTAAAGGTTTCCTCCTGCCTTTCCTCTGTGTCCTCTGTGGCTCGAGTGAGCGCAGCGAACGGGTGGTAAAACCTGCTTTTGCTTTTGCTTTTGCTTTTGCTTTTGCCGTTGTCTGCGTTCATCTGCGGCCATCTGCGACTAAACAGCCTTTGACCTTGATTCAAAACCTCGAGACGCAGATTGCGCAGATGTTCGCAGATAAAACCCTAAAAACTAAAACCTGTTTCACCACCCGCTTCGCTCGAGGCACAGCGGACACGGAGGTACAATCTGGGAAAAGCAAAATTTATCTTCTGTATATTTCCCGCCGGTGGCCATCCGATAAATCATTTTCCAAAAACATCTTCATGGCTTGAGGTCTTGCCGGCCTTATATTCCGCCCTGGCCTCGCGAATGCTCCCAAGGTACTCTGGACAGGTGGCCGCAAGCAGATTTTCGATGAATTCGTCGCGATCGCGCTTCTTCATTTTTTTTACCGCATCAATAATTTCCTGCGGATCGATTTCCATTTTCAAGGCAGTAGACATATGATTACTCCTTAACACCTTGATCTATCCACCAGCGACCTTCGTAATCAACAACCTTCCTTTACCCGCCGATGAAACCTAAAACCAAAAACCGTTTTTAGGTTTAACCCCAAGATCCAGGCTTTAAGGTTTTCTCCCGCCTTTCCTCTGTGTCCTCTGTGGCTCGAGAGAGCGCAGCGAACGGGTGGTAAAACCTGCTTTTGTTTTTGCTTTTGCCGTTGTCTGCGTTCATCTGCGGCTAAACATGCCCTTGTTCCAGAATCAAAACCTTGGACGCAGATTGCGCAGATGTTCGCAGAAAAACCTTTAAAACCAACATCTGTTTCACCACCCGCTTCGCTCGAAATCCACAACCTTTTTTTGCCGCAGATGCACGCAGATGAACACAGATGAAATCTTAAACCAAGAACCTGTTCTAGGATTTAAACCCAAAGCCCAGGCCTTAAAGGTTTTCTCCAGTTTTTCCTCTGTGTCCTCTGTGGCTCGAGAGAGCGCAGCGAACGGGTGGTAAAAACTTGCTCTTGCCCTTGACCTTATCCGCGTGTATCTGCGTTCATCTGCGGCTAAACATGTCCTTGACCCAGAATCAAAACCCTTAGACGCAGATTGCACAGATGTTCGCAGATAAAACCCTAAAAACTAAAACCTGTTTCACCACCCGCTACGCTCGAGGCACAGAGGACACGGAGGTACAATCTGAGAAAAG
>Ga0334900_1003320_pt1 | contig 12685 bp, 4 predicted proteins | sample GraSluR3_MG_2_FD_207231 | JGI IMG/M metagenome (GOLD analysis project Ga0334900, IMG submission 207231) | Sludge microbial communities from methane-producing bioreactor in Wageningen University, Netherlands - Granular Sludge_31_08-R3 | ecosystem: Engineered > Bioreactor > Anaerobic > Unclassified...
GGTTCGCTCCACCTGGAGGGGGCCGGAGAGGTCGGATTCCAGATCTACGACGGCCTGGTGGTCTCGCCGGCAACCCGGATGTCCAACGGACCGGCATCGGCCCTCCAGGGGAGGGGAGGGGAGGCCCCGCTCTTCCGTCAGATCGAGACCCTGGATTTTTTCGGGCATCCGTGGACCCTGGTTTTCGAGTCGACACCGAGCTTTGATTCGGGCGTGGACCGTTGGACGGCCCGAGGTATCCTGGTCGCCGGCCTGCTGATCAGCGCGCTGTCGTTCTTCTTCCTGCGCAATCTGGAACAGACCCAGGCCCGGGCCACCGCACTGGCCCGGGGCATGACCTCTGCCCTGCGCGAGAAGACGGCCGCATTGCAGGAGAGCGAGCGCAAGCTGCGAGCCATCACCGACTCGGCCCAGGATGCCATCGTCGTGCTGGACACCCGGGGCCGGGTGGCCTACTGGAATCCCGCGGCGGAGAGGATTTTCGGCTACCCCAGGCCGGAGATCCTGGGTGAGGAGGCCATCCCGCGGGTCGCAGCGGCATCCTCGCGCCCGGGGTTGATGCGAGAGCTGCGAAAGCTTGTTCGGAGCGGGGCCAGTCAGGCCTCGGGACGGACGGTCGAACTCATCGCCCGGAAGAAGGGGGGCGAGGAGTTCCCGGCAGAGGTTTCGGTCTCCGCGGTCCCGGTCGGGGAGGGGTGGCACGTTGTTGCGGTGGTTCGGGACATCACCGAACGGCGCCGGGGCGAGGAGGAGCGGGTGGCCCGGGAGGCCGCGGAAGAGGCCAGCCGGGCCAAGAGCGGGTTCGTGGCGAACATGAGCCACGAGATCCGCACTCCCTTGAACGCCATCCTGGGGTTCACCCAGGTGCTGGAGCGCGATCCCTTCCTGACGCCTCAGCAGGCCGAGCACGTGCGCACCATCAGCCGCAGCGGCACCCATTTGCTGCACCTGATCAACGATATCCTGGACATGTCGCGGATTGAGGCGGGACGGGTCCTGGTGCGAGCGGCGCCCTTCTGCCTGCACGATTTGTTGGATGACCTGGCCTTGATGTTCCGGTCGAGGGCTCACGCCAAGGGGTTGCAACTGCTGGAAGAGCGCGACCGGAGCGTCCCTCGCAGCGTGGTCGCGGACGAGGGCAAGCTGCGCCAGATCTTCATCAACCTGCTGGGCAATGCCGTCAAGTTTACCCAGGAAGGCGGGGTCGCGGTTCGGCTGCGTGCGGAGGAGGGTCTCGACCAACCCGGCTTCATCCGCCTGATCGCCGAGGTGGAGGACAGTGGACCGGGCATCTCTCCAGAGGATCTCGAGCATATCTTCGACGCGTTCGGCCAGGCCGAGGCCGGGCTCAAGGCGGGCGGGACGGGACTGGGCCTGGCCATCAGCCGTCGCTTCGTCGAGATGATGGGGGGGACTCTGGGCGTGGTCAGTGTGCCCGGCAAAGGCTCCTGCTTCCGATTCGACGTCCTGGTGGAGCCCTCGGAGGACCTGGCCGAGCGGGAGAAACCGGTTTTGCGTCGGGTCATCGGGTTGGAGCCCGGTTCGGGACCTTGGCGGGTCCTGGTGGTGGATGATATCGCGACCAATCGCGCCCTGCTGGTCGAACTGCTTCGCCCATTGGGTTTCCAGGTCCGGGAGGCCTGCGATGGAGCCGAGGCCCTGGAGGCCTTCACCCGGTGGTCGCCCCACGCCATCCTGATGGACATGCGCATGCCCGTCATGGATGGATACGAGGCCACTCGCCGGATCCGGGCCTCCGAATCGGGCGTCCGGACCCCGATCATCGCGGTCACGGCCAGCGCTTTCGACGACCTGCGGGACCAGGTGATGGCCGTGGGGGTGGACCGCTATCTCCGCAAACCCTTCCGTTCGGACGAGCTGTTGGAAGCCCTGGAGGAATGCCTGGGCCTGCGCTACGTGTATGAAGGGGTCCATTCCTCCCACCTTCCGAGCCTGCCTGAAGGTAGCCTGGCCGCCCTGCCCCAGGACCTTCTGCTGGCGATGCGGCAGGCTGTCGTGGAGGGGGACATGGGGCGTCTGGCAGAATTGTTGGGCCGGGTCGCTGACCCGGAGCTGGTGGGGCCTCTGCAGGCATTGGCGGACCGTTACGAATACGAGCGACTCCTGGAACTCCTGGGTCGCATGGAGGGTGGGTCATGAACCGGAATGCCGACCAGACCACGATCATGGTGGTGGACGACACGCCAGCCAACCTGCGTCTGCTGGACAGCATGCTGCGCGAGCGAGGCTACCGGGTGGTGGCCTTCCCCCGGGGAGACCTGGCCCTGGAGGCGGCCAGCAGGAATCCTCCTGACTTGATACTGCTGGACATCAACATGCCGGGCATGAACGGTTTCGAGGTCTGCGAGCGCCTGAAGGCGGAGGAGAACCTGAAGGAGATTCCAGTGCTGTTCATCAGCGCCATGACCGAGACCACCGACAAGGTCCGGGGCTTTGCGGTGGGCGGCCTGGACTACGTGATCAAGCCCTTCGCCTTTGAGGAGGTCCTGGCCCGCGTCGAGACCCACCTGGCCCTGCAGTGGGCCCGCAAGGAGATTGTCGCCAAGAACCGGGAGCTCGATGAGAGCTATCGCAAGCTCAAAGAGTTGGAGAGCCTGCGCGAGGCGCTGACCCGGATGGTCGTCCACGACCTTCGCTCGCCGTTGATGGGGATCCTGGGGTATCTCGAGTTGTTGGAGGAGGAGGCGGAGGGCTGTCTCAACGCGGAGGCCAGGGATCTCCTGGAGCACGCCAGGGCGGCGGCAACCGAGCTCACGAATCGGATCTCCACGATTCTGGATGTCTACCGTTTGGAAGAAAGGGCGATGCCTTTGAACATGGCCGGCATCGATGCGCGTGCCTTGGTGGAGGGGGCGCTCAAAGGGTTGGGCCCTCAACTGCGAGACGTCCAGGTGTCGATCCAGACTCCCGCGCAGTCGCTGGCGGTCACCTGCGACCAGGATCTGGTAGAGCGGGTTCTGGCCAACTTCGTGGTCAATGCCTTGAAGTTCTCGCCCCCGGGCTCCCCGCTGGTCGTCCTGGTGGAGAACCGTCCCGAGGGCGTGTGGTTTGGGGTGCGGGACCAGGGCCCCGGGGTGCCTGTGGAATACCGCGAGTCGATCTTCAACAAGTTCGAGCAGGTGGACGCCTGGCGACAGGGGCAGCGGCGCGGGACCGGACTGGGCCTGGCCTTCTGCAAGCTGGCCGTCGAGGCGCACGACGGTCGGATCGGGGTGGATTGCCCGGAAGAGGGAGGCAGCACCTTCTGGTTCACCATCCCTTCGTCGAATCCGTGAGGGGCTCCGGAGCCAGTCCGATCCGAGAAATGAAGTAAGCCTCAACCAGGTGGGGGAAGGATGGACCTGGTCGAGGCTTGGAAGTGCCTTTGACACCCAGGCGTCGGATCCTCCTGGGTTTCCTGAGATTTCTCGAATAGGTTGTGGGCCCGGCCGGCAGCGATCGATGGCTCGGAGTGGCGTCCCGCCTCTTCTGGCCGGAGTCCGCCATGGCTCTGGCTGTCGGGTCCGTCCCCAGGCTGGGGCGCTGGAATTTCCGCTCTGGGACTTCTCGAACTTTCGATCTCCAACTGGCCGTTCGCGGGGTTAAAAGGAGAAGGCCCGGAGTTTTGCTCCGAGCCTTCAAAAATGTTCCCGGCGGTGACCTGCTCTCCCACCCCGTCACCAGGGCAGTACCATCGGCGCTGGAGGGCTTAACTTCCGTGTTCGGTATGGGAACGGGTGTGGCCCCTCCGCTAAAGCCACCGGGAAACTCTAATCCGAAGAAACCATGGGAAACGGAAGCAGGTTCCGTCAACAAACCTCAAGACCGGTCTCACCCGACCCGTCTACGCAAAGTGACTGTGTTGAAGCCCTCGACTGATTAGTACCGGTTAGCTGCACCCGTTACCGGGCTTCCACCTCCGGCCTATCAACCTGGTGGTCTTCCAGGAGTCTTACCCGCTCTCGCGGTGGGACACCTCATCTTGGGGTGGGCTTCACGCTTAGATGCTTTCAGCGTTTATCCCATCCGGACATAGCTACCCGGCTCTGCCCCTGGCGGGACAACCGGTTCACCAGAGGTCCGTCCATTCCGGTCCTCTCGTACTAGGAACAGCTCCCCTCAAGTCTCCAACGCCCACAGCAGATAGGGACCGAACTGTCTCACGACGTTCTGAACCCAGCTCACGTACCGCTTTAATGGGCGAACAGCCCAACCCTTGGGACCGACTTCAGCCCCAGGATGCGATGAGCCGACATCGAGGTGCCAAACCACGCCGTCGATATGGACTCTTGGGCGTGATAAGCCTGTTATCCCCGGGGTAGCTTTTATCCGATAAGCGACGGCCCTTCCATTCGGAACCGCCGGATCACTAGCTCCGTGTTTCCACTCTGCTCGACATGTACGTCTTGCAGTCAAGCTCCCTTGTGCGCTTACACTCTACGGCTGATTCCCAACCAGCCTGAGGGAACCATTGAGCGCCTCCGTTACTCTTTGGGAGGCAACCGCCCCAGTCAAACTGCCCACCAGACGCTGTCCCTGGAATGGATTACATCCCAGGTTAGAACCCCAGCCACTTCAGCGTGGTATCCCAAGGACGGCTCCGCGTAACCTGGCGGCCACGCATCAAAGCCTCCCACGTATCCTGTACAGAAGTAACCAAGATCCAACATCAAGCTACAGTAAAGCTCCACGGGGTCTTTCCGTCTTGCTGCGGGTACTCTGCATCTTCACAGAGTTTGCAATTTCGCCGAGATCCCTCTTGAGACAGTGCCCAACTCGTTACGCCATTCGTGCAGGTCGGAACTTACCCGACAAGGAATTTCGCTACCTTAGGACCGTTATAGTTACGGCCGCCGTTTACTGGCGCTTCGATTCAAACCTTCGGATTGCTCCTGAGCTCTCCTCTTAACGTTCCAGCACCGGGCAGGCGTCAGCCCCTATACTTCGCCTTGCGGCTTGGCAGAGACCTGTGTTTGTGTTAAACAGTCGGTTGGGCCTATTCTCTGCGGCCCCAGCCAGCTCAAACGGGCAAGCCGTCTCACCAGCCAGGGCACCCCTTATCCCGAAGTTACGGGGTCAATTTGCCGAGTTCCTTAAGAGGGATTACCTCGCCGCCTTGGTATGTTCTACCCGTCTACCAGTGTCGGTTTGCGGTACGGGCACGAACGGTCTGGCTAGAAGTTTTTCCAGGCAGTGTGGGCTCAACCACTTCGGGACCTTGGTCCCTCGCATTCACCTCTCAGGCGCAAGCTCAGGGGGATTTGCCTCCCTGAGCACCCTACAGGCTTGGTCCCGGACGACCACCGCCGGGTAGGCCTACCCTACTGCGTCACTCCCTCGCTCATAACGAACGTTCGTGGGGCCGGAATATGAACCGGCTATCCATCGCCTACGGCTTTCGCCCTCGGCTTAGGTCCCGCCTTACCCTGGGAGGACAACCCTTCCCCAGGAAACCTTAGACTTACGGCGGAGAAGATTCTCACTTCTCTTTACGCTACTCATGCCGGCATTCGCACTTCCGATACCTCCAGGGCTCCTCGCGGTACCCCTTCACAGGCCTACGGAACGCTCCCCTACCACTGTCAGACGAATCTGACAATCCGACGCTTCGGTACCCAGCTTGAGCCCCGTTACATTTTCGGCGCACGGCAACATCGACCAGTGAGCTATTACGCACTCTTTAAAGGGTGGCTGCTTCTAAGCCAACCTCCTGGCTGTCAGTGAAGCCGTACTTCCTTTTCCACTTAGCTGGAATTTAGGGACCTTAGCGGTCGGTCTGGGCTGTTTCCCTTTTGACTATGAGGCTTATCCCCCACAGTCTGACTGCCGGGCAGTTCATCCTGGTATTCGGAGTTTGATGGAGTTCAGTAACCTGTCAGGGCCCCTAGCTCTGTCAGTGCTCTACCCCCAGGACTTAACACCCGACGCTAGCCCTAAAGCTATTTCGGGGAGAACCAGCTATCACCAGGTTCGATTGGCATTTCACCTCTATCCACAGTTCATCCGAAGTTTTTGCAACAACAACCGGTTCGGGCCTCCACGCACGATTAGATGCGCTTCACCCTGACCATGGATAGGTCACCTGGCTTCGGGTCTACTACCACGGACTCATTCGCCCTGTTCAGACTCGCTTTCGCTACGGCTCCGGACCCTCAGGCCCTTAACCTTGCCCGTGACAGTAAGTCGCCGGCTCATTCTACAAAAGGCACGCGATCAGCCCGGTCGAAACCATAGGCCTTTCACGGCTTGTAAGCACGCGGTTTCAGGTTCTATTTCACTCCCCTCCCGGGGTTCTTTTCACGCTTTCCCTCACGGTACTGCTCACTATCGGTCGGAAGGTCGTATTTAGCCTTGGAAGATGGTCCTCCCAGCTTCCCACGGGGTTTCACGTGTCCCGCGGTACTCAGGAACTCATCACGGAAGCCTGTGCCTTTTCGCCTACGAGGCTATCACTCCATCTTGCGTGCCTTTCCATGCAGCTTCGGCTAAAACACAGGTTTCTGACTTCCGGGGCGCCCTGCCGGACACCCGAGATGAGTCCTACAACCCCGGATGGACAACGGCGGCAGCCTGTCACGTCCATCCAGTTTGGGCTTGTCCCCGTTCGCTCGCCACTACTTGGGGAATCTCGGTTGATTTCTTTTCCTCCGGCTACTGAGATGTTTCACTTCGCCGGGTTGTCTGCGTGACACTATGTATTCATGCCACGCTCCAGGTTCTTCATGACCTGGTGGTTGCCCCATTCGGATATCCCCGGATCAAAGCTCGCTCGCAGCTCCCCGGGGCTTTTCGCAGCCTGCCACGTCCTTCATCGGCGCCTTCCGCCTAGGCATCCACCGCGTGCCCTTACTTACTTCAACCTGCACCTCGCGCAGAACCACCCCCCAAAACAGGAGGCAGCCCAACAAAAGGAGGCAGGGTGAGAATCTCAAGGTTCTCGACGGAATTGCTTCCGTTTCCCATGTCTTCTTCGGTTTTCAAAGAACAAGACCAGACTCAAAAAGCCCGGTCCCTGGCAACTGAATAACGGCGTGAGCTTGATGATCGATCGACCTGGGAGTTCTGAGAACCTCGGCCCCTCACCACACACCACCACCACCCGAAAGGGCAGGGGAGGAGGCGGCTCAAACAGAGCCAGGTCTCGGGTCTCCGTAGAAAGGAGGTGATCCAGCCGCACCTTCCGATACGGCTACCTTGTTACGACTTCGTCCCAATCATCAGCCGTACCTTCGGCGCCTGCCTCCTTGCGGTTAGCTTGGCGACTTCGGGTACAACTAACTTTCGTGACGTGACGGGCGGTGTGTACAAGGCCCGGGAACGTATTCACCACAGCGTAGCTGATCTGCGGTTACTAGTGATTCCGACTTCATGCAGGCGAATTGCAGCCTGCAATCCGAACTGAGACCGGCTTTTTGGGATTCGCTCCCCCTCGCGGGTTGGCTGCCCTTTGTACCGGCCATTGTAGCACGTGTGTAGCCCTGGACATAAGGGCCATGCTGACTTGACGTCATCCCCACCTTCCTCCGCCTTATGACGGCAGTCTCCCCAGAGTGCCCGACTTGACTCGCTGGCAACTAAGGATAGGGGTTGCGCTCGTTGCGGGACTTAACCCAACACCTCACGGCACGAGCTGACGACAGCCATGCAGCACCTGTCCACCAGCCCCGAAGGGCGGACACTGTTTCCAGCGCCTTCCAGTGGATGTCAAACCCAGGTAAGGTTCTTCGCGTAGCGTCGAATTAAACCACATGCTCCACCACTTGTGCGGGCCCCCGTCAATTCCTTTGAGTTTCAACCTTGCGGCCGTACTCCCCAGGCGGGGCACTTAATGCGTTAGCTGCGGCACAGAAGGGGTCGATACCTCCTACACCTAGTGCCCATCGTTTACGGCGTGGACTACCGGGGTATCTAATCCCGTTCGCTACCCACGCTTTCGCTCCTCAGCGTCAGAGACAGACCAGAGAACCGCCTTCGCCACTGGTATTCCTCCCGATATCTACGCATTTCACCGCTACACCGGGAATTCTGTTCTCCTCTTCTGCCCTCAAGAGACGCCGTATCTCGGAAAGCTCCAGGGTTGAGCCCTGGAATTTCCTCCGAGACGCGCGTCCCCGCCTACGAGCTCTTTACGCCCAGTAAATCCGGACAACGCTTGCATCCTACGTATTACCGCGGCTGCTGGCACGTAGTAAGCCGATGCTTCCTCAGTGGGTACCGTCCGTTCTCTTCCCCACTGACAGAGGTTTACGACCCGAAGGCCTTCATCCCTCACGCGGCGTCGCTGCGTCAGGCTTTCGCCCATTGCGCAATATTCCTCACTGCTGCCTCCCGTAGGAGTCTGGGCCGTGTTTCAGTCCCAGTGTGGCCGATCGTCCTCTCAAACCGGCTAACCGTCGTCGCCTTGGTAGGCCGTTACCCCACCAACCAGCTGATGGTCCGCAGGCTGATCCTCTCGCCCGTTGCCAGTTTGCCACCACCAGGATGCCCCGGTCGTGGCTCATTCGGTATTAACCATCCTTTCGGACAGGTATCCCCAGCAAGAGGGTACATTACCTACGTGTTACTCACCCGTCTGCCACTAGACCCTGGCGAACCAGGGCCCCGTTCGACTTGCATGTGTTAGGCACGCCGCCAGCGTTAGTCCTGAGCCAGGATCAAACTCTCCATCGAATTCGTCCGTCAACACCCGAAGGTGCCGACAAAAACAAAACGATAGGAGCAGATTCGCTCTCTTCGTTATTGACATTTCATCCCAACCAGGCCGAAGCCCGGATGGAACGCTCAGGCAATCACACAAGCTCTTTCGCCGTTATCCAGTTGTCAAAGACCAGGCTCCTCGGTCAACGGCCACCATTCTACGTCAGAGAACTTCGGCTGTCAACCCGCAACCCTTTTTCTCGACCTGCACGCACCAGGCGCCGGCGGGGCGGTTGCGCTCCCTGGCCCCCGGTTCCCCGGGGGCCAGGACATCCTAGCACCGGGACTGCTCCGCGTCAACATGGCCGCGTGACGAATTTCGTGGCCCCTGGTCTCGGGCTTGGAAACCCTGGGAAATCTGTGTTTCAGCGCTCAACCGGTTCCTCGATGTTCTGGCGGACCGCCTCTCGCACCGAAGCTGGGACCCCCTTCGATTCCAAGAACGTCCCGATTCCGCCCGCGCCGTCCACCGCCTGGAAGACCACCTCGAGCCACTCCGGGTGGACGACCAGGCCCGGGCTGTTGCGCACCGACTGCATATAGTCGTCCAGGATCACCTCGCGGGGAGTGCCCAGGGACTCCAGGAGCAATGCGGTCAGGACCCCGGTCCGATCCTTTCCGGCCGAACAGTGGAAGAGGAGGGGGAGGCTGTGGCGGTTGGCCAGGAGTTCGAAGAAGCCCCGTATGGCCTGTCGGTTCTCGACCAGCAGCACCCTATAGGCCTCGGCCCCCCGGCCGCGGCTGCTGGACATCGGCAGCCGAAGGTGGTGGGGGATCGAGCTGGTCAGTGCCAGGCGGTCTGGACCGTCTTTGTGAATCTCGGAGTCCACCCGGAGCTCCAGCACGGTGGAGAGCTTCAGAGCCTGCACGGTGGCGACGTCGGCCTCCGTCAGGAAGCAGAGTGCGCCCGAGCGGTAGACCAGGCCGGTGCGGACGAACCCGTCGCGGGTGGGCAGGCCGCCCAGGTCCCGGGTGTTCCGGGTTGCCGCCAGCCGGACGGCGCGCTGCAGATGGGTGCGCCGGGGGGGCGTGGAGGGCGTCGGGGGGGCTGCCAGTGCGGGCAGGACCAGTCCCATCAACACCAACAGGCAAACCAGTCTCCTCATGATGGACCTCCCCGTCTTCCGGATTCCCCTGTCGACTCGGGCTCAGGGTGACATGATAGCACGAAGCCGCCCGGGGGGCGGCGTCGTGTCGCGGAAGAGGGCGGCTTCGCGGCGTAGGGGCCGGGTCAGCTCTCTCGGGGGCCTTCCTCCAGGAGGGTGCTCTCGGGCGCTGCGGCGGTCCTCACCGACGCGACGGCGTGGCGGAGGATGGCCTGGCCCCCCTGCACGATCGAGTCCTTCTTCCAGGTCTCGGTCAGGCCCTTGCCCAGGATGCTCACGGCGCTGCCGGTGCCGAAGGCCAAGCCCTGGACTGTGCCGCCGATCACCGCGCCGGCGCCGGCCAGGACCTTGCCCGGGATGTTGAGGTTCGGGTCGCCGAGAGTCCGGCTCAAGCCGGCCCCAACCTGGCGGGCGGTGCCGACCAGGGCGCACACCACGCCGGTCACGCCGCCGACGGCCGCGGCTGCGGCTCCCATGGCCAGGGTCTTGGCCGTCTTGATCAGGGGGATGTCGATCGGCTTCTCACCGTCTTCCAGTTTCCTGGCCCCCAGCTCGGCCAGGTCCTGGCGAAGTTCGGAGGAGAACCCCTGGAAGCCCTGACGGGTTTTTTCGAAGCCGTTGACGGCAGCCTGGCCGAGGGTCAGTTCGCGGGGGGCGGAACGGTCCACGGTGCGTGCGCCGTGGACAAGTCCGGCCACGGCACACACCGGAAGCGCCACGGCGGCGCCTGCGGCCACCAGCGGAGCCGCGGCCAAGGTGCCCAGGATCTTCAGGTTGGGCCCGATGGTCTCGGTCTTCCAGAGGTTCACCAGGGCCGAGGCCGTCGTGCCGACGCTGGCCTGGACGGCCTCACTGCCGAAGGCGCCCAGGCCGCCGACCGCCCCGCTCAGACTGGAGCCCAGGTAGTTTGCGCTGAGGATGGTCCGGTCGACGAGCCGTTCGACCATCGTTTTCTCAGGCTCGGGGGGCGGCGCCGACGGGCGAGGGGTGGAGTATGGGGTCTGCGAGGAAATCTGCATGGTCATTCTACTTCTCCCAGGCTTCGTGGATGACGCCGCCGGCCACGTGGACGGCAAGCTTGGTGCTGTTGACGATGGGGCGCAACGGGCCGTGGTTCCATCCGTCCTGGAGGCCCTGCGGAACGGCTCGCTTCAGGCCCTTCCAGGCCAGAGCCGGGCCGGCCACCAGGTTCAAGGGAGCGGCGGCGATTTTGCCGATTCGCGCGCCCAGACCCGCCTGTTTGTTCGTGAAGGCCGAGGCCACGTCCTTGGCTCCGGTGATGGCGCCTGCCACCAGGCCCGAGACCAGGCCCACAGCACCCGACACTGCACCCGAGAGGACGCCGCCCGCGACGGCAAAGACGGGGCTGAGGATGGGCACGTCGTGGGGCTTCTCGCCCTCCGAGAGCTTCTGGGAGCCGAACTCCTCGAGGGAGCTCACCATCGCACCGGTCATGGTGCGGGCCTGACCGGGCTCGGGCGGGCCGGTGAACCGTCGCGCCACTGCGCTGCTGGCGTCGGCCTTCAGTGGGGCCTCCTGGCTCCGATGCTCCTGGCGCACCGCGTTGATGCCGGCGCCCAGGCCGTACAGGACTGCCACCGGGATCGACAGGAGGGCGCCCGGAACCGCCGCCAGGGTTCCCAGGATCTTCAGGTTGGGACCGATGGTTTCGGCCTGCCAGAGGTTCTCGACGATCTCGCAGGCCAGGCGGGGAGCCTGGAGGAGGGCCGCGGTGGTCTCGGTGGCCGCGCCGACCACAGCCCCGGAGGCGTAGTTGCCCAGGGAACGCGAGGCGCTGAAGCGGTCGGCGAGCCCTTCCATCTCGTGCTTGACTTCCATCGAAGCGGAGGGCCTGGGAGGCTTGGTGGGGGAGGGTTCGGGCGACCGACCGGTGACTCGGATGTCCATCGTGGTTCCTCTTCGATCTCCAGGGTTGCTGAAGTCTTGGCTTCAACAACCACAGTCTGCCGAAAGCGCCTGAAAAATCCGTGATAGGACATTTGGACCAGGGACGGCTGGCCCGATCAGGACGGTCTAGGGGTTGGAGCGGAAACCCCTCGGTCGCCTTGCCGCTCGATGGGATGCACCCGCGCGGGGCGCCCGAGGGTCCTCGGCGATGCTCGGTCCGGATACTCACACAGACTCCCAGATGTCTTCCGGTGGAGGTTCGCTGGGAGTCGAAGGCGGGTGCAGTCCGGGTTTGCCTTCCCGGGGAGCGTAGAAGAAGCGTCGGGTCGGCAGGGCGAAGTCGATGCCGGGGTCGGCCCGGAAGCGTCGCAGGACCTCTTCGACGATCCCGGAGGCTGTCGAGCGACGCCGTCGTGGCGGGCACAGGTAGCGCAGCGTCAGGCGGACGCCGTTCTCGGCCAGGGATACCCAGACGATGGGCGTGAAGTGCCGATAGTGGATCAGGAAGCCTTCGGCCGCCCGGACCTGCTCGGCCGCCTCTTCGCTCGGCACCGGAGAGGCGGCCACCCCGACTTCGGTGAGGACCTGGCGCGCCTTCTCCCAGTCGCTCTCGAAGCTGACGGTCAGGGCCACCTCGTCCCAGATGTAGGGGAAGGCCTGGTGGTAGTTGGCGACGGAACGGGTGAATAGGTGCCCATTGGGAACGTGGAGGACCCGCCCCGTGCTCTGGTCGGCATCGACCCAGTTGCCGACCTCCATCAGCGAGAAGTCGAAGAGCCGGATGTCCACCACGTCTCCGATCGGGCCGCCATCCAACTGGATCCGGTCGCCCACCTGGAACGGCCTTTGGATGAGGAGATAGAGCGAGCCCGCGGCATTCAGGATGGGCTCTCGGAGCATCTGCATTCGGTTAGGACCACGAGACCCCGAGATTCCGGGTTCTGGAGCGGTTGGGGTCCAGAAACTCCTTGGCA
>Ga0334900_1003328_pt1 | contig 12660 bp, 10 predicted proteins | sample GraSluR3_MG_2_FD_207231 | JGI IMG/M metagenome (GOLD analysis project Ga0334900, IMG submission 207231) | Sludge microbial communities from methane-producing bioreactor in Wageningen University, Netherlands - Granular Sludge_31_08-R3 | ecosystem: Engineered > Bioreactor > Anaerobic >...
CTAATTAGTATTTTGATTTTTCTTGTCTTTCCTTCTTCTAAATAGTGAGCTTATTTTCTTAATAATAAAATACAAAATCAATATAAATGGTATAAATGGAATTAACCATACAACAACAGTTAAAAAATTAACTGAAAAGTTAAGCATAGAGTTAAATCCATCTTTTATCGCAAATGCTATTTTATCAAAGAAGTTCACACCATGAAACTCTGTTACTGCTTTTTCTCTCAACCTTAAGTCTAGGGTGCTCATAGCTACTTGATTGTCGATATAGTTCATTCTTCCTATTATGCTTTCAATTTCATAAACAACTCTTTCTAACTCTCTTTCAACTTTCAATATATCTTCAACAGTTTCAGCTTTATCTAAGAGATTAGTATAAGCATCTCTTTTATCTTCAAGCATATTAAGTCTAGCCTGTAAATCTATATACTCTTCAGTAACATCTGTTGTATTTGTTGAACTATTGGTTTCCTCTCCAATTTTACCTAACTCACTTAGAAGCTCTTCATAATTTTCACTTGGAATTTTAATTGTAAGATTCGCATAGTTTGAACTATCACCTGAGTAATGATGAATGTATGTTATTTCACCATTCATTTCCCTAATCTTCGTCTTAACATTGTCTAATGCATCTTCAATAGAGTTTACTTCTAATGACATAGTTCCAGTTTTAATCACCTTAAGACCGTATGTCCCTTCTCCTGATTCTCTACTCGTACTGTTTTGATAGTCTGCTTCACTTGGCATAGCAGAATCATTGACCATAGAAGAAGAACACCCTGCGAATACTAGAAGAAAAAGTATCAAGGACAAAAACACTTTTTTATACATTTGTGTCGCCTCACTTTATTATTTTACTTTATTGATTTAAAAAGATTCAACTTTGTTCCATCTTTATACTTATAAATTCTGCCATCCTAACACCATCTACTGCTGCAGACATTATTCCACCTGCATAACCTGCTCCTTCGCCTCCTACAAACAACCCATTAATACTAGTTTGCATAGTCTTATCTCTCACAATTCTTATAGGTGAACTACTTCTTGTTTCAACACCAGTTAAAACATTATCTTTATGAGCAAATCCCTCTATTCTATTATCCCAATATGCCAATGCTTCTCTTAAGGTTGTAGTAACAAAGTTTGGCAATACTTCATTCAGATTAGCAAACTGGGTTCCTGGTGAGTAACTAGGCTTGACTGATTTAATATCGTGACTTAAGCTGTCATTTAAAAAATCTCCGACTAACTGAATTGGCGCATTAAAATTTTCTCCACCCAGTTCATAAGCGAGTTTCTCATACTTTTGTTGAAACTCTATACCAGCAAGTGGATGGTCACTCCCAAAGTCTTTAGGTTCAACACCAACCAAAATAGCTCCATTTGCGTTTTTACCTGCTCTAGAATAATAACTCATACCATTAGTAACTACTTCTTTATCGTTTGAAGATGATGCTACTACTAACCCTCCTGGACACATACAAAAAGAATATGCAGACCGATTATTCTTTGAGTGATACTTCAATTTAAAAGTAGCAACATCAATATTTGGATGATTCTTTAGTTCACCATATTGAGATTCATTTAGTCTTTCTTGTAGCATCTCTATTCTTAACCCAATTGAAAACGGTTTTGGTTCAATTATAAGGTTGTTTCTATGAAGCATTTTGTAAGTTTCTCTTGCACTATGACCTATTGCAAAAAGAACATTATCACTGTAAATATTCTCATTATTGTTAACTATTACACCTTTTATATTTCCATTTTCATGAATAATGTCAGTAACAAAGTGATTAAAAAGAACCTCGCCCCCATTATCAATAATCTCTTTTCTCATATTAACAACTACTTCTCTTAAGTTATCAGTACCTATATGTGGCTGATAACTATATAATATTGTTTCTGGTGCACCGTGCTTAACAAATGTCTCTAAAACTGGCATGGTTCTTTCATTCTTTATATTAGTTGTTAACTTACCATCAGAAAAAGTCCCAGCTCCACCTTCCCCAAATTGAACATTAGTATTTAGATCAAGATTGCCCGTTCTCCAAAACTCATGGATTTTCTTAACTCGTTCATCTACCATAGAACCTCTTTCAAGTAATATAGGGTTATATCCATTTTTAGCTAAAAAATAAGCAGCAAATAAGCCACATGGACCACTTCCAACAATTATTGGTGGCTTCATTAAATTACTTGCAAAATTTGGAAATCTGTATTCTTTATCTTTAACAAATGATACATTCCTGTGATTTTTTCCAAGAAAATAATCCTCATCCTTAAGACTGATATCCACAGTGTAAACATAGTTTTGATAACTTTTTCTCGCATCAAAGGCTTCTTTAACTAATCTGTACTCTAAAATATCATCCTTTGAAAGACCATACTGCTCCTGCAAAGCTTCCATATATTTGCCTCTATTATCAATATCAGTTTTTATATTAGAAATTCTAATCATTTGACCATCTCCTTACATATAAATTTTAACACATTTAATTAGTATAAACACTTTCTTTATTTGCAATTGACATAATATATATTTATAATAAATATAAAATAAACTGAATAGGTGATGAAATGAAGACTGTAAATACAAGAGGGCTTGCTTGTCCTGAGCCTGTTATACTTACTAAAAGAGCTTTAAGTGAAAGCAAAGGCGATATAAAAGTTCTTATAGACAACGATGTTGCAAGAGAAAATGTGTTAAAACTATTAAAAAATAGTAACTATCAATACGATCAAGTTGAAACTGAATCTGGATTTGAGATAATTGTAAAAAACACAAAAGCCAAGTCTGAAGGTTTAAGCGATGAGAGTTTAATTGTTCTTTGTAAATCAGATTTGTTTGGTCAAGGCGAAAGAAAGCTAGGAAATACTCTTATGAAAAGTTTTTTTTATTCTCTTACTGAGTTATCATCCAAGCCAAAAAAAATCATTTTTATGAACAGTGGAGTAAGATTAGCCTTATCTGGCTCCCCTATTTTAGAATCACTGAAAATACTTGAAAATAGTGGATGTGAAATATTATCCTGCGGGACTTGTCTAGACTACTATAATGTAACTGATGAACTATCTATCGGGTCTATAACTAACATGTATACATCTGTAGAATTACTAGCAAACTCAAATAAAGTAATATCCATATAAATAGCAGCACGCAAATCAATGCGTGCTGCTATTTTTATGCTTGGTTAATTTTTTCTTTTTTGATTTTTGTAGCTATGTAAATAAATGGCGTATCTAAAACTGCGACAATCAGCTTTAAGACATATGTGGTTAATAATATTTCCAGAAATACTTGAGTCGGAAATACCCCATAGAAAGCTATGAAAGTAAATATTGCTGAGTCAATAAACTGACTCACAATAGTACTTGCATTATTCCTAATCCATAAATGCTTCATTTCTGGCAATTTGCTTTTCCAGAAGCTGTATGCCCATATATCATGAACTTGGCTTAAAAAATACGCTACTAGACTAGCAAATGCTATTCTTGGCATTATACCAAAGATAACTTCTAATGATTCCTGTGCAAAATCAGAAACATGAGGTTCAAAGGCCAGACTAATCTGCATAATAATCGTCATACTAACCAAAGTTAAAAGTCCTATATATACACCTTTTTTTGCTTTTTCTTTTCCATAAATTTCCGATAGTATGTCAGTAGCCAAGAAAGAAGTTCCATAAATTATATTTCCTAACGTAACTACTAATCCAAATAACTCTATAGTCTTAATCACTTGAACATTAGCTATTATCGCTGCAATAGCTATCCAAACATATAGTCCTATTTCATCGAATAATTTATAAAAAAGTAAGATTGCTGCAAAATTCACCAGCATCAATATCAACCATAATGCAATACTATTCATTTCAACCACTCCACACTTAATTCTCTGGAGTACTTTATCATATACTTTACTACTTGTCTACCAGCTTCCACCGCCACCTCCGCCAGCACCTCCACCAGCAGAACCTCCGCCAAAACTTGATCCTCCACCTCTACTTGAAGGAGGTGTTGAAGCCATGCTTGTTTGCAGAGTATTGAAACTACTAGAAAATGCTTGATTAAACATCATGGCATTAAAGCCTGTTCTATACATTGCTGAAGAAACATACCAATTAGGTGGCTCAATAGTGATATCTTCGAATTTTTTAGCCCACTTATCCGAAACCCCTAAAACAAGTGCAAAAGCTAAAGTATCATAGAAGTATTCTGGATTATCATCTACTAATCTCTCTAATCTATCCTTTTCAGCAGTTTGCAAGAATGTTCTAAAGCCTAATATGAGATTTAACACTTGATCACCATATGGAGTTCTTTTAGGCATTATAGAACTTATAAATATCATAAAAATGGAACTAACGGCTATCATAACAACATCTGAAAAAGTGAGCAAAGATATCCCTGCCAATGATAGCCCACCAAAAACTATTGGGACAACGACAAGCAACATCAAAAACGCTTTTATAATAGTTTTAGCACTTCTCATGTGTTTATTTGTATCTAAATAATAAACAAAGAAAAGGACCGGTAATAATATAAACGCTGTGCCTATAGCTCCAATAGCAACACCAAGCATAGCAGAATACAGCTCTATTCCAAATGCTATAGATAAGAAAGCAAATGTAGATAGAAATGCCATCACTACAACTAAGGCTCTCAGCTTAAGACTGGTTTTTTCATATATCGATCTTTCTGTAGGATAGAAATATGCTCTAATCTGAGAAGTAACAACATTTAAAGTGGTATAAAATGTTTGTTTTAAATCAGCTGACTTTACATATTTGCCGTCTCCATAAACATCAAATAAATCGTTAAACATAATATTCTCAAAGCCTTTAGGATTTTGCAATTCTTTAACTTTTTCTAATGTAAATTCCTTTTTACTAAATTTATTTGCTAATCTTGAAAAAGCAGTTGAGTCATCTTCCTCATCTTCTATTATTTTCAAATACCCTTTTGAAGCCCAATAGATTATCAAAGAAGTTACATCCCTAGGATCTACCGTATCGTTTATAATATAACCAACTTCTGCAGAAGTCATATTATTAGGAGGATAAAACTGTATCGGTGCTACTAGTTTATTATCCCGACCATATCTAACCCAAAAGAATAAAGCTAAAACAGAAAAAATAATTGCAATTGCATAATACCCAAATCGGTATGGATTTAGCACTGCTTCAAGTGGTTTTGCATCAGAATAATATCCTTCTGGTAAAACTAAAGCTACTGTTACTCCTTCATAATTTGTCAACTCTCTATTAGTGCTTGCATAAATTGTATTACCTTCAATATGATAGTCTACAGAAGTGTTGTCTTCTGCGTTAAAATACCCTACTGTAAAGTTTAAGCTATCAGCATCAAAACTTTTTGGCATTTCTATTTTAAAATTAGCTTCTCTTACTATAGTATCCCATTCTGTACCAATCAAGTTGTAATAAAATTCATCATAATCAGCAATTCGGTCATCCCCAATAATAAATTCATATGTGATAGTATAACTCTGACTTCCACTTATATAAACATCGGGATTTCCTATTCTAACTTCAACATAATTACTTTGACTAGTTACAGTATATTGATGATCTTTGACCTTTATCCCTCTAATACGTGCATCACTGTTACTACTAAACGTAGGAATATTGCGAAAAATCCCTCTCCTTTGCTCAGTAAAAAAAACATTTATCTCTTCTGTTACACTGTAGGAATTATCTTCTCTGACAACAATATCTACGTTATATTCTTCAATAGTAAATGCTTCTTGTGCTAATGCAGGAATAACCATAGTGCCTAAGAGCAGCACTAACAGCAGACTATACCCAATAGCCTTTTTCATGTTAAAAACTTACCCTAACGTTCTCTCTTTGAGTAGCGTCATCAACTTCAAAATACATTTCTTTACTGAAGTTAAATAAACCAGCAACTAATACGTGTGGGAAAACCTCACATCTAGTATTATACTCTCTGACAACTGCATTATAGTATTTTCTTGATTGGGCAATTTCTCCTTCAACTCTAGAAAGTTGATTCTGCAAATCTAAGAAATTAGTATTTGCTTTCAAGTCAGGATAACTCTCTGATAAAGCAAAAATTTGTCTAAGTCCTGCTGTTAGCATATCATTGCTTTCTCTAATATCCTCCATACTTTGAGCATTAACTGCTCTGTTTCTTGCCTGTACAACTCTTTCTAAGGTTTCTTTCTCATGTGAAGCATACCCTTTTACTGTTTCAACTATATTTGGTATTAAATCATATCTCTGTTTGAGATACACGTCCATAGTAGAAAAAGCCTCTCTGGTTCGTTGCCTGAGTCTTACAAATCCATTGTAACTAGTTACAAAGAACAAAACTACGACGGCTACAATACCAATCGCTACATAAACCATTTAAACTACCTCCCATTATTTAATTTTTAGTATAGTACTAAGAAGCACATTAGCGCCTTTTTCAATATCTATCCACCTACTATATTCTCTAGGAGAATGGCTAATTCCTTCTATACTAGGCACAAAAATCATACCTGTTGGTGTAATTTTTGCCATCGGATTAGCATCATGTCCTGCTCCACTTTGCATTACTTTGTATGAGTAATCTAGTTTTTTTGCAACTTGTTCAATAATTGCAACCATTTCATCATAAAGCTTGACGCCATCTTTTCTAACAATTTCATCATAGATGTAGCCATTATCTCCATACTTTTCTTTCAACTTATTTATTACTTCATCTGTTTTGCTAAAATCCATGGATCTCATTTCGATTATGAGCTCAACTTCTCCTGGTATAACATTCATAGCACCAGGTGAAATATTTAACACCCCTATAGTGCCAACTAAATCTCCACCTATGTGATTAATATGTTTATAAAAGTCTTGTATAAAATAGGTTGTTTTTAGTAATGCATCATCTCTTAAGTTCATAGGTGTTGTTCCTGCGTGATTTGCAAGACCAGCTATCTTTACTCTAAATCGGTGTATACCAACTATACCTGTCACAACACCTATAGACTTATCTTCATGTTCAAGTACATTTCCTTGTTCTATGTGAAGTTCGATATAAGCCCGAACTTTTTCCTTGTCCCACTTTGAATTAATAATATCCTCACTTGTTAAATTTACACTTTCTAAAATATCTTTGTCTAGTTTTTTAATATCACCAATTACACATCTACTGCCAAAGGTGCCTCCTGCAGGGCCTCCTTCTTCTGCGACAAAAGACACTACCCTAACTCCAAAGGGTAGCTTTACCTTGTTTTCACTTAAAGTTTCAACCACCTCTAAAGCAGATAATACCCCCAAAGCGCCGTCAAAAATGCCTCCAGATGGAACAGTGTCTAGGTGCGAGCCTATTACTATGTCTGTACCTGTTTTCCCCTCATAAACGCCAATAACATTCCCCACCGAATCAATATAAGCGTTAATGTCAGTTGCTTTGAGTTTTTTTACAAGCCACTCCTGAGCTTTTTTTTCTTCTGTAGAAAAAGCAACCCTTGATACGCCTTCATCTAGGGCTCCGATTCTTGCTACCTCCAGCATGTTCCTTTTTAATCGTTCAATATTAATTTTCATTATTACCTCCAGTAAATATATTAAAAGGGAGCATATAACTCCCTTTTAAAATGCCTATTTAAGTTTTTCTGATAATTTCTCCAACATATCTTTAACCATAAGTTCTAGGTTATATTTAGGATCCCAATCCCATTCTTCACGAGCACAACTATCATCTAATGAGTTTGGCCAAGAATCAGCAATTGCTTGTCTCTTAGGGTCTACATCATATTTCATTTCAAAATGAGGGATATGTTTCTTTATTTCTGCAGCTAAATCTTCTGGAGCAAAACTCATAGCAGTGATATTGAATGCGTTTCTATGAACTAATCTACTCTCATCTGCTTCAGCTAAATCAATAATTGCATCTAATGCATCTGGCATATACATCATATCCATTTTTGTACCTTCAGCAATAAAACTAGTATACTCACCTTTTGTTATTGCATCATAAAATATATGCACAGCATAGTCAGTTGTACCACCACCAGGTAGAGTTTGATAAGATATCAAACCAGGATATCTCACACCACGTACATCAACACCAAATTTTTGCGCATAGTAGTCACATAAAATCTCACCAGCTACTTTTGTAACACCATACATTGTTGTTGGTCTTTGAATTGTGTTTTGCGGTGTCAAATCAGGAGGTGTAGTCGGACCAAACGCTGCAATAGAACTAGGAGTAAATAGACTTGCACCTGTCTCTCTACAGATTTCTAAAGCATTGTATAGACCACCCATGTTAACATCCCATGCTAGATTTGGCTTGTCTTCAGCAACAGCTGATAATAAAGCTGCTAGATGAACTATATGATTAATCTCATATTTTTTCACTATCTCAGCAAATTTCTCACCATCTGTTACATCTAAAACTTCAAATGGGCCTCCATTTATAATCTCTTTAGGACCCTTATCACTTAAATCACTTACTACAACATTGTCATTGCCATAAAGACCGCGCATTTTAATCGCTAATTCAGAACCTATCTGACCAAGTGCTCCTGTTATTAATACTTTTTTCATTAATGATAACTCCTCTACAGTTTTTTACATCATGCCTATTGTACAATAAAAAGCTTTTTTGATAAACCTTTATTTTAGATATGGAATATAGTGCTAATGTAATTGGCTTATTTATAAAATATTCGTAAGTCCTACTTTTCTTGCAAGAGATAATTCGTCAATATACTCTTGAAAGTTAGTTGCCCTACTTAACTCATCAAAACTAATAGCTTTATAAGAAGGATGATATTGCCTCATAATGTTAACCGACGCTTGAGACCCAGCTATATGTTTAATTGTCTTATAAATTCTTTCTGTGTTATTGATTTTATTAGGAAGTACTAAGTGTCTAATCAGTAATCCTTTTTTTACAACACCTTCTATTACTAAATCGCCTACTTGCAAAAACATTTCTCTTAGAACCACTAGAAAATTATCATAATAATTTTTTACATCACTATACTTCTCGCAAAGCAGGTTGCTGCTATATTTAAAATCTGGCAAATAGATATCTATAATATTATCTAGCAACTTTATTGCTTCAATTGAATCATAACCACCAGTATTATATACAATTGGAATACTCAGCCCTTTTCTGACTGCCATTTTTAAAGAGTTCATAATTTGTGGTAAATACTGAGTTGGAGATACTAAATTTATATTATGACAGCCTTTGTTTTGTAAATTTAAAAAAATAGATGATAGCTTTTTTTCGCTGACAACCTGTCCATGACTATATTGACTTATTTTATAGTTTTGACAATAAACACACTTCATTACGCAGTTAGTAAAAAAGATTGTGCCTGAACCCAAACTTCCTACTAAACACTCCTCCTCTCCAAAGTGGGCGCCATAATTACTAACCTTTATGTTCATACTTGACCCGCATGCTCCTACCTCTCTTTTAAGTCTGTTAACATTACATTTGTTCGGGCATAAATTACATTTTTTCAAAAATTCATTCAATTCTTTTACTCTCAGTTCAAGCTCACCACTTGTTTGGAGGTTCATATAAGCTGGTCTCATAAGTAACATCCTCCCTTATATTAACTTTCTCTTGCTCATTTTTTTTCATCAATCACTGTACACTACCCTTATTAACTTTACTTAGTTAAATTATTAAACATTTTGACTGTTTTTGCAATGCTAAGTAATATTAATAATGCAGTTAGAAAAAAGTATTGTATAAAATACTAGTAGCAATAATAAAAGACTCCTCAGTCTATTTTCCCATGACTACAACGACATAATCTGATAGAATTATGTTTGAATATAAATAGAGAGGTGTCAAATGAAAAAAATAGTTATATTTCTAGTTCTTAGTTTATTCATTTTAGGAGCTTGTTTAGATAGTGCAATAATCATTGAACAAGAAGAGTTTGATGTTATTGTTATTGGTTCTGATCCTGAAGGCATAGCTGCAGCTATATCTACTGCTCGCAATGGTCTAAACACCTTACTTATTGATCATAGAGATTCTGTTGGTGGGTTGTTCACCCATGGGTGGTTGAATTTTTTAGACATGAACTATAGTCATGAAGGAGAGCTTCTTACAAAAGGCATTTTTCTTGATTTTTTTAACCAGATAGAAGGCATTGCATTTGATATTCAAACTGCAAGGAATGTATTTAATGAGATGATATCACAGCATGAAAATATAACTGTTATGCTAAATGCTTCAGATATAACGCCTGTTGCTGAAAACTTCAGCGTTTCAAAAATAGTTGCTCAAGTTGATGACGTTAGATATGAATTTTCTGCCAAGTATTTTATAGATGCTACACAAGACGGAGACATAGCAGCTATGGCTGGAGGAGAGTATACCTTAGGTCAAACTCTAATTGGAGGACCTGAGTATGGAATGGCTGTAACTCAAGTTTTTAAACTTGGCGGTATAAAAGAAGAAAATTGGTCTCAAATTAGACGTTATTTAAGTAACGATGGTGACCCAAACTCTGGCTCTACTCATAATACAGCTTGGGGGTTCCCTGAACTATATTATGAATACAAAGCTAAAAATGAAAGTGTACAAATGCGTGGCCTTAATATTGCACGTCAAACGGATGGTTGCGTTATGATCAATGCACTTCAAATATTTGCAATAGACCCTTTAGACAAGGCTGACTTACAAAGAGCTAAAGATATTGCACAAGATGAACTCGATTATGTGATCCCTTTCTTAAGAGAATACATACCAGGAATGCAAGACATAGAACTACTGAGCGTAGCACCAGAACTTTATATTAGAGAATCCCGACATTTCAATACAGAATATTTTGTCACAATTGATGACGTGATGGAGCATCGAGATTTTGCTAGCAAAATCGCATTAGGGTCATATCCAGTAGACTTGCAAGGAACTGCTCCGGGTGATGATGTTATTATTTTAGGAAATCCTGCTTTATATTCAATTCCTATAGAAGCTACTATACCAAAGGGTTTTACAAATCTATTTATAGTTAGTAGAAGTGCAGGGTATGACCCCTTAGCACATGGTAGTATTAGAGTTGTTCCAATTGGCATGTCTGTAGCAGAAGGAGTTGGTCATGCTATCTATATTATGGATAGAGAACAAATTGATCTTCGTGAATTTTTGGATTCTAATGAATACATACAGCTACTCCAAAAGGAACTAATAGAGTTAGGTGCTTATTTACCAACAATTGCATACCCCTCAGAAATTGAATCACACAGCTATTACGAGGGTATTAAGTTGCTAAGGTCATATGGTCTCATTCAAGGAAGATATAACAATGATTACAAACTTGAAGAAATTGTAAGTACTGATGAGTTTGCTCATGTGTTTGATTCATTGTCATTAGTTCTAGATTGGAGTATCCATCCTGAAATTAGTTCATTAAATACCTTAACATTAAACAATCTAAATGAACTTTTTTTTAATATATTAGATACTAATCTTACCAATAATACAATTATATCAAACATAGATCATTCTAAACCTATTAATAGAGGTGAAATGGCTATGGTATTTTACTTACTTAATGTAGAATTAAGTAGTTTGACAAGTTAAGGTATATATATTAGAATTTATTTAATAAAGCTATGATGAAGTTTAGTAATCTTAATCAATTTATTCCAGAGAAGCAATTTACGGTGAGATATTGCTATAATAGTTTAAGACGAATTACACCTTCTGAGCTCAGCTTATGCTGCGGGAAAGCCCGTTATAGCTATTAAGGCACAATAATATTGTGTGAATTAAGGTGGTACCACGGGCCAAACTCGTCCTTAAGCGAGTTTGGCCCTATTTTTATATAGGAGGAACAAAATTGAAAAACGTATATGACATTTTAACTGAAAGAGGATATATTGAACAAGCAACTCATCCTGAAGAAATCCAGGAGCTACTAGGCAAAGAAAAGATTAAATTCTATATTGGTTTCGATCCTACTGCAGATAGCTTACATATAGGTCACTTACTACAAATTATGGTAATGAAGCATATGCAAAATGCTGGTCATACACCTATTGTTTTACTAGGTGGAGGTACAACTCTTGTTGGAGACCCCTCTGGTAAAACAGACATGAGAAAAATGTTAAGTAAAGAAGAAATATTTGAGAATGCTGAAAAGTTTAAGGGGTATTTTGAGAAATATATTGATTTTTCTGACGAAAAAGCTCTAATCGTAAATAATGCAGAGTGGTTACTAGAATTAAACTACATTGAACTACTAAGAGATATTGGTGTTCACTTTTCAGTTAATCGTATGCTTGCAGCTGAGTGCTATAAATCTCGATTAGAAACTGGTTTATCTTTCTTAGAGTTCAATTACATGATTATGCAATCTTACGATTTCTTGCACTTATTTAAAACGCATAATTGCAAAATGCAATTTGGCGGCAATGATCAATGGTCTAATATTTTAGGCGGAGTTGAACTTATCAGAAGAAAAGAAAGAGAAAGTGCCTATGCAATGACTTTTACTTTATTAACTACAAGTGATGGAACCAAGATGGGTAAAACTGAAAAAGGCGCCATATGGTTGAACCCTCAACTAACAAGTCCTTACGAGTTTTATCAGTACTGGAGAAATATTGAAGATCAAAGTGTAAAAAAATGCCTGTACCTAATGACTTTCCTACC
>Ga0334900_1003334_pt1 | contig 12629 bp, 9 predicted proteins | sample GraSluR3_MG_2_FD_207231 | JGI IMG/M metagenome (GOLD analysis project Ga0334900, IMG submission 207231) | Sludge microbial communities from methane-producing bioreactor in Wageningen University, Netherlands - Granular Sludge_31_08-R3 | ecosystem: Engineered > Bioreactor > Anaerobic > Unclassified...
CTGTTCAAACGACCAATATCCGCACAGATTACGCTGAGACACTGCTCTTTTCCTATCTCTGCGACCTCAGCGTGGTGCTTCTTCATCGTTTACGCATCCACTGTTCAAACGCGCAATACCCGCGCAGATTACGCAGAAGATTACGCGGTGACGCTGCCCTTTTCCCTATCCTCTGCGGCCTCAGCGTGGTTATATCCACCTTTCCGGCATTCGTTGTACATAGAGCCGACTTCTTTCCATATCTGCCATTAGCTGGAGAAGCTGTTTTGAAATAATACGCTATTTTTTTCAAGAATTTCTGTCATCAATGAAGCGACACCAAGTTTCTACGGTTTTAATCAGGTATGAAAACACACAGCAAAATACCAATAATTGACCTTTCCCATGGATACCAGCGCCGAGAAGACTTATTGACGGAAAAAGTAATCGGCATCGCAATGAAAATCCACACTTTCTTTGGGCCGGGACTTCTGGAATCATGTTACGAAGGTGCCCTATGCTATGAATTAGCTCAGGAAGGAATCTCCTTTGAACGACAAAAAGAGATTTTCTGCGTATATAAAGGTGTTGATCTTGGAATAGCATACCGTGCCGATATTATCCTTGAAAATATTGTAGTAATTGAGCTGAAAAGCTGCGAACGGAACCATCCTGTGTTTTGCCGTCAGTTGTTGTCATATCTGAAACTGGCGAATATATCCGTTGGCCTACTGATAAATTTCAACGTCCCGCGTTTAATCGATGGCATACAACGAATCGTGAATAAATATTGATTCGAGAAAGATATGGTTCAATCGACCAATATCCGCGCAGATTACGCAGAAGATTACGCGTTGACGCTGCCCTTTTCCCTAGCCTCTGCGGCCTCAGCGTGGTGCTTCTTCATCGTTTACGCATCCACTGTTCAAACGCGCAATACCCGCGCAGATTACGCAGAAGATTACGCGGTGACGCTGCCCTTTTCCCTAGCCTCTGCGGCCTCAGCGTGGTGCTTCTTCATCGTTTACGCATCCACTGTTCAAACGACCAATATCCGCGCAGATTACCCAGCAGATTACGCGTTGACGCTGCCCTTTTCCCTATCCTCTGCGGCCTCAGCGTGGTGCTTATTCATCGTTTACGCATCCACTGTTCAAACGACCAATATCCGCGCAGATTACCCAGCAGATTACGCGTTGACGTTACCCTTTTCCCTATCCTCTGCAGCCTTTGCGTGGTGCTCCTCATCTTTCCTGTATGCATCGGGCAAAACATTATTCTGCACAAAAAAAGCCCCCCTGCGCGGGAGGCTCGATTTGTTTCACGTGAAACATTACTCTTTGTCCGGTTCCGGCTTTTCTTCGTCCTCGTCTTCCTTAACCACCCTGGCCATACCGATCACAACATCAGGAGGCGTAATATTGACGATTCGTACACCAAATGCGGCTTTTCCCATAACCGAAACATCTGTAGACTTTATTTTTATTGTATTTCCCTGGGAAGTTATACATACTATCTCGTCTTCTTCTTTCAAAGATGATACTCCCACTACTTCCCCGGTCCTATCGGATACTTTATAGGCAATCTGTCCGCGGGTAGCTCGTCCGTGTGGGTTGAAGTTATCGTAATCAATACGCTTACCATAGCCATATTCAGAAAGGAGCATCATCTTCTCCTCCGGATGGACGCACAATACACCGGCAAGTTCATCTTCTTTCTGCAGTTTTATTCCCTGCACGCCCCTGGAAGCTCTTCCCATGGCCCGAACTGCCTCTTCGTGAAAGCGCAGAGCCATACCATGCTTGGATACCATAACGAGGTCATTATCTCCTCCGGTAAGCTGTGCGCTGATTAACCTATCCCCGGAATCCAGATTAATGGCCCGTATACCGCGGGTTCGGGCATTGGAAAAATCGCTGATTTTAACCTTCTTTACCACGCCCCTGCTGGTTCCCATAAAAAGATACCCTTTCTGCTCAAAATCTTTTATGGAAACTACCGCAGTAATCTCTTCATCGGCGGATATCTGCAATAGAGCCCTGATATTCGTACCCCTGGTATTTCTGGAACCTTCGGGAATTTCATGTACCTTAATCCAGTAGGCTTTCCCTTCGCTGGTGATAAACAAGATATAATCGTGGGTGGAGGCAATGAACAGATTTTCGATAAAATCCTCATCCCGAAGATTGGCGGACATGGAACCCTTTCCTCCGCGACCCTGGTTTTTGTAGGCGGTTACCGGGACGCGTTTAATCATACCCCGGTTCGTCGTCAGAACAACCATGTCCTCTTTCTTGATCAGGTCCTCTATATTGATCTCTTCAACCTCATCAATAAGGATCTCTGTACGCCGGTCATCCCCGAATTTATCCGCGATTTCGATGGTTTCCTCTTTAACCACGTTCAGGATCTTTTTGGGATCAGACAGAAGATCCTTGAAGTATGCAATCTGGGCACGAACCTCATTCAACTCGTCGATAATCTTCTGAGTTTCAAGACTTGTCAGCTTCTGAAGGCGCATATCAAGAATCGCCTGGGCCTGCTTCTCCGAAAGCTCAAAGGCCTTCATCAGGTTCTCCCGGGCGGTATCCACATTACGCGAGGATTTGATGATCTGGATAACCTCGTCAATATTATCCAGGGCAATCTTCAATCCGATCAGGATATGTTCCCGCTCTTCAGCTCTGCGCAGATCATATCGGGTCCTGCGGGTAACTACCTCTTCCCTGTGCTCGACAAAATAGACGACCGCGTCTTTCAGGGTAAGTACCTGGGGTTTTCCTTTTACAAGGGCCAGGTTGTTTACATTGAAGTTCTGCTGCAGCGCCGTATGGGTAAAAAGCTGATTCAGTATGATTTTTGGAATTGCGCCCTTCTTGAGTTCTATTACAACACGCATTCCGTTCCGGTCGGATTCATCCCTCAAATCAGATATGCCGTCAATCTTGCGGTCTCTGTTAAGTTCTGCAATCCGGATTAGAAGATTAGCTTTGTTGACCGCATAGGGAAGCTCGGTAACAATGATCCGCTCCCGCCCGTTCTTCATCTGTTCAAGCACAAAGCGTGCCCGTACAACGATTTTTCCTTTACCGGTTTTATAGGCTTTCTTTATTCCCCGACGTCCAAAGATTATTCCCCCGGTAGGAAAATCCGGTCCTTTGACATAATGCATCAGCTCATCGATGGTAATGTCCGGGTTCTCGATGTAAGCCGCGATTCCCTTGCAGATTTCGTTCAGGTTGTGGGGAGGGATATTCGTGGCCATTCCCACGGCGATTCCGCTTGCTCCGTTAGCCAGCATATAAGGAAAAGCCGCCGGCAAGACCAGAGGCTCATCCATGGAATCGTCATAGTTGGGACCGAAATCGACGGTTTCCTTCTTGATATCCCGGACCATCTCTTCTGCAACACGCTGCAACCTGGATTCCGTGTATCGCATTGCCGCCGGAGGGTCCCCGTCGATTGAACCGAAGTTACCCTGTCCGTTTACAACCGGGTATCGCATGGAAAAATCCTGGGCCAGTCGCACCAGGGCATCGTATACAGAGGCGTCACCGTGGGGGTGAAACTTACCCAAAACGTCCCCGACGATACGAGCACATTTCTTGGGCGGCCGGTCGTAACGGAGTCCCATCTCGCTCATACCGTAGAGAATCCGGCGATGAACTGGTTTTAACCCATCTCGCACATCAGGAAGAGCCCGGCTTACGATGACCGACATGGCATAGTTTAAGTAGGATTCCTTAATTTCATCCTCAATGGCAATGGGTATAGTTTTCCCGATAGTTTCTTCCATCTGGATCTCCTTGATTAACTGTTACACATCGAGATTGGAAACGAGCAGGGCATTCTCTTCAATGAACTTTCTGCGCGGTTCGACGCATTCACCCATCAGGGTCGTAAACATTGTATCCGCTTCCACCGCATCATCCAGACGAACCTGCATTATGTTGCGTGTAGCCGGGTTCATTGTGGTATCCCAGAGCTGGTCAGGATTCATCTCGCCAAGACCCTTGTAACGCTGTATACCTGCCTTGTCTTCAGAAACCTCGAGACTTTGAAGGATGCGGTCCCGCTCTGCATCGTTATAGGCGTATTGTATCTTCTTTCCAACGGTTATCTTATACAGAGGCGGCATGGCTATATATACATAACCCGCTTCGATAAGGGGCCTCAGGTACCGGAAAAAGAAAGTCAACAGCAGGGTCCGGATATGCGAGCCGTCTACGTCCGCGTCAGCCATGATTATTACCTTGTGATACCGGACCTTCGTAACATCAAAATCGTTACCCACCCCTGCGCCTATGGACGAGATAACGGGCTGAAGCTTGTCATTCCCGATAACCTTGTCCACCCGGGTCTTTTCAACATTCAGCATCTTTCCCCACAGGGCCAGAATTGCCTGAAAATGACGGTCCCTGCCCTGCTTGGCGCTGCCTCCGGCGGAATCTCCCTCTACAATAAAGATTTCACACTTGCTCGGGTCCTTTTCCGAACAGTCAGCCAGTTTCCCGGGTAATCCGGTGCTGTCCAAAAGGTTCTTGCGCCTTGTCATATCCCGTGCTTTTCGTGCTGCTGCCCGGGCTTTGGCGGCGGTCATGATCTTGTCAAGCAGCTTTTCCGCTGTCTGGGGATTCTCGTCGAAGTACCAGGAGAGGTTCTCGGATACGATGGATTCAACCAGCCCCTTTACTTCCGAGTTACCGAGTTTGGCCTTGGTCTGACCTTCAAACTGGGGATTGGGAATCTTGACGGAAACGACGGCGGTCAGGCCTTCCCTGGTATCGTCCCCCGAAAAAGACTCTTCCATCTTTTTAGCGTATTTAGACTTTTTTAACAAATCATTAAAGGTTCGTGTCAGAGCGGACTTGAAACCCACAAGATGAGTTCCGCCCTCCCGGGTGTTAATATTGTTCACAAAACAGAAGATACTCTCGTTAAAGCCGTCGTTATACTCAATAGCGACCTCGAGCTCACTGTCGTCTTTTGTTATATGAAAATAGATCGGTTCCTTCTGAATAACCGTACGATTCTTATTCAGGAATTCGACGAAGGACTTAACGCCTCCGTCAAATTTGAACTCGTGAACCTTGGGATTTGTCAGGCGATCATCGGTAATAACAATTTTGATGCCCTTGTTCAGGAACGCAAGTTCCCGCAGACGGTTGGAGAGAATATCAAAACTGTACTCGGTGGTCTCGAAAATTTCATCATCCGCCTTAAAACGTATGGTCGTACCCTTCAGTTCTGTAGGTCCGATGGATCTGACAGGTTCCTTCGGTATGCCCCGTGCGTAACTCTGCGTATAGATCTCTCCCTGACGGTGAACTTCGACTTCACACCATTCGGAAAGGGCATTTACTACCGAGACGCCGACGCCGTGCAGACCTCCGGAAACCTTGTAACTGTTCTTGTCAAACTTGCCGCCGGCGTGCAGCCGGGTCATGACAATCTCGAGGGCACTGACGTTCTCGAGAGGATGCATATCCACGGGAATCCCGCGGCCGTTATCAACAACTCGGACTATGTTCCCCTTTTCGAGGATAACCTGGATATCCGAACAATAGCCCGCCAGGGCTTCATCGATACTGTTATCTACTATTTCGTAGACCAGATGGTGAAGTCCATCCGGCCCGGTTGAACCAATGTACATTCCAGGCCGTTTGCGGACTGCATCCAGCCCTTTCAAGACCTGAATATGCTCTGCGGAATAGGTTTCTTGCATGTTGCGTTCCTATGCGGAATGAGGGATGCCAAAGTATACCTGCGAAGAAAAAAAAAGTAAAGTAAATGGAATCTTGCAATCTGACGGACCATAAGATACACTGATCTTTACCTGTTTTTGTGTGCCGCATCTTAAGCACAGGATGTTAACAAGTTGTGGATAATGGCACTTTAAAAGCAGAGGTGTACTATAGTTTTTTATTAATGGAGATTTCGGAAAAAATAATGCTTCATTTTTGTTAAGATGTATTTTATAAATGTTTGTATATTAAATATTTATAAATTCATCCTTTTTTCCGGATCTGCCTTTTTATATTTATAAACCCTTATATGGTAAAAAATAATCATGCTTAATATGTGGATATGTTGTTAATATATTGGGAATATACGGAGATAAGATATGAACAGCGTCGACTGGGACTATAGTTTGTTCTGGAAAGAGGCTTTACAGCAGATACGTCATGATCTTTCCGAACAGGAGTTCATGATGTGGTTCAAGAATTTACGATACGAGTCCTCAAAGCAGGACCATATCATCCTTGCAGTTCCTTCGGTTTTTTACCGGGACCAGGTAAAACAGCGCTACCAGCGCATCATCGAAGCAAAACTTCAGGAACTGAGCGGCAGTCCCATCGTTATAGATTATGTAATTCAAAGCATGGATGCGGATGTTCCCTCCGATACCAAGGGGAATAACGGTAGTATAAAGGAGTCAAGGCCAGAAGAAGTCTCCAGACCGGTCCAGTCACATTCCGCTCCCCCAATTCAGACCAGAACCTCCGTGCCTGCAGAAAGAGCCCTTCTCCGCCAGAAGCATCCCCATCTGCGGGGAGACTACACCTTTGAGAACTTTGTCATTGGAGAAAACAACTCCTTTGCCGCCAATGCCGCTATCGCCATCGCCAAAAACCCGGGAACCTCCTACAACCCCTGTCTGATCTACGGCGGGGTTGGTTTGGGCAAAACTCACCTGATTCAGTCCATCGGCAACGCCGCGCATATAAACTTCGACGCCTTCAAGGTGGTCTATGTTACCTCCGAGACCTTTACCAATGAGTTTATCCAGGCCATCAAGGACGGCAAAAACGCCCAGTTCAAAAGCCGCTACAGAAACGTCGACCTGCTTTTGATTGACGACATCCAGTTTCTCCAGGGTAAGGACCAGACCCAGGAGGAACTCTTTCATACCTTCAACGCCCTGTACGATGCCAACAAACAGATGGTCTTTACCTGCGACCGTCCGGTATCTGAACTGAAGAACCTTACCGCCCGTCTGCAAAGCAGGTTCGAACGAGGCTTGAATGTCGACCTTCAGCCCCCCAATTTCGAAACCCGCTATGCTATTCTGAAACGAAAGATAGAGGAAAAAGGAGTAGACATTTCCGATGAAGTAATCACCCTTATCTGTAACCGGATTACGACGAATGTCCGTGATCTTGAGGCGGCTTTGACAAAGCTGATTGCCTACGCGGATCTTTTAAACAAACGGGTAACCCTGGATATCGCCGAACAGCAGCTCAAGGATGTTTTTAACAACACCCGAACCGGAAACATCTCTATCGATGTAATCCAGAAGGTCGTAGCAGATCACTACAGCCTCTCCCACAACGACATGCGGGGAAAAAAGCGTACCAAGGCCATCGCCTTTCCCCGCCAGATTGCCATGTACATTGTCAGGGAGATTACCGAATATTCGACCACCGAGGTGGGACTCGCCTTCGGAGGCCGGGATCACACAACTGTCATGCATGCATGCCAGCGGGTAGAGAGCCGCATGAAGACCGATTCAGCCCTGGAACCGACAATTCAGCAGCTTGTAAGGTCTATAAAAGAGTATGGAACAAACTCTTAGAAACATGGTAATACTATGGGGATAAGATCGGAAAGCACAAACTTCTGGGGATACTGTGTATGAATTGTGGAATCAGGATACCACTTTATTCAGATAGCAAAGTCTTGACAAAACAGGACTTATGCGGCTTTTCCACAAAACCACAGGCCCTATTACTATTACTGCTATATTTATTAAAAATACGATAATATAAGGAGACATGATAATATGAAATTTACCTGCGATAAAGCGAGTATTCTTCGGGAAGTTTCCGTTGCCCAGGAAATCATCTCATCCAGGAACGCCCTGTCCATACTCTCCAACGTTCTCATCGAGGTTGCAGATAATACGCTTACTCTGAAAGCTACGGATCTAAAGGTTGGCTTTGAGACGCAGGTTCCGGTGGAGGTCGCCGTTCCCGGCAGTACCACGATCTACTGCGATAAATTTCTTGGAATACTTCGGAGTCTGCCCGACGGTGAGATAGAGTTTGAACAACAGGATAACCGCCTGATAATTCGGCCCCTCTTCAAGAAGATTGATTTTCAGCTCAAGAGCATTACCTCAGACAAATATCCGGAAATTCAGGATGTATCCCAGGACGCCTATTTCCAGGTTCCACAGAATGATTTGATCGAGATGATCAATCAGACCATCTTTGCCATTTCCGATGACGAGACCCGTTTTTTCATGAACGGGGTTTATTTTGAAAAGAGTGAATCTGCTCTTGTTATGGTTGCCACAGATGGAAGGCGCCTCTCCTACATCATGAAGGAGCTTGAAGGAAACATTCCGGATTTCAACGGTGTTATTATTCCGCCGAAAATTCTCAATCTGGTACGAAAACTGGCCTCTGGTGAGGGGATCATCAATATCGCTGTTTCCGACAAGAATATATTCATGCAGTTTGACAATCAAAAGGTCTCGTCAAATCTTATCGAGGGACAGTTTCCCAATTACCGGCGGGTCATTCCAGATTCCCAGGAGTATCGCATCGTGATCAACCGGAATGAGCTTATGGACGCCCTCAGGCGCGTTTCGCTGCTGGTGGAACAGAAATCCCGGCGGGTCTACCTGACCCTGAATGAAAACAGCCTCGTACTGAACTCCGAGGAGAGCGAGATCGGTGTTGCCCGGGAAGAGATTGCCTGCGAATACTCCGGACCCGAGGCGACGATTGCCCTGAACTACCTGTATCTTACGGATCCTCTGAAGGTTATCGATAACAACGAGATTGCCATTGAATACACCGAGGCAAACAAGGCCATATCCATAATGTCGATTCCCGCGGGGGACTATTTCCATATTGTCATGCCCATGCAGCTTGACTGATGGGTTTCCGTCGCGTTGCCGTCTACGGATATCGTAATCTTCAGGATGCGGCAGTCGACACCGGGGCGGACGAAGTTTTTCTTGTCGGGGAGAACGGTCAGGGAAAGACCAATTTTCTTGAGGCTGTTTATTTTCTCTCCTTTGGAAATTCCTTTCGATCAGCCGCGGATACCCTGATTCCCCGGGATACGGGCAAGGAGTTTTCCGTCCGGGGAATTTTTCAGGACAGTGAACGGGAGATCGATATTGCCCTCAAGTATCAGAGCGGAAAAAAAGAGATCCGTCTTGACGGCAAACAGATCAGGGACCGGAAGGAACTGGTCTCCAACGTTCCCTGTATTGTATTTACCCATGGCGACATTGACTTTGTTGCCGGCCGACCTGAACGGCGGCGCTGGTTTATCAACCAGATAATGAGTCTTTTCAACCCCCTCTTTATCGATCTTTTACGCGGTTATAACCGTCTGATAAAAAATAAGAACCAGGTACTCAGGGAAGGGCCCGTTTCACTTTTAGACAGCTACGATCTTCAGATCGCCCGGGCGGGTCTCGAAATCCAGCGACGCCGCCGGGATACCCTGCAGGATTTTAACCGCACCTTCAGCCGCCTTTTCGGAGAAATATCACGGATTTCCGGAGACCTCGGCATAGAATATCGGCCTTCCTGGAAGGAAGCAGAGGATGAGGAACAGGTTGTACGACTCCTTGCATCTCAGCGGAGCCGCGATCTTGAACAGGGTATGTGTACCTCCGGACCTCATCGCGACCGGATTCGCTTTATCCGCCAGGGAAGCGATTATGTACAGACTGCTTCTACCGGTCAGCTGCGGCTGATTTCACTTGTCCTTCGGGTTGCCCAGAGTATCTATTTTTCCGAGAAAACCCGTAAAAAACCGGTCCTTCTTCTGGATGATGTTCTTCTTGAGCTCGATCTTGAACGACGAAAACGCTTTCTTGCCTCCCTGCCCGCGTATGAACAGGCTTTTTTTACCTTTCTTCCGGATGAACCCTATCTGGAATACCGGAAACCCGGGACCCTGATTTTACGGGTAAAATCTGGTATACTGACCCCTGTATGAAACGGGCCCGGGAACTTGTAGAACAGCTTTTCCAGAATATCAATCATGAGGATATGAAGATCTACGGACGAATCTTCTCATCCTGGACCGACATCGCGGGAACCGATCTTGCGGCCCATTCAAGGATTCTCGAAATTGACAGAGGAATCGTCTTTGTAGGGGTTGACCATCCCGGCTGGATGCAGATGATCAGCATGCGAAAAGCGCACATCCTGTCGTGCATCAAAAAGCAGTATCCCTCTCTGGATATCCGGGACCTGCGTTTTCTTCTGATAGACGGAGTACCGGAAGAGGAGATTCAGAAGCGCTTCGGAGTTCTCCAGCCGGAAAACCCTGAACCCGCACAGCAGGAGCAGGCACAAAACGAGGAAGCCCCGGAACCGCATCCCCCGGAGGACTTCAAAAAAAAGCTTGAGAAACTGGGTAAATCAATCGAAAAGAAGTGGAAATAGGGGGACGCAAAGGAAATCAGTGTACAGGAGGAAGTCCCCTGCACTCGGGAAAACGTTACGGGGACTCCCTCCTGTACACTGTTCGTTGCTGGTGAAGGTGTAAACCACCACACCCCTTAATGTTAACAAGGTGCCGTTTACTGCGATGGTAGGTTGCGTTATGAAGAGTATCAAACCTGAGCAAAGAAAACGGCGAAGACCGCGAAACGTTTTCCTGAGTGAAGCGGTCTTCAGTTGTTTTCTCTGCTCAGCGACTTAGAACCCTGAGCACTCCATTGACGGAGACAGGATGAATTCGTATACTACGGCACCTGAATTATCATGTCATCACAATGCGCTTGAAATGCGCGAGAAGATAGAAGGAGATTCCTGATGAAGAGAACGTACCAGCCCAGCAGGGTAAAGCGGAACAGAAAGTTCGGTTTCCGTGCCCGCATGAAGACTGTTGGCGGCAGACTCGTCCTTGCCCGGCGCCGGCGAAAGGGACGGAAAAAGCTCTCCGTCGCCGATGAGAAAAAGCCCTACTAGTTTATCCAGAGACGAACGCCTTCGGCGACGGGGGGATATACAATCCCTTTTTGCCGCCGGAAAATCCGTTTCCGGAGGAGCATTACGGTTGGTATACCGCTCCAATTGTTCAGATACCAGCCGTCTGCTTATAACCCTGCGTAAAAAATTCGGAACAGCAGTAGAACGGAACAGAGCGCGGCGCCTGGTTAAAGAGGCGTACCGGATTCAGAAGAGCAATATTCGATCCGGTTACGATATCGGTTTTGTAGTGTATCAAAAAGGCATGAGTTATACCGAAACAGCGGAAGCTATGCTGAGTTTGCTTAAACGGGCAGGACTATATGAAAGTTAGGGATATTTTCAGTTTCCCCCTCATCCTCCTGGTCAGGCTGTACCGTTTTGCTATATCTCCCCTTTTACCACCATCGTGTCGCTTTTATCCGACCTGCTCCGCCTATACCCTTGAGGCACTGCAAAAACACGGCCCCGTCAAGGGTCTCGGGTTATCGGTACGCCGCATTTTGCGCTGTCATCCGTTTAATCCCGGCGGACACGACCCTGTTCCCTAAGGAGTAATGATGGACAAAAATACCCTGCTGGCGGTGGTCCTCTCGGTAATCGTGATTACCATTGGATTTTCCGTACAGTCAACCTTTTTTCCCCCTGAGCAGCCCCGGCCTCAGCAGGATCAGACCACTGTGGTACCCGCAAAAAGCGCTGATGAAGAGAGCGCTCCGGAGACCGCGGTAACCGGTGTAAAACAGGTCGCCAATATTAAACGGGTTGATTCAGCATCAGTCAAAGAAGAAACCGTGGTTCTTGAGACCAATATCTTTGAAGCGACCTTCTCGAATCGGGGAGGCGTGCTTACATCCATGAAGCTGAAGGAGCACGAGGACAAAGGTGAGCCTTTGGAGATGATCTACACCGAAGACAGCAGCGAAGCGGCCTTTAACCTCCATTTCGGCGGACCGGACCGGGAAACCGTGGACGATCTTTTCCGTGTCGTGCGTCTTGACGGTTCTTCCGTCCGTTTCGAAGGTGATTTTACCTACCGGGACGGCAGCGGAAAAGAGGTTCCCTTCACACTGCAGAAAACCTACACCTTCAAACCCGATGATTACCTCTTTGAGCTCGAAATAAGCATTATCAACAGCATCAACGATATTCCCAGGCTGGATAACGATGGTTTCGCCTATACTCTGAGCTTCGGGCCACAGATTGGGCCGGAATTCAGCTCCCTTGGGGGACGGCAGGAGTACCGCAGATTTTATCAGTATGACGGCAGCAAGCGTCATACCGTCAAGATCGACAAGGATACCAAGTATTCCACCACTAATGAACGTTACGTCTGGGCGGCGATAGCGGGCAAGTATTTTACCGTAATTGCCGTTCCGGGTGCTGCATCATACTCCACCACCTACTCTTCCAGACCGATTCCGGGACTCGAGGAGACGGCGAAGATCCATTTTTCCCGCCCGGTTATCAAGAGTTCCAGAAATACCGATACCTTTCGCTTCTACTTCGGACCGAAAACCGCCAGAATTCTGGAAAAATACAACAACGCCGAAAAGAATGGTTTCAAAACGCAGAATCTTGACCTGGACGAGGTTATCGACCAGGGGAGGATCCTCGGCTGGCTGGAGAATATTCTCAAGTTCATTCTGGTTACCTTCTACAAGGTTATTCCCAACTATGGTGTGGCCATTATTCTGCTGACGA
>Ga0334900_1003335_pt1 | contig 12616 bp, 10 predicted proteins | sample GraSluR3_MG_2_FD_207231 | JGI IMG/M metagenome (GOLD analysis project Ga0334900, IMG submission 207231) | Sludge microbial communities from methane-producing bioreactor in Wageningen University, Netherlands - Granular Sludge_31_08-R3 | ecosystem: Engineered > Bioreactor > Anaerobic >...
CTCTGTGTTATAACAGAGTCGTTCGTTATTGAGAGCTAGTCTCTCATCACTTTTACTGCTTCAAACTCATCTTCAATTTCTTTGGATGGTTTTTTAGTGAGAAGTGATACGATGATAATTAGAATACAGGAAAAAATGAATGCTGGAAGCAACTCATATATATTCACTATGCCGCCAAGGGGACGGATAACAAGCTTCCAGAAGAACACCATGCCGGCGCCTCCAAGCATGCCTGCGATAACCCCTGCACGGTTTGTTCTCTTCCAAAACAATGAGAAAAGCATAATCGGCCCGAATGTTGCGCCGAAGCCAGCCCATGCGAAACTGACAACCCTAAAGATAACGCTGTTTTCATCAAGTGCGATAAGAATACCGATGAGTGCAACAATTAGAAGTGTGATTCTGCTGATTAACATAATTTGTTTATCTGTTGCATTTTTTTTAATAATACCCTGATAAATATTTCTTGAAAAAGCAGAGGCGGCAATCAATAAGTAAGAATCAGATGAGCTCATCGTTGCAGCAAGGATACCTGCCATCATGATTCCTGCAATAACCGGATGCATAAGTGTTTGTGAAATAACAATAAAAATATTTTCTGCTGCGGATGATGTCAGAAGCATTGTGGGATATAAAACACGTCCTATAATTCCAATCAATACAGCGGCTGTCAGTGATATAACAACCCAAACAACGGCTATACGGCGCGATTTTGTGAGCTCTTTAGTTGAACGAATGCCCATAAATCGAAGAAGCACCTGAGGCATGCCAAAATATCCAAGCCCCCAAGCCATAGTTGATATGATTGTAATAAATCCATAAGGCGCGGCATCGCCAAAAAGTGCAGTGCCCGAAGCGGAAACCTGTTGAATGCCCGAAGGATCAACAATTGGTTGCGCAATGCCGAAGAATTCAGAAAAACCGGGAATATTTTGCACATTTGCAATCACCGCATCAACTCCTCCTGCAGCAGTTGTGCCAGCGACAAGTACAGCAATCAAAGCAAAGATCATAACAATACCTTGAACAAAATCCGTGGTGCTTTCAGCCAAAAATCCACCAAGGAAGGTATATATCAATACAAAAACAGCTCCAATAAGCATCATAAGCTGATAATCAAAACCAAAAAGTTGGTTAAATAATTTTCCGCAGGCAACAAAACAACTGCCTGTATAAACTGCAAAAAACACTAAAATAAATACGGATGCAATTGTCATAATAACTTTTTTATTTTCTTTGTATCTATTACTGAAAAATTCAGGTATTGTAATCGCGTTTCCTGCTGCTACCGAATACCTGCGAAGGCGTTTGGATACCAAAAGCCAATTTAGATAAGTACCGATGGCAAGTCCGATCGCCGTCCATGCAGCATCCGATAGGCCGCACCAGTAGGCCACGCCCGGCAGCCCCATAAGAAGCCAGCCGCTCATGTCGGAGGCCTCGGCACTCATTGCGGCTACCCATGGGCCGAGTTTTCTGCCGCCTATAAAAAAGTTTTCGGAATCTTTATTTGCGAATTTTGCAAAGTATATGCCGATAATGATCATTACGCACATGTAAAAAATCATTGAAAGCAAAGTAGATAAAGAATTACTCATTATAAAATTCCTTTCAGTAATTTAATTGTTTTATTTTTAACATAATTTATACTATTGTATCATAAGATATATCAAAAATCATAGCCCTAAATTTAACTTATAAATCATTTTCATCTCTCTTTATTTTTATTCAAATATATACTTTTTTATTGCATAAATCATATCATGAGTATAAAATTAATACATAAATATACATGACATAAAAATATAACATAGTGATGTCATAGAAAGAATAAAGACGGGCAATATAACATTATCAAGTACAATAGATGATTAAAGGGGAACAATGCTTACAGTAGATAAAATATATCAGGCATCTCAGATGTTAAAAGGTGTGGTTCGTAAAACAGATTTATTACTGTCATCAAATCTCGCAAAGGAATGTGAATTATATTTAAAAGCGGAAAATCTGCAGATAACAGGCTCGTTTAAGCTGAGAGGCGCTTATTACAGAATATCTCAGTTAACAGATGAAGAAAAGGCAAAAGGAGTAGTGGCATGTTCTGCAGGCAATCATGCACAAGGTGTGGCAATGGCAGCGAAAAAGAATGGCATTAAATCAACAATTTTTCTTCCGATTACAGCCCCGATTTCAAAAGTAGAGGCAACAAGACGCCTTGGTGCAAAAATTGAGTTAGTGAACGGAGTATACGATGATGCTTATCAAGCGGCATTGAAATATCAAAAAGAAACGAAAGCTGTTTTTATTCATCCATTTGATGATGAACATATTATTGCAGGTCAGGGAACAATCGGGCTTGAAATTCTTGAACAATTGCCGGATGCAGATGCAATCATAGTTCCGATTGGCGGCGGTGGTCTTATTTCAGGTATTTCTTATATTGTAAAAAAATTAAAACCGGGCTGCAAAGTCTACGGTGTACAAGCTTCCGGAGCTGCAAGCATGTTAAAGTCCATAGAATATAAAAAAAGGAATGAACTGGCTACACTTTCCACATTCGCCGACGGCATTGCAGTCAAATATCCCGGCAAGCTGACGTATGAGCTTTGCTCGAAATATGTTGATGATATTGCGAGCGTAACAGATGATGAAATTGCCTGGGCTATTCTTGTGCTTATGGAAAAACAAAAACTTGTCGCAGAAGGTGCAGGGGCAGTATCCGTAGCGGCAGCCTTATCGAATAAATTCCCATTAAAAGGCAAAAAAGTTTGTGCCCTCGTATCGGGTGGTAATATTGATGTGAATATTCTCTCACGTGTTATTAATCGGGGGTTGGTGGCAAGCGGCAGACTTACAAATTTAACTATTCAGTTGCCAGACAGACCGGGGCAGCTTAAAGATGTGCTTGCCATTATTGCGCATCAAGGAGCTAATGTCATGAAAGTCACTCATAATCGTGAAGGAAGCAATACTAATATAACAGGATGTTATTTAAGTGTATCAATGGAAACCAAAAATCACGAACATTTACAAGCAATAAAGAATGCATTGACTAAAAAAGGTTATAAATTGTTGTATGACGATAACGAGTATTTATGTTGTAAATAGATGAACTTTTATGAATGTAAAAAATAAAGGAGTGAAGCCATGAATAATAATGTAGACAAATGGAATATATCAATTGTAGGAGCAGGAACTATGGGAACCTCTCTTGCACTTTTTTACGCTTTATCTGGATATCATACAAAAGTTTATAACAGAACGGCAGAAAATTTAAAAAAAGCTGAAATACAAGTTGCAAGTTCGTTAGATACTTTAGTTCAAGCAGGAGAAGTTCAACAAAACGATACAGAACGGATTCTTTCAAACTTATCATATTTTACTGATTTAGAAAAAGCTGTTCAAGATACTGATTATGTTATAGAAAATGTTTCAGAAAAAAAGGATATAAAAATAGAAATTTTTAAAAAACTTGATCAATTTTGTAGTCAAGAATGTATTTTAGCAAGCAATACATCTACTTTTAATATTTATGAGTTTATTCATGTATCAAATCCAGACAGGTTAGTGATTACTCATTATTTGAATCCTGCACATATTATGCCAATTGTCGAAATCATCAGAGGTGAGAAGACTTCCGGTGAATGTGTTGATTTGCTTAAAGAGTTTTTTGTTCATGTAAAAAAATCACCTATTGTTATGAATAAATGTATAGAAGGATTTATTTGGAACAGACTTCAAATGGCGCTTGGAAGGGAAGCTACCTATCTAGTAGATGAGGGGCTTGCAACTGTAGAAGATATTGATACAGCGATGAAATGTCTTGCGCCAAGATACTTACTGCGAGGAATTTTCACAATGTATGATTTTAACGGAATAGATATACTAAATTCTGTGTTTGATTCTGTTTTTCCCACATTATGTAATGCAGTTACCTCACCAAAATGTATAATGAACAAAGTATCAAAGGGAGAACTCGGAATTAAAACAGGGCGGGGCTTTAATGATTATTCGAATGAAGATATCCAAAAAGTAATTGGCGACGGAGAACAAAAGCTGTTGGATATTGTTCGATATGCGAAAAAAAATATTTGGCAAGATCAATAAATAAAAAAATATATACATAGATCCGGGATGCTTTGAAGGAAAGAAATGATTAAAATAGTATTTATATAAGTAAATCCAATTGTTTACTATGGAAAGTATTGACAAAATTAAATAAACATGATAATTTATAACAATAATAATTATTAACCAAATTAAATATAAAGGCATGGTAAACATGGAGGAAAATATAACTGATCGCGAAGATATGTTAAATACACTGCAAAAACTTCAGCATATCAGATTCAATGAATTAATTAGAGATCTCAACCAAAGTGAATATATATTTCTTAAAATTTTGCATAAGCTTATAAAAAAATCTGGCACAAACTCAGTTTATGTTGCAACAATTGCTAAAGAATTGGAAATTTCTACCCCAGCTGTATCTAAAATGCTTAAAAACTTAGAAAAAAAACAATATGTGACAAGAGAAGTTGATCCTTTAGACAGAAGAAATACCCATGTATTTTTGACGCAGAAAGGAACGGCTGCAAAAAAAGAAGCAGATAAATTTTTTGAAAAATTTTTTAATAAAATTTATCAAAAAATAAATAAAGAAGACATTATCCAGTTTTTGCATCTTGCAAAAAAAATTTCAAATGTCTTAATAGATGAAATCAACATGGCCAATGGAAATAATTCAGAAAAGGAGAAACAAAATTCATGAAACGCAATTACGCAGAAATAACACCACAGTTAGGCAGTCTTGCTAAAAGTTGTGTTGAAAATAATGTTATAGAAAAAAGTCTCTACAGTCATTATAATGTTAAGCGCGGACTTCGTGACGAAAACGGAAAAGGTGTAATTACAGGCTTAACAGGAATTTCCGAAGTAAATTCGAGAACTATCGTAGATGGTGTTGAGGTGCCGGCGCCTGGAGAATTATTTTACCGAGGGTATAGCATTAAAGATTTAGTAAAAGGATTCATAGATGAAAAGAGATATGGTTTTGAAGAAATAATTTATCTTTTGTTAATGGGGGAATTACCCAATTTACACGAATTAAAAGAATTTGATGAAGTTCTTTCCAGTTATCGTTCACTTCCCACATCATTTGCCCGAGATGTTATTATGAAAGCGCCCAGCGAAAATATTATGAATTCTCTTGCGCGCAGTGTGTTGACACTTTATTCATATGATAAAAATGCGGAAGATACCAGCATTCCGAATGTGTTGCGTCAATGCATTCAATTAATTGCAATGTTTCCGCTTTTATCGGTATATGGTTATCAGGCTTTTGATTATTATATCAAAGGTAACAGGAGTTTATTTATCCATGATCCTGTTGCGGAATTATCGACAGCGGAAAATATTCTTCACATGCTAAGACCAGACTGTAAATTCACACAGCTTGAAGCAAGGATACTGGATTTAGCATTGATTTTACATGCTGAACATGGCGGTGGAAATAATTCAAGCTTTACAATTCATGTTGTTACATCATCAGGGACAGATACATATTCGTCAGTAGCGGCAGCGCTCGGCTCACTGAAAGGTCCAAAACATGGCGGAGCAAATATTAAAGTTTGTAAAATGTTTGAAGATATCAAGGAACATATTCGTGATTGGAACGACGAAGATGAAGTGGAACACTATATTGCAAAAATAATTAATAAAGAAGCATTTGATCGTTCGGGACTTGTTTATGGTATAGGGCATGCTATTTATTCAATATCGGATCCAAGAGCATTGATATTTAAAGAATTCGTTGAAAAGCTATCAAAAGAAAAAGGAAAAGAAAAAGAATATGCTTTGTATACAACAGTAGAAAAAATTGCACCCAAACTGATTGCAGGTAATAAAAAAATGTATAAGGGTGTTAGTGCAAATGTAGATTTTTACAGTGGATTCGTATATGAAATGTTAGAAATACCACAGGATTTATTTACTCCTCTGTTTGCAATTGCAAGAATTGCAGGATGGAGTGCTCACAGAATAGAAGAACTCATTAATTCAGGCAGAATTATCAGGCCGGCTTATAAAGATATTCAACCAAGAAGATCATATATATCTATGGAAAAAAGATAAACATTGTTATCATTAAATATATAGTAGAGGACCCTTTAGAAAGAGGGGTCTTTTTTTATAAAAAACAAGTAAAATTTTACTTACTTTTTTATAATTTTTTACTTTGGATTTAACATTAGTTTGCTATGTTTATATTACAAAAATAAAAAGCTCGGTAAAAGTAGTTGGGCATATAATTTATGGAGGATATGAATGATTGGGAAACTAATCTTTATCAGACATGGAAAAGCAAAACCGCTAGCGAATGGACAAGTCGATTCACTTAGAGCACTGACTTCAAAAGGCAAAAAAGAAATAGAAAAAATGATACCGGTACTAAAAGATAATCTGGATAACGATATGCAGCTTTATTTATTTTCAAGTTTTTCACTTCGATCAATACAGACAGCTGAAATTATTGCTAAAGAAATAGGCATTAAAAAGATTGGAAAATATGAATGGGTAGAAAGCGGGGATATAGATTTTTTGGAAAAAGAAATCAAACAAAAACAATCACCGTTTTGTATTATAATTGTAGGACATAATCCTTATTTGAGCGAATGGAGCCACCATATGAGCGGTTATTTTTTGCCGTATAAGAAAGGAACAATGGTTGGTTTTACAATTATTTCTTTAGAACCATTGAAAGCGCAGCCTCAGTGGTTTTTACAAGCTGACAGCATAAATGCTAAAGCAATAAATATTAAAAACAATAAACCTGTTCTACATGAATTTCAGAAAATAATGATTTGTCAATTACAAAAAATATTTCAAATACAAAAGCAATTTTGGCTGATGCCTAGTAAGCCTGCTCTAATCAGTCGGCTTTATATAGAAACATCTATTTTCTGCGCACAGATTTCATTTTTAAAACCGCTGCTCGATAAAGAAAGACATACAGAGGCTATTTATCAAATGCAGGAGTTTACAAAAAGGTTTGAATATATTGAACAGCTTGATAAATTAGCTGAGGAATGGACAAAGTATATTTCAATAAATTACGAACGCCTTACGAAGGATGAACTATTATTACAGAAAATAAAGGATGAACGTGATAATGAGATTTTGAAAATTTATCCTGAAGTTATAAAAAACATGATATCGATACTCTTTAATCTATATATTTGGATAAAAAATAATTTTGAGGGAGAAAATTTATTGCATGAAGATCTGCAAGCAGAATTAACATTTGAAGAGTATACAACTGAACATTTTAAAGCAATATACAAAAAAACAAAAAAAATGTTGAGTAAAAATGATTTTTTAGATAGTGATATGACTCAAAAGTTAAAATTACAAGTAAGAGATCTGCGCGATATATTATATAGCATAGAATCACATGTGAATTTGTATATGAGAGATGAATTAGAACAGATCATTGCCCTGCAAGATCATCTTGACCTTATATGCAATATGCATAATCAGTTGAAAATAATTAAAGATGCCACTTTAAAACATAATAATATTTTACGTGATCAAAACAGCATTTATCAAAAATATTTAACAGATAAGCTGTCTGAACAAATTATAGAAATTAAACAATATAAATTTAAATAGACGGGATGATTGTATATGTAGAGATCAGGAATTATCTTTTATTAATAAATTCCATGTAAAGTTTATCGGAAAATGATACAAAGACTATACTAAACAGTCATATTCATACTGCGAAATAAAATATATTTTATTGAGAAGGTTTATTATTAATGGTATAATTTTTATATGTAAAAAAATAAAAAAATAATAAATGTTTGAAAAATTATAAGGAGGTATTGACATGGCTTTTCTAGATAAGGTTTCAGATTTAGGGAAAAATGCTGTAAAGAAAACAAGTGAAGCAGCAGAAGCGGCGAAAGTTAATTTGCAAATTAAAGAAATAAAATCAAAAATCAAAGATACGGAAATAGAGCTTGGAAAATTTTATTACAATCAGTATCAGAACGGCACACAGCTTGAAGATTCAGCAATGGAAATATGCGCAAAAATAAAATCAATGTATAATGAAATTGAAGGGCTTGATGACTCCCGCCAAGCTGACACGTGTAAAACAACCTCGGATAGTAGTGTTAAATTCTGTTCGAATTGTGGCGCGAAGTTAAACAGCGAGGCAAAATTCTGTGGAAGCTGCGGTGGAAAGGTAGAAGAATAAGTTATGTTTTGTTCGAATTGTGGAATGAAGATGCAAGATGATCAGAGATTTTGTAACAATTGCGGAACAAAATTAGAGCAGAGTCTAAATGGGGATTTTATTCAGTCTGCGAATAAAATCCTTAAACCCGCCGATGAAATCGAGTATGAGATATACGGAGAAGATATGCAATTGGTTGAAATTTTACTCGATGAAGGAGAATGCGTAGTTGCCGAAGCGGGGGCTATGAATTATATGCAGCAATGTATTAAAATGGAAACTATTTTTGGAGATGGAAGCGCTCAACATGATGACAAAGGGCTTATGGGCAAACTGACAAGTGCAGGTAAAAGAGCGCTGACAGGTGAAAGTTTGTTTATGACAGTATTCCAAAATACGGGAAAGGATAAGGCATATGTGGCCTTTGCCGCTCCGTATCCCGGCAAAATTATTCCAGTAGAACTCAGTGAATTTGATGGAACATTAATTTGTCAAAAAGATGCGTTTTTGTGTGCGGCAAAAGGTGTAAATATTGATATCTATCTTCAAAGAAAATTGGGGGCAGGGCTTTTTGGAGGAGAAGGTTTTATCATGCAAAAGTTGACAGGAGACGGCCTTGTATTTCTCCATGCAGGTGGGACAATCATTAAAAAAGAACTTGCGCAGGGTGAGACGCTCAAGCTTGATACAGGCTGCCTTGTTGCAATTAGTCAGACGATCAATTATGATGTAACCTTGGCATCCGATATCAAGAGCGGTCTTTTTGGTGGGGAAGGTATTTTTCTGGCAACACTTACAGGACCGGGGCATGTGTGGATGCAGTCTTTGCCATTAAGCAGATTAGCCAATAGAATTAATCATGGCAGATATGACCGCACCGGTGAAAATAGAGGCATCAACAACCCATTGGGTGAAATAACAGAAGGGTTTGGTGGAGCGATAGGTGGGTTGTTTAAATAACAGATATATACATAGATGTTATATGCAAAAAGAGCCATGGGGAAAATAGTTTGCCTTGATAAATATTTTCAGTGATGTATATATAAAATACGGCATTTATGATTATAAGAATGGATATATGCTATAATAAATATATATCTAATGATTGATTAAAAGAACAGGAGAATAATATGGATTGGAAACATGAAAATACTCGTATATATGCAATCGATGAAAAAGGCGAATTGCTTGCAGAAGCAACATTTGTATTGCAATCGGATAGGCAATTAGATGTGGATCATGTATATGTGAACCCAATACTGCGGGGACAGGGCGTTGCTGATAAAATCATGCAGGAAGTAGCAAAGTATTTAAGAGAAAAAGGCATTGTAGCATCTGCCTCGTGTTCATATGCAAATACATGGTTCAAAAAGCATAGAGATGAATATATAGATATTATTTCTGATACGATTGATGACCAGGCAATGGCATGCAAAATCGATACAAAGCATTGATGGATTTAATATAAAAGGCTAATATGTAATTCAATAAAAAAAGCTAAAGAAATTATTGTAACATCTTTAGCTTTTTATTTAGCTATTTGTATTTATAAAATAACTATAAATCGTCTACAACAACGACCCGATCTCTGCCTTCTTTTTTGGCTTTATACAAAGCATTGTCTGCATTTTTTAGTAAAACATCCGTTGTTGAGCCATGTGCCGCAAAAGCGGCTACACCAAGGGAAATCGTGCATTTGTCAAGCGGTTTACCTAAATGATATGCAGTCAATCCTTTTATACCAAGACGAAGTTCTTCGGCTCTTTGAATAGTCTCGTTCAAGGACGCTCCCGGAAGCACGGCGACAAATTCCTCTCCTCCGTAACGTGAGACAATATCGCCTGCGCGAGTTGTTCGGCGAAGATATAGACCCAATTCTTTTAAAAGTGCATCTCCGGCATCATGACCGGCATTATCATTAAAATTTTTAAAATGATCAATGTCAAACATAATAATACCAATAGATGTATTTTCCCGTTTCGCTCTCGAAATTTCTCTCTCTAAGGATTCTTCCATATAACGTCGGTTAAACAAACTGGTAAGAGGATCACGAATAGATTGCTGGCGAAGGCTTTCTTTAAGTCTAAGATTAGATATGGCAAGCGCGATACGTTCTGCAATGGTAACAATTAATTGAATATTTTGTTCGGTAAATAGTCTGAAATCAGAATCTTGCTGAATTTCATGTGCAGCAGTATTATAATTGAGATGCAAAATACCAATAACCTCTCCTGATGTTAACAAAGGAACACAAAGATATTGTCCATTATTTTGTAATTCGTGTACATGTTCACAAAGCAATCCTTTATGCTTATGGTCAATCAAATGTGGCCGACCTCTCCTCACAGCCCAACAATTTAAAGGAGCGAATAATTTTTCTGTATTTAGTGGTTCTCCCCACACTTCAAAGGCTTCAGCTAAATTTTTAGATGAATTGATTAAATATAAAGCACCGTGACTGAGTGGAAACATTTGTTTGATATATTGTGAGCTGATTGTGCAGGCTTCTTTTATGGTTTGACAGTTTTGAAGATGTTCACCCATTTCAATGAGTTGATTCATTTCTTCCGTTCTTTTTTTAAGATCTTCTACCCAAGCAAGTAATTTTTGATTTGCTTTTTTTAAGTCTGTTTCTGCTTTTCTTTGTTCAGTGATGTCGATTCCTGTGGCGACGATATACTCTGTTTGATTTTGGTTGGTTAGTGTCGTAATTGCCCAGGAGATAAGGCGCTCATCACCGTTTTTTGTAAGCCAGACGGCTTCATATGTACGGGAAGGACTATTTTGAAGAAGCTGCTTGACTCGTTCTTTAGTGAGATCAGGATCGGCGGGTAGACTTTCCCATATATAACGTTCTTTGATATCTTTAAAAGAATAACCTGTTATTTCTTCGCAGGCTCTGTTAAATCGTAAAACTTTTCCTTTGCTATCTAAAACCATTACCAAAGATGCTGCGGTATTCAAAACGGCACTGATAAAGTCTCTCTCCTTAGTCAGTTCTTCTTCAATTTGCTTTAAATTAGTAATGCTGCGCACTGAAGTTAAAAGCACATTTTTATGTTCTTTAAAGTCAATTAAATCGGTATTCATCAATACATTAATGATACTTCCGTTTTTATGTCTGAATTTTGTCTCGAAATCACGTATAATATTTGATTTTTTTGTTAAAAGCAATAATCTTCTTCGCTCTGTAGCATCATAATAGAAATCATATGCATTCATATTATGCAGTTCTTTTTCATTATATCCCATCAATTCCTGAATTGCTTCATTGCAGGCAATAACGTTGCCTTGCGCATCAACGACGGCAATGCCTATGGGTGCGTTGTTAAAGAGCGAATGATATTCTTTTTCTGTAAGCATGAGATCATCTTGTATTTTTTTAAACTGCGTAATATCAAAAACAGAGGTAAGGATTACTTTTTCATTATTAGATTCAATATAATCTGCATTGATAAGCACGGTTTTTAATGTTCCATCGGCATGTTTTAACATGATTTCAAATTCAAAGACTTGATTTCGAGTATATAAAATTTCTAATATTTTTTTACGTTCGGCAGGATTCGCATATAATTGAGTGATATTCATTTTTGTAAAAATATCGGATGTATATCCCAGCAGATCTAAAATTGTTTTGTTGGCATTAATAATAGTGCCCTGTGTATTTGAAATTACAAGTCCAATCGGGGCCATGTTAAAAAAAATAGAGAACTGTTCGTCGAATATACGTAAGGCAGTATCTGTTTTTCGTACATTTTTATTATTGATTTTTAGTTTTTCGATCTTTTTGTTTAAATCATCTATATGAGCTATTAATTGCTCGTTTGTCATTTCTTTTATATTCATAAAAAGCCTCCGTCTATAATTACATTAAAATTATAACATAATTAATAATATTTTTATAATTCTATTGTAAATGTTTAACTTCGATGAATGTGTAGATGATAGCTAAAACTTTATTTTAATATTGATCTTAAATAAAATAAAAGAAACTGTATTCATAAAGTATAGAAATACAGTTTCTTTTCAAAAGCTTATTTTAAAAGGGATTTTTATTGTGTGTTCAATAATTTAAATCCCTTTTTTGTTAAAGTTTTTTTAATTTCATTTAGATGTAAATGATTTCTTGTTTCCATTGATATTTTAAGATAGCATCCTATAATGTCTGTATTCTCACCGCCTTGATTATGACTGACCTTTATGACATTTGCGCCTGTATCTGATATGATTGCAGATACCTCTTTTAATTGTCCGGGTTTATCAAGTAAGGCTATTGTTAAATTTGTAAGTCTGCCGCTTGCCACCAACCCCCGATTAATAACACGTGAGAGAATATTCACATCAATATTACCACCCGATACGAGGGCACAAACTTTT
>Ga0334900_1003342_pt1 | contig 12606 bp, 6 predicted proteins | sample GraSluR3_MG_2_FD_207231 | JGI IMG/M metagenome (GOLD analysis project Ga0334900, IMG submission 207231) | Sludge microbial communities from methane-producing bioreactor in Wageningen University, Netherlands - Granular Sludge_31_08-R3 | ecosystem: Engineered > Bioreactor > Anaerobic > Unclassified...
TCCTGATTCTTTTTGCCGATTTAATAAATCCTGAAACAAAGCTTCGGTCATAATGATAATTTTTGCCGACAAACTTAGCGCCTCAGGATTTTTTTAGCAATGAGTACCACGCCGAATGCTTACGGTCAGCAAACTTTTTTAAAACATTTTATCTCGGTTCGTTGGCTTTGCAAGCTCTTTGACAAAGCGTTGGTTGCAGCGTCGGCTCGTGGGGCTTTGGCAATGTGCTTGCAATGAGTGAAAACATTTACAAATTAACCTCAATTCTTTTTTTCAAATCAAACCAGTCCATATAATTCTCGGGTCTGTATTTAGTTGCAGAACGCCTCAAAGTAATATCGTAACACAAAGTCATATTTTTTTGTGAAAGATAATTTAAAAGTATTTCCCTTTTTATCTTCAAAGTAAAACCATCTGATGTTGGCTTATACCTTCTTCTACCAGAAGATGTATAAGCATTTTGCCACCTGAATGCTTCCACGGGATACTCTTTCTTTCCTTGCATAATCTCTAATAGGTTTGCTTCTCCTATTCCTAAGTCAGCGAAAATATCCGATAGTAAATTTACATTTACCAAATCAGATTCCCCACGAAAATTATTTTCTGAAATTTCTAAAAGCGGTTTAATTTCTTTAATCGGAAAACTTGATGAAGTATACTTTGCTGATGAAATTTCATAAGCGTTTAAGTTTTCTTCTTTAATAAATGGAATAATCTTCCTTATCCCTTTGTCTAAAATGAAATCATCAAAATTTTTCTTCTTTAAGAAAGCAGAGATTTCAAAGTAGGAGGTAAATTGATTTTCTGAATAATCTTTATTGGGTCTTTGACTTCCAATTTCAACTAATGTCAAGTAATCTATTTCTCTGTTGGTAAAAAGATTAACTAAATTTTCAAAGTCCTTAAATTCCGTAAAATCACTTTCTGAAATCTCTTTTGGTAACCAGTTTATATAATCAGGTTTTAGTACAATTGTATAGATTAACTTTGACGGGTCGTAAACACGAAACATTGTTTTGATTGATTCAATGAAATTTTCTTCAAAACAACCTCGTTTGATTTTTGAATTGAAAATTCTGTTTATACTGCTTTTTGTTTCATCGTAATAAGGGGATTGGATTTCAATTGTGTCAAAATTCGTATTAATGTTATATCTACGATGAACAGAACCTTCTTTTTCTGCATTATAATCTCCCAACTCTTTTGAAACTAAATCCGAATAGACATCATCTTGAATTTCAGTTACATCATCTTCATTATCGTAAAGCTTTTTTAAAAGGTCAACTTGGAATGTTGAGTAAATAAAATTCTTTCCTCTTCTTGGGTTGAGAATTTTATTATTAAATAGGATTGGGCTTTTGGAGTTGAGTTTGTTTACAACAGCAAGTTCATCAATATTTAGAAAGTCTTTCTCATAATGATTCAACCGCAACAATAATTCCTTTAAGGATTCTAAAATATTGAAATGGTTTTTGTTTGTAATGGCAAGTAACTCTTTTTTGAATGGTAGCAGTATTGAAGAGTTGGTTAACGAAATAGAATTTAGCACAATCAAACAGTGTTCGATTTGATTATCAGTTCCGCTATCAACACCAAATTTGAGTAGAGGTTTTAAATATTCAGGCTTCTCATTCATCAAGTCAAATACTGATTGAAGAGTTAGTTCACGAACTTTTACAACAGGGTAATTAAATAAGCTGACAAGGTATTTGATTATACATTCTGATAATGTTAGCTTTTCCTTGTGTTGCACAATAAATTCGTAATCAGTGTCTTTTTCAGGAAGTCCTTCTGCTAATTCCCTGTTGTATTGAAGATTGTATTCATAGAAAACCTCAATGGCTTTTTTATCGTCAAAATATTCTTGGTATTTGAGAAGTTTATCAAGTGCCGCAATTAAGTCGTCACTATATCTTCCTTTCTGAGAAATGTAGCTTCTAAGCAAGAATTTTTTGCCAAACTCTTTATCGCTTTTAATGAATGTTTCAATAATATCGAAACCCAATTTTTCAGAATCTTCTCTTCTTGGGAACAATAAATTATCTGTTTCGTCTTGTGCTACTTTTAAAAGAATGTCCTTTGCTTTTGAAGGGTTGAGGGATATCAATCTGTTAGCAATCTTTAAGGAACAAATTGAATTGATTTTTCCAGAAGTCCATTTGTTTACAAATACAATTAGGTTATCAATATGAAGTAGAGAAACATTCTCGACCAAGTAGAAAACATTTTCTTCGGATATAACATTTGAAAATACAAAATCACGATGCTCATTTATAAACTGCAAAATATTTTCAATCCATTTATCCTTTTCAAATTCTTTTTCCACAAAATTCTTTAAAGCACCATTAGGAAATAAGCTGTTTGTCGTTGTAATGAATTCGTTGAAGAATTGTTCAAGTTCTGCTGATTTTAAAAACGAATTAGGATTGAAATCAATTACTTGCTTTTTGAGGTCTATATAATTTCTGATAACACGCTTTAAATATTTCCCTGAACTTAATTGAATGTCCTCTGGAAGTGATTTAAAGAATTTCTCAAATGTTGATTTGGAGCGATAATACTCATTCCTAAAAGTCTGAATGCGTCTGTTTTTTAAACAGATTTCATATTGAACCTGAATAAATATTTCAAACTCTAAATAGTCCTTTTCAAAAAGTTTTATCAATGTTGTGATATTTGGAGCAGAAAATTTTATTACAAATTTTTCATCCTGTGGTAGTCTCTTTTCCTTCGGGCTTACTACCTCTTTCTTTTTTGGCGTTGGTAAAGAGTATTCATTGTAATTTTTACCTGCTTCAATAAACACTTCGGAAAATTTTTCCAATTCAGTAATATCTTCAAGTTCTACTAATGTGTTTTGTTTTACTACTTTCAAAAGCTCTCTAATGAAAGAATCTTCTTGAAGTTGAATTGCTCGTTTTAGTAATTGAAGCGAAAGTGTCAAAAAGAAATTATCTCTTGTTCCTCCTTTATCCCATCGTGGCAAAGTCTTTACAATACTAAAGATAAGAGGAAGGTTCTCTTTTGTAGATGCTTTAATGAGAGGCTCAAAGACTATGTTAAAAGCTTCTTCTCTCCACAAGTTTTTTTCTTCTTTCTCTAACAAAATGAATGCTAATTCAGGATAACGTTCTGCTGTAAACTCAATAAGTTCAGATAAACAAATATGAAGCATCCGACCATTACCTGCATCACTTAAACGATTTTGAACATCAAATACTTCAGATAGTCGTTTAAGAGTATTATCTGGATCGGTTTTGTGAAGCAATTGTAAAGGAGAAATGATGTATGAAGCTTGATAATCTTTTTTGTATCCTAAACCAAAAGAAACTTCAATTAGTTGATTGTAAATTCTTCTAAAATCGTCATTGAAACCACAAATTCCATAGGTATTTGCAACTTCTCCTATGTAATTCGTTAATGTAGCAGTTTCTTCTTCTTGTCTAGCAATTTTCTCCGAATGTTGAATAAGTTTGTAAGTTTGCTCGGTTAAACTTTTGTGCTGACTTTTATTTATAACTTCCGCTATTCCTAATGCAATAGTATAGTGTACATAACCATCTTCACTTTCTTCAAGAGTAAACCAATAACTGACTAATTCTTCAATATTCTCTTTTGAAAATAATTCTGTAGAAAAACTGAAAATGTTATTGAAAAGATATTTGATGCTACTTGCAATGAAATATGGGTCGCTGTCATGGTCAAATAATCCTTCATTAGTTGTTCTGTATTCTTTTTTTCTGGGTACATAAAGTTCTTTTAACGCCAGTTTCGCTAAATTGAGTTTTACATCGTTTGTCAAATCTATACTGCGGCTTTTATTCCATAGTTCTGATAAATAGAATACTGAGTCGTATATGTTCTTGGCAGGACTTGGTAGACTGGAGACTCTAAGTAAGAGAGCGTTTACTGTTTCGGGCTTGAAAATCCAAATAGGTTTTAATTCATCGAACAGGTTAATAATGTCCTTGTGAATCGCATAATTCATTCCTTCATGATTAACCACTTTTTCATATAGTGTTGGTTGAATTATTTCTCTCTTTGGAAAAAGTTGATGAATTTCTTTGTTTGTCAAATAATCACTGCAATATATTATTAAACTGAAATAGGATTTGTCTGGAATAACTGTAAAATCAATTTCTCTAATTAGTTTATAAGCAGATTTTTTATCACTCTGAAGCAGAAGTTTAACAAGCGCAATTTTGATTTTAATTGATAGTTTTTTGTCTATTTCAAATGCCTTTGATAGTTTTATAAGTTCATCATATTTTTTACACTCGAATAAATAATCAATGATTTTCAATTTGATTTTCAAATTCGTGTTTGCGTTTTCTTCTTCACTGAAATTCTCTTTGTGATAACCAACTTGATGTTTATCAGATTTTACCCATTTGATTGTGTCAATTTCATCGAACATTTCCTTTACTTCTCCAAAAGCAAGTGCTTGTGCTTGCATCAGAGTTGTAAGATTGTCAGAGTTGCTTTCCTTTAATGATTTTGAAAAACCTTGTTCAATTACATTATGTGGCAATAGATTTCCTGTTTTTAAATAAAACCTTTTCAAATAATAGCAGAAATATTCTTTGCTGGTTAATACAAAATCACCGTCCCAAACTGAACGCAAACTATTTGCGGTTTCTCCTGCGTTTAATAAAAGAGTTGGAAAATCAATATCCGAATTTTCAATGTTCCAACTTAGTCGGGAAAATTGAGATTTAAGAAAAGCAATTCTTATGAAGTCAGAAAGAGAGAGAGTTTCAACGCAAGCATTTAAAGCAATTTCTAAATTGCTTTTTGTTTCTTCGATTGCTCTGAAATTTCTCCATGCGGATTTCATCCAGTCTAATGTTGTTGAAGAAATAATTTTCTTATAATCTCCAATCTCATTTAAGTGTTTGAAGTAATTTCTGTATGCCTCGTCAGTATATGGCGTTTGCTCATAGAACAATACTAAAGCTGTATTGAATTTTTCTTTTAGTGATTCGGTTTTAGAGAGAATAAATTCTCTGAAACTGTTATGAAATATTGAATAAACTCTTCCGTTGGTCTGTCTCAAAAGGTGGGAGAAATTATTTATTACATCTGAAACATCAGTAACGCTTTTGTTCAGCCCTGCCAATTTCAAAATTTCAAAGATGGTTTCGGCTGTGCTATTTTCTTTCCTGTGTGCAAACACTGCCAACACCCACTTAGCAAACTCATCGCTACTAATTTTTTGAAATAAATATTCGTGGTAGGAATTTATTTTTCCATCGATAAGACTTGGAAGGTTATTGAGGACATTTTCATAATATCGTTTTTCTGTTTTAAGTAACAGTTCTGAAATGTAATGTAGATACAAAGGGATTCCACCTGAAACTCTTTCAATTTGGTCAAGAAAATCAACAGCATCAATTCCTTTATTACTTAGGAATTGCTTAATCTCTTGTTGATTAAATTTAGCAACAACAATATGTCGCTTGGTTTCAGAATCAATTTGAGTAGCAACAGAAGAAGAAAGGACTGCCCTGTATTGAGAACTCAATACAAAGAAAATTCCATCAGGAAGATTTCCTTTGATTTGATTTAAAAGAGAGTTTTCATTAAGGGAAGTATCACGATGAACATGGTCTAATCCGTCAATGATGAAAATTATTTTCTTTTTTAGAGTTCCTAATTTGTCAATGTATGAAGCAAACTTTTCTTCAAATTTGTCTGAATACTTGTTCGGTAAATCAACATCAGGAAATTGATTTTCGATTGAGATACACAACGACTTTAAAAAATAGTTTGACTTGTGTCGTAATTCCCCAAAATCATTTTTAGCATCAGGGATAAAACAGTAATAGGCTAAAGTAATTTCAGGATTAGTTTCTTTGAATTTTGTGAGTGCCGTTGATTTGCCAATCCCTGGCAGCCCTTCAATAAAAATGTAACCGCCATTTAATTCTGTTAAGGCCGTTTTTAGTTTGGTCAATAAATCGTTGTTGGGGATATAGAACTTCTCATCAACCACTTTGAAGTGATGGGAAAGTTTGTCCTCAAACCTATCTGAAATTCCAAGCTGTTTTAATACTAAACTCTTCGTTATTTGTTCTCCTGTGATACTCCAGTTTACAACTCCGTCAAGAAGTTTTTCAAATAAGTTTTCTTCAATACCAAGTCTCCCAAACTTAAATTTTATTGCATTTTGAATTTGGTCAATTGGTTCTTGACTAAAACTAAATTCAAGTTTCTTAATGAAGTCATTGAAAGAATCTTCATCTAAAGAACATTCAGTTCTGATTGCATGTATTGTATCTCGATATGTTGAATAGTTTGGTAATAAGTCATACCGTACAGTTGCTTGCTTTAATGGATCAAAAATATTTGTTCTTATTTCCGTCAAGCCATGTTTTAATCCTTCGCTTGGTCTCTTATGTGAACTTTCTCGTTTGGTTGTGAAAAGCGTGATTGAGAAATCTATGTTAGCTTGCTTTACACTAATATATCCTTCCGCCAGTTGGCGAAATATTGATTTTTTAGGGGTCTGAGCAGTAAGTAAGTTATAAAGCGTATAAGAATTTTCTCCATCGTCTGTCCACTTTACTTGGTTGTATTCTATCTTGTTGTTTCGGTAAACAATAATGTCATCAATGTGGTGTCCTTTATCGTAATTTTCTAAACGAATGTGAGTAATGTCTGTATTGAAAAACAAGCATTCAATAATCTTCAATGCTGCAACATTATTCTGGTAATAAAATCCTGCTTGTGATGCTGAACCTTCCATTTATAAGTTATATTTTAATAGTACGGTGGCAAAAAATGGTTCTTTTGATTTTGCCGAAGGGTTGGATTTATGTGTCGGGGCAAAAGCAAATGTGCCATTGTGGGTCGGCAACTGTTTTACAAAATGTGTGCTGGGCAAAAAATAAAAAACATAAGGACGGTTTGAGTGTCGTCTTTCTGGTCTTGTCAATATTTCGTTTTTCTGTCCTTTCACAATGGTTTACTTTTCAATTTATGTCTGTCGTTACTGTTTTCTACACTTGGCGGTAACGTAATAGTATTTTATCCATCGTTAATGCAAAATTCAACAATGTGCTAAAATTATAAATTATAGCCATACATAAGTTTATTTTAAAGAAAAATGATGGATAAAATATAGTTGGACGATGCCGCCGGGTTAGGGGCAGCGGCGTTTCTTTTCATTTCTATGTGCCTTTTATATTTTGTTGTTATCATCGCGGTTGCCAATCGTTTGTTTTTATAGACCGGCAAAGGGTTCGGGATTAAAATGCATCTCATTTTCTTCATTTTTTGAGCATAATTTTCCTGTTTCATTTTTATCATGACAGGTGGTTCTGGTTTTGCCTTCAAAGAACGCTGTCATTTTCCGGCTACCCGGGAGCAGCCTCCATGCTGTACCTCACCATGATGCCCTGTTTACATTTTGGGCAGCGTGCCGGGTCGCTCCCCCGGAGTGTTCTGTAAACTTCGTAAGCGTTTAATCCTTCGAGAATGGGCTGCCAGATGGTTTTCCCGATTAATGCAATGGCCTGCTGCCGTTTTGTTTTGATGTTTGCCGTTGCCAGAATTGCCGGGCATACCTTCAAAAAGATAGGTTCTGGGCCGGTAGTATTTATAATACTCACGCAAATGGCGGATTAGAATTTTGGGTACGGGAACTTCCCTTGATTAAATCATCTTTTGAATGAATCAGGTGATAGGCATAATTTTTTACCTGGTCTCTTGTGATTTTGTCGGGAGAAGTTTTGTAAAAGATGGATAGCTGGGAGATGGAAGTGATGTAACTCCGAACTGTCCGTTCACTGTAATGGCGGACGCGCAGTTCCTGGGTCATCCGCTCACGTAATGTTTTTTTTCATTGTAATTAAATTTTAAGTGTATAAAGAGCAACGGAAAAACGAACATCAGGGTTACTTACCGCCAGAGGCGGTTTCGTTCAACGTTGTTATAAGTTCATATGTGAATATACTTCAATTATCATTTTATGTTGGATGTGAATATATTCCTTCATTTTGGAGTAAAATAATCACATAAATTAGCCATCATCGAAAAAAGTATCGTCAAACCGGTTTTTGATGGTTGCATGGAAAGATGCCCTGTTAAACCGTAGTTTGAAGGGAATTCTCCGGTGTTTTAAAAAACTTCTTTTTCGTCTTATGTTGCCCGGTGTAATCAATGCTTTGGTTTTTAGTGGCTTAAAAGTAAGCATAAATTTATATTTTTCAAATAAAAATGGAGGCCGTTATTTTTTAATGAAAGGTTTTCCGGACGAAAAGAAGGCTGTAATCGTTTAATGAAACCGACGGCGGACCCTGGTGTAAAATTGGTTATTCAATAAGAAACCGTTCGAATGCTTCGCGGTTTTTCGGGGAAAGGCGGGTGGGGCGCATGGTTTTGCGGTCGATAAACAATCCCTTTTGCTGTGCGGTGGCACACAGTTCGCCCTTCTCGTTAAAAAACCGGAATTCCATGATGGCCGAGGCGTTGTTCAGCTTCGAAATCCAGACTTCCACCGTTACGGTATTGTTCAGAAAAAAAGGCTTTTTGTATTTTATTGAAGTTTCGGTTAACACCGGTACAATTCCATCGGAAACAGCAAGTTCGAATGCCGGCATGCCAATGGCTTCCAGCAGCCTTACACGTCCGTTTTCGAGCCACTGGATGTAAACGATATTGTTTACATGGCCCACAAAATCAATCTGGTAAGTGTAAATCTTCTCTGTGAATATAAGTTTCCGGTTCATTTTTCAGGATTAAAATTCAGTTCCGAAAATTTTCTCTTTTTTCGAATAAAAAAATTCCACATTATGCTGCCCTGGTATATTTCCGGGTGATTTTTCACCACAGATAATTTCTGCAGCTTTTTTCTTTTTCTGATGAGTTTTCCCAGGTTTCTGTAAAACGAAATATGCGCTTTTACTACAGCCCCAAAACTCCGGAAATGAAACCCCAGGATAAATTTTACAGCAGCCACGCCGTCGAGCATCATACGTGCAAAAAAGATGCGGTGAAACTGGTTTTTGGGAAGATTCTTATACAACATAAACAGATTGTTCCTGAAATTCAGGTAAACTTTTTTCGGGCTGTTGTACGATAACGTGCCGCCTCCCAGGTGAAAAACCACACTTTCGGGCTGATAGCCTACCTGGTACCCCTGGTTTTTGAGGCGCCAGCATAAGTCTATTTCTTCCATGTGTGCCCAGAAATCGCCGTCAAACCCCTCCGCTTTTTGAAATGCACCGGCTTTTATAAACATGCAGGCCCCACTGGCCCAGAAAATGGATGAGGAGCGGTTGTACTGCCCCACATCGGGCTCCATACGGTTAAGCATACGTCCGCGACAAAACGGGTAGCCAAAAAGGTCGGTAAAACCACCGGCAGCACCGGCATATTCAAACTGATGTGGTTTTTCGTAGCTCAAAATTTTAGGCTGAACAGCTGCCAGATTTTCATTTTCCTCCAGCATTTTTATAGCAGGATCCAGCCAGCCCGGGGTAACCTCCACATCCGAATTCAGCAAAACAAAAAAATCTGCATCCACCTGCTGCAATGCCCGGTTGTATCCTTCGGCAAAACCATAATTCCTTTTGAGATCAATAATCTTCACATCCGGAAAATTATCTTTCAGGTAATTTACAGAATTATCGGTAGAGCCGTTGTCGGCTAAAAAAATCTCAGTTTCATTTCCCTTGTTTCTGATAACCGAAGGCAAAAAGGTGTCAAACAGTTTTTCTCCGTTATAATTCAGAATAACAATGGCAATTTTAACACTTCCGGGCATATTGGTTTTTTAGGTAGTAAGGAGTTTGGCAATAACAGCCGCGAGTGTTTCCGGTCCTGCCGGTTCCAGAAAAGCGGCAATTTTTTCGGTTTTATCAGCATCTTCAGCCTGCAGCAGTGCATCAATCTCTTTCATCTGTTTCCCTGTCAGCTCATATTCAAGCAGTTCTCTCACTTTCGCCTTGCCTTTTTTTCCCTGCGGGAGTCCAAGGCTCCCGAGCTCTGCAATGGTGGCCTCCAGAATTTCTTTGGCCTGAATGCGAACCGGGTCTTTGTCTTTGGCTGAGCCACCGGCAAAAGTATCGCGCAAACTCCAGCTCGAGTAGTCGTAGTGCAGGTTTTGTATCATTTTAAGCCTGGGGCTGTCTTTCCCGAAAATACGTTCAAGGAAAATAACTGTCCGGTTTTTCCAGGCTTCCAGATCGAACTTTTCTTCGGCGAGACGGTCAATCTGTTCTTTTAGCAATGTAATTTCCTTTTCGGCCATTGAATTTATATTTTTGCAGATGAATTTACCTATGGGCTCAAAATTACCATAACGGATGAAATTTACATATTCTTCTGTTAAAATAATGGATTTTTTGCCAAATTTTTATGTACCAGTTGAATTAATGAATATGGAAAATCATAAAACTCATTTTGAAAACAGTCAGGGATTTAAAGGGTTAAAGGTGAACAACGGTGTTGAACAACCTGATCCGGTGAACGAACATTCCATTCAAAAGTTTTTGCAAAAAAAGCGGAAACTGCTTCCGGTTGATGAATATGTAGCTGGCATTCTTGCTGGAAACATCACCCTGCTGAGCAAGGCAGTTACCCTGGTTGAAAGTTCAAAACCGGAGCATCAGCAAATTGCGCAGGAGGTAATTGCCCGTTGCCTGCCCCATGCCGGGAAATCGATTCGGGTTGGAATTACCGGCGTTCCCGGGGTGGGAAAAAGTACATTTATAGAAGCCCTCGGCAAGCACATTACTAGCCTGGGCGGAAAACTGGCAGTGCTGGCCATCGACCCCAGCAGCGAACGGTCGAAGGGAAGTATTTTGGGCGATAAAACCCGGATGGAAGAACTATCGGGCGATAAAAATGCCTACATCCGGCCAAGCCCATCGGCAGGTTCGCTGGGCGGTGTGGCGCGTAAAACCCGCGAAATCATTGTGTTGTGCGAGGCCGCCGGGTTCAACCATATTTTTATTGAAACGGTAGGGGTAGGTCAGAGCGAAACGGCGGTGCATTCCATGTCTGACTTTTTTCTGCTGCTGATGCTGGCCGGCGCCGGCGACGAGTTGCAGGGTATTAAACGCGGCATTATGGAAATGGCCGACCTGATTGCCATTAACAAAGCCGATGGAAATAATATGGGAAAAGCACAGATGGCCCGCCGACAGTATCAGAATGCCCTGCATCTTTTCCCGAAAAAGGATTCAAGCTGGGACCCGCAGGTGCTTACCTGCTCGGCCCTGAGCAAAATCGGTGTGACCGAAATATGGCAACAGGTGGAAAATTACCGGAAGCTGACGGTTGAAAACGGTTACTTTTCACAACGACGAAACGCACAATCCACTTTCTGGATGCACGAAACCATACAGGAGCAAATGAAACGGTCATTTTACCACCATCCCGAAATGAAGAAAATAATTAAAGAATTTGAACAGCGGGTGCTGAACAGCGAGATAAGCTCTTTTGTGGCTGCCGGAAAGTTATTGGAATTCTATTCGGGTTTGAAATGAAAGTTTCATTAAATTTGGGAAATGGTTAAAAAAAACATTTCAGGGTTGAACCTGTTGTAATAAATTAAAATCAACACAAAAAATAAGATTATGGATTACGATGTATTGGTAATAGGAAGCGGTCCGGGCGGATATGTTGCCGCTATTAGGGCAGCTCAGTTAAAAATGAAAGTAGCTGTAGTTGAAAAAGAGAGTCTGGGCGGAATTTGTCTGAACTGGGGTTGTATTCCCACCAAATCGCTGTTGAAAAGTGCACAGGCTTACGAATATGCTGTGCATGCTGCCGATTACGGCGTGACCATCGATGGCGAAGTCAAACCCGATTTTGCAGCGATGGTAAAACGCAGCCGCAGTGTGGCCGATGGCATGAGCAAGGGAATTCAGTTCCTTTTCAAAAAAAATAAAGTTGAAACCATTAACGGGTTTGGTAAACTGGCCGGAAAAAACTCGGTGGAAGTAACCGACGATTCGGGTAAGAAAAAAACATACAAAGCGAAGCACATCATTCTGGCCACCGGCGCCCGGGCGCGTGAATTGCCCAACCTGAAAATTGACGGTGAAAAAATTATCGGTTACCGCAAAGCCATGACCCTGGACAAACAGCCGGAAAGCATGGTGGTGGTAGGTTCGGGAGCTATTGGAAGCGAGTTTGCTTACTTTTATCAATCCATTGGCACCAAAGTAACCCTGGTTGAGTTTATGCCAACCCTTGTTCCCAACGAAGACGAAGAAGTGGCCAAACAACTGGAACGCTCGTTCAAAAAAATAAAAATGAAAGTGATGACCAGTTCCACGGTTGAAAAGGTGGACACCTCGGGTAAAAAATGCAAGGTGACCATTAAAACCAAAAAAGGCGAAGAGACCGTTGAAACCGATATCGTACTTTCAGCCGTTGGAATTACGCCCAACACCGAAAATATTGGGTTGGAAGAATTGGATGTTAAAACGGAAAAAGGCCGGGTGAAGGTAGATGAATTTTACCGAACCAACGTGGAAGGCGTTTATGCAATCGGCGATATTCTGGAAGGACCGGCGCTGGCGCACGTGGCGTCTGCCGAAGGAATTGTATGCGTGGAAAATATTGCCGGAAAAAATCCGGATCCGATTGATT
>Ga0334900_1003346_pt1 | contig 12595 bp, 7 predicted proteins | sample GraSluR3_MG_2_FD_207231 | JGI IMG/M metagenome (GOLD analysis project Ga0334900, IMG submission 207231) | Sludge microbial communities from methane-producing bioreactor in Wageningen University, Netherlands - Granular Sludge_31_08-R3 | ecosystem: Engineered > Bioreactor > Anaerobic > Unclassified...
CCGTCGCCGATTCGCCCCACCAATGCCCGCGTCACGAGAGTCTTGATTTGCCTCCATCGTGTCGTGTAATCCGTATCGCCGCGCGGCAATTCCCAAACGGTGTGCGGGTGATCGGGCAGGAGCACGACCGCCACGACCTTGAAGGGCCGCGACCGACGCACCTGCCGGAAGGCTTCCCGCAACGCGCTGCGGCCCACGTCCGACGTGAGGAACCGTTGCCGACGATACGTAACCACCGTAAAGAAAAACGTTCCTCCTTCCACACGCCATCGTCGATATCCGCTCATCCGCTCATCATAGCATGGTGCGTGCAAGCACGCACCCTACCTGACTACCTGACTTAGGAGCGATCCCCATCGGCGTCCAGTCTACGGATCATCGTGTAGTACGTCCTTCGCTCACGGAACAAGGCAAGGGCAAACGCTGACTGAACAAACAGCAGGAATCCGATCGAGCCCACCGCGCAGTATCGAAGAAACTGCAGGTGCCACGCATCGAGCGGAAGAAACTGATCGCAATGTTTAACGTAGAGGACGGGCTGAACAGCCGGACGAGTAATCCACAGCAGGAACGCTATTGCTGCAACCGGAATGCAGAGGCAGATCAACGTCGCTGAGAGGCGGCTCCACCGTCGGAGGCTTCGTTCGCCCATCCTCAGTGCGCGCTGTTCAGCTTTGGATGTGGGCTCAATTCTCATATTGAACGTGAAGCGCTCTATCGTAACGTGAAGAGGCTGAAAGGTGTCAAGAACCTTTTCTCGCTCGCGCCCCTCGGCACAACCTCGGTCGTGTTCCTGGCGGGTGCGGCCTGAGCATGCGGAGCAGAGCTTCGCTGACGTGCGTTCCCAAGCCGGAGCTTCGAACGAGGAAACCGGGCGGAAAACGATCCACCAACCGTCAGGGTACCACTCGGGCGGGGCGTGTCAATCGGGGTTGCACGAAAAAACGGCGCGGGTGCTCCGAATCGGCGGCTGGGGGGTCTTGCCGGGGCGAGTGCTCCGGGCGAGCGCCGGCTCATCCGCTCTTCTGCCTACCCACCAACCGCGATCCGTTCGACATGGCTTCAAGAAGACTCCTCGAAATTGGGCCAGCGCATCGGGTAAAATGGCCCGCAGTCGGATGGGGACCGCGAAATGAACGGAATGCACGAAAAAGGGGGGGTAGGTATAAAGACTTCGGGGGTGGCGCCGAATGAGCAGCGAATCGGCGGCGGGAACGCCAGAAAACGGCCAAGACGGGTCCCGCGGACCGGAAACGTCCCCGTGAGCCCCACCACCATCGGCCGGCCGAACTGGAAAAACCGCCGGAGCGTTGACCAAAAGACGCCCCGAACGGGCATCGGTACCACCATCGGCGGGCCGAACTGGAAAAACGGCCGGTCTGTTGACCAAAAGACGCCTCGGACGGGCGGCGGTGCCACCATCGGCCGGCCGAACTGGAAAAACCGCCGGAGCGTTGACCAAAAGACGCCTCGAACGGGCATCGGTACCTCGATCGGCGGGCCGAACTGGAAAAACCGCCAGTCTGTTGACCAAAAGACTCGTCGAACGGGCATCGGTACCACGATCGGCCGACCGAACTGGAAAAACCGCGGGGGCGTTGACCAAAACGTCTCTCCCAGGGCGTGTCAAAGCGCGACGGGCTGGGAGCCGGCGCCCATCGTCTCCCGCCTCGGGGTGCGAAACGAACGTGGCGGCCGAGATGGCGCCCACATTTCCCCTCCGATGGGGCCGAAAACGCGAAAACGCGCCGGTTGGTACCCACATTTCCCCTCCGATCGGGACGCGAAACGCGAAACCAGGTCGCTTGGCGCCCACATTTCCCCTCCGATGGGGACGCAAAACACGACAACGCGCCGCCTGGCGCCCACTTTTCCCCTCCGACGGGGACGCAAAACGCGAAAACGCGCCGCTTGGCGCCCACACACGACACGGTGCGGGGATCGTGGGTCGGGCGCGGGCCGGGTGGCACGTGGCGTCAGGCATGGCACGTCCAACCGGGGGTGGCACGTCCCTCAAGCGGAGCCAGCGGCGTGGTTTCCGGGGCCTGCCGCGCCACGGACGGATATCGCGACATTTGCGCGCGGGCCGCGCAAGCCCTTGGCTGCGGCTCGGCCGCGCTGAGTGCCTCAGGGCGTGCCACCCGGCGGGCCGGAACGGTTCTCGCCGTCGCCGCTTCATGGAGCAATTTCCCGTTCCGGCAACGGGCGGGAGGGGCACTGCCCGAGGCCATCGGATCTGTTCTAATGTGGGAAGGCGAGCGCTCGAAGCGGTACGGAAACAAGCCCAAACCGGGTCGTTTGGGCCGCTTGGGCGAGGTAGGAAGCAGTCGGACGAAGAACACGGCATGAGTGACCAGCAAGCTGAAGACAAGGGCCTGCCACGCTACGTCCTGGGGATCGACCTGGGAACGACCAACAGCGTGGTTGCCTATACGTCGTTGGAGGAAGACGAGCCGCGGATCCATCTGTTGGCGATCCCCCAGTTGGCCGCGGCGGGCACGGTCGAGTCGAGGACCGCCCTGCCCTCGTTCCTGTACCTGGCCAGCGAGCACGAGGCGGGCGGTGGGGCCTTGGATTTGCCGTGGCAGTCGGGCCGCGGTTTTGCCGTGGGCGAGTTGGCGCGGCGCCAGTCGGCCGAGGTGCCCCAGCGGACCGTCGGCGCGGCCAAATCGTGGCTCTGCCACAGCCGGGTCGACCGGCATCAGGCGATTCTGCCCTGGAACGCCCCCGACGAGGTCCCGAAGATTTCGCCCGTCGCGGCGTCGCAGCGGTATCTCGAGCACCTGGTGGCGGCCTGGGAAGCCGCCTTTCCCGAGGCCCCCGTGGCCCGGCAGCAGGTCGTGCTCACCGTGCCGGCCTCGTTCGACGCCAGCGCCCGCGAATTGACTCGCGAAGCCGCCCTGGCGGCCGGGCTGCCCGACGATCTCGTGCTGCTCGAAGAGCCCCAGGCCGCGGTCTACGCCTGGCTGGTGACGACCGGCGACCGCTGGCGGCGGATGCTCGCCGTGGGCGACAAGCTGCTCGTCTGCGATGTGGGGGGCGGCACCACCGACCTCACCCTGGTCGGCGTGGCCGAGGAAGGAGGCGAGCTGACGCTGGAGCGAATCGCGGTGGGCAACCACCTGCTCGTCGGCGGCGACAACATGGACCTCGCCCTGGCCCACCACGTGGCCGGCCTGTTCGCCGAGCAGGGCGTCACGCTCGACCCCTGGCAGTCGGTGGCGCTGTGGCACTCGTGCCGCCAGGCCAAAGAGGCGCTTTTGGCCCCCGGGGGTCCCGAGAAACACGCGATCTCGGTGCTGGGGCGGGGCACCCGGCTGATCGGCGGCACGGTGTCGATCGAGGTCGATCGCGCCCAGGTCGGCAATCTGCTGGTCGACGGGTTCTTTCCCGCCTGCGAGGTGACCGACCGTCCGGCGCGGCGCCGTGCCAGCGGGTTCCGCGAGATCGGGCTGCCCTTCGAGTCCGACACGGCGGTCACCCGCCACGTGGCCGCGTTTCTGCAAGCGCATTCCACGGATCCCGGCGCGCCGGTCCGCCCGAGTCACGTGTTGTTCAACGGGGGCGTGTTCAAGGCCGGCGCGTTGCGAAGCCGGCTGTTGGAGGTGGTGGGGGCATGGTTCGCCGACGAGACGCCGCCCAGGATGCTCGAAGGAGAGCACGATCTCGACCATGCCGTGGCCCGGGGCGCGGCCTATTACGGCTGGGCCAAGCGCCGCGGCGGCGTGCGGATCCGCGGGGGAACCGCCCGGTCGTACTACGTGGGCATTGAGACGGCCGGGCTGGCCATCCCCGGCGCGATGCGCCCGCTTCGCGCGTTGTGCGTGGTGCCTTTCGGCATGGAGGAGGGCACCGAGACCGAGGTGCCCGGCCAGGAGATCGGCCTCGTGGTGGGCGAGTCGGCCCAGTTCCGATTCTTCAGCTCGGCCGTGCGAAAGCAGGATCGCCCCGGTGACGTGCTCGATTCGTGGAACGAAGACGAGCTCTCCGAGACCGACTCGATGGAGGCCGAGCTGCCCGCCGACGCGGCCATCGAGGAGTCGTACGTCCCGGTCCGTTTTCAGCCCCGCGTGACCGAGCTGGGCATGCTCGAGCTTTGGTGCGTGAGCACCAAGACCGACGGCCGGTGGAAGCTCGAGTTCAGCGTGCGCGAGGATGCCGACCGCTGAGGGCCGATCTCAGGCGGCCGCCGGAGCCGGCTGGGCCTTTCGTTTCTCCCGTCCCCGCATCCAGATCACGCCGCTGACGAAATAGACGGCCGTGGCGATCATCAGGTAGCGCTCGAAATCGACGTCGTAGTTGGGCAGCGAGAGCATGACGGCGTCGCGGGGCATGTACCCGGCGAAGATGCAGTACGAGAACAGCAGGATCGTTCCCAGGCTCAGCAGCGCCAGGAGGCCGAAGTACACGTGGATTCGCGACCTGGGCGGGGCGGCGTGGGGTTTTTCTTCGTCGGGCGGCGTGGGGGCCGTCGGCTCGTCGGGCAGCTCGGGCACCGGCCCGCCCGCCCCGGCCATCGCCGAGAAGACCAGGTAGAGGATCGCCGTGAGGATCCACACCGGCCCGGCCAGGAAGAACAGGTGCAGGATCTCGCCCCACCAGCAGGCCAACGCGGCGATCAGGGCAATCGCCCACGAAAGCAGGGCCGGCCAGTTGACGGCCTGACCCTTGCGCGTCGACCAGAATCGCTTGAATCCGAGCAAGGGGAAGACCCAGTGCTCGACGACGACGATGGCCCCGACCGGCATCAACAGCAGGCCGTACAGGCCCACGAAGCCGAGGAGTTCGCGGAAGACGAAGGGGAAGCAGGCGATCGCCGTGGTGATTGCCCCGGCGATCAGGGTGACGACCCAGCGGGGCCAGCCGGGCGTAACGACCTGCAGGGCCAGTCCCGCCCGATAGAGCGTGGGGTTCGAGGTCGTCCAGCCGGCGATGACGACGGCCAGGGCCCCCGCCACGCCCAGGGCGCGGAAGGCGACTTCGCCCGAGTCGAGCAGCGTCAGCGGCGCGTTCATCATCAGGGTGCCGGCCACGGCCGCCCCCATGACGCCCGCACAGATCCATGCCACGTAGTGACCCAGGTACATGCCGAAGGCCGAGTAGAGGCCGTACCACGGGCGCCGGGCGTAGCGGAACAGGGCCATGTCGGAAAGGCCCAGGTGCATGGCCAGGTTGCAGATCCACGCAAAGGCCACGATGTGCCAGAAGCTCAGCACGCCGGCCGCACTCGCCACGTAGCTGCGAAAGGCGGGAACCTCGGCGGCCTCGGCCTGCCCCGGGCGCGCGATCCGCAGGTTGTGCCGCGTTTCCGATTCGCCGTAGCTAACCACGGCGGGCCGGCTTACCGCGGGGCTGGAGACGATGACCCGATTGCCCTCGATTCGCGCGTCGGCCGGCACGAAGCTCCGCTCGCCGCGCCCGGTGCCGGCGATGGCAAATCCCGTCAGGATCGATTCCGCCTCGGCCCGATCGTCGGCGGGCCCGGGCCGATCGGAGGGGGACGGGTCGGGCGCCACGTCTTCGCCGGCGGCCGCCTCGTCGTCGGGCGGGGGAGGCGGGGCGATCGACAGCCGCGCGTCGTCGGCGAACACGAGCACGATCTCGGCCGGATCGCCCGGCTTGGGCGCGATCGCCGCCTGGTAGGGGGGCGCGCCGGTCCAGATCTTCTTTTCGCCCATGCGCCAGATCCCCGCCCACGTGCCGAAGTGCCCCACCATCGGCAGAAGCACCACGGCCCCGGCCACGAACATGATGAACATCCAGGGCGAGCAGACCGAGGCGAACTGGGCCAAACGCTTGAAGCCCAGGATGGCCAACAGAACCACGACCGCCCCGACCACGATCGTCACCGCGACGAACCAGGGGTCGGTGGGCAGCCAGCCGGTCTGGGGCTCGATGCCGAAGGGGATCCGCACGGCCGACGCGGCCACGGTGATCATGCATCCGGCCAGCACGCAGTACAAGATCGCGTTGAGCACGTTGTAGATCACCATGACGACCGGCCCGGCGATCTTGCGCAAATACCAGTAGAGGGTCAGCCGGGTTTTCACGGCAATGGGGGCGCAGACGAGCGTCCACGACAGCACGGCCAGCAGGTTGCCCAGCAGCAGGCCCACGAGAACGTCGTGGACGCTCGCTCCGCCGGCGACGAACAGCGCGCCGATCACGAATTCGGTGGCCGCCACGTGCTCGCCCGCGAAGCTCCCGGCGAAGTACATTCCGCCGTGGAGCTTTGCGTCGCTCACCGGCTGCCGCTCGAATTCGTTGAGCCGGTCGAGCCGCCTGAAAACCCCGCCGCTGGCTTCGGTGCTGGCCATGAAACGCCCTTTCTCGCTGGATTGCAGACCGGAATAAGAAGACGCTATCGCTTGCCCGTCACCTGGCGCTCGTACTCGGCGACCTCGTCCATCCAGGCCATGCCGACGGGCACGTCGTGCTTCAGGCAGTAGTAGTCCCACACGGCGCCGGCCGGAAGGGTCTTGATTTCCTCGATCGTGGCGAGCCGGGCGGTGAAGTTGCCCTCGATCTCCAACTGGCGCAGCCGGGCGGTCGGCTCGAGCAGGGCGCCGAGCAGCGCCTTGATCATGGCCCGCATGCCGATGGTCCAGGCCGCCACGCGGTGGATGCTGGCGTCGAAGAAGTCGAGCCCGACGTGAACGCGATCGAGGAAGCCGCCGCGCACGATCTCTTCGGCAATCGCCCGCAGATCGTCGGTCACGAGCACGACGTGGTCGCTGTCCCAGCGGATGCCCCGGCTCACGTGCAGCAGGATCTCGTCGAGGAACAAGAGCACCGCCGAGATTTTGTCGGCAATGGTCTCGGTCGGATGAAAATGGCCCGCGTCGAGGCAAAGCAGGATCTTGTTCTCGACCGCGTAGGCCAGATAGAACTCGTGGGAGCCGGTCACGTAGGTCTCCGAGCCGATCCCGAAGAGCTTCGACTCGACGGCGTCGAGGTGGAAGGCCCGATCGACGGGCTCGGCGAGAATCGCGTCGAGCGACTGCTTGAGCAGTTCGCGGGGACCCTTGCGGTCGATCGTCACGTCTTTGTAGCCGTCGGGGATCCAGATGTTCGTCACGCAGGGCGATCCCAGGGCCCGGCCGATCGCCTCGCCGACGCGGCGGCAGGCGACGGCGTGCTCGATCCAGAACCGGCGGATCGCCGCGTCGCGGTGCGAGAGGGTGAACCCGTCGGCCGCCTTGGGATGCGAGAAGAACGTGGGATTGAAGTCCATGCCGAGGCCCTGCTCCTTGGCCCAGTCGATCCATCCCTGGAAGTGAGCCGGCTCGATCCGGTTGCGGTCGACCGGTTGGCCCCCGCTCTCCAGGTACATGGCGTGGAGGTTGAGGCGGTGCTTGCCCGGGATCAGGCGATATGCCTTTTCGAGGTCGGCGCGCAGCTCGTCGGCGGTGCGGGCCTTGCCCGGATAGCTCCCGGTGGCCATGATTCCGCCCCCCGACAAGCCCTCGTCCGTCTCGAATCCCCCGACGTCGTCGCCCTGCCAGCAGTGCATCGAGATGGGAATCCGGCAAAGCCGCTCGATCGCCCGTTCGGTATCGACGCCCCATTCGGCGTAGCGATCGCGGGCCAACCGGTAAGCGGTTTCGAGGGTGGCGACGTCCACGGGAGACTCCTTGTTTGCTCAGAATGTCGAACGCCGAGGGGGGACGAGTGGCGACCGGGCCCCCCCACGTCCGGTCGTGATTTTCGCTCGGAAGCCACCCAATTGCCAGGGGGGCAAAGACGATTCGGGCCGGCGCAGCTCTTCCCCAACGATCGCGGGCGCTGGCGGCCCCGGGGCATGGCGGCACCCCCGGTTGATCGGGCGCTCAACGCGAAGTAGAGTTACTGGGGCTGCGTTCCATACCTGCGGAGACCGGGATGGCTCCCACCGTCAAGCGAATCGTGGTGACCGGCGGCGCCGGCTTCTTGGGCTCGCACCTCTGCGAGCGTCTGGTGCGCGAGGGGCACGACGTGATCTGTCTCGACAACTTCTTCACGAGCCAGAAATCGAACGTCGCCCACCTGTTGGCCGAGCCCAATTTCGAGCTGATCCGTCACGATGTGACCCTGCCGATCTACCTCGAGGTCGACGAAATCTACAACCTGGCCTGCCCGGCCGCGCCGGGCCATTATCAGTACAACCCGATCAAGACCATGAAGACCTCGGTCTTGGGAGCGATCAACGTGCTGGGCATGGCCAAGCGTTGCCGCGCCAAGGTGCTCCAGGCGTCGACGAGCGAGGTCTACGGCGATCCGCAGGTCCATCCCCAGCCCGAAGACTATCGCGGCTCGGTCAACACGATCGGCCCCCGGGCCTGTTACGACGAGGGCAAGCGGGCGGCCGAGACCCTGTTCATGGACTATCACCGCATGAACCGGCTCAACGTGCGGATCGTGCGGATCTTCAACACCTACGGGCCGCGCATGCACCCCTACGACGGGCGCGTCATCTCGAACTTCATCCGCCAGGCGCTCCGCGGCGAAGACATCACCATCTTCGGCGACGGCAGCCAGACCCGCTCATTCTGCTACCGCGACGACCTCGTCGAGGGCATCGTCGGCATGATGAACGGGCCGGACGATTTCATCGGACCGGTCAATCTCGGCAACCCCGGCGAATTCACGATCAAGCAGTTGGCCGAACTGGTCGTCGAGTTGACCGGCTCGGCCTCGAAGCCGACCTACCAGCCCCTGCCGGCCGACGACCCCACCCAGCGCCAACCCGACATCCGCCTGGCCCGGCAGAAGCTCGGCTGGGAGCCCACGGTCTCGCTGCGGGAAGGGCTCGCCAAGACGATCGACTGGTTCCGCTCGATCGACATCGACGAATACCGGGCGCCCACGCCGAATTATTAGGAGCCACGGGGAGTGAAGATGTGGAAGACCTGGGAAGATCTGGGCCCGGTCGCTCCGGGTGCGCAATCACCCGGGGCGACCCGGCCCCAGTCTCCAAGTGTCCGTCTGCCCCCAAGTCTCCTCCAAGTCTCCGGACCACCGCCGACGACCCCGCGACCCATTTGCTCCTCCTCGCTTCGTTCTTCGTGGTAATTGCACCTCTATTCGAGACAGCCGTCACCCCAACGCCGAGGGGGGCGATCGTGGCGTCACCGTCGGGGCAATTGCCACCGGCCAGACCGTTGCGGTGCCCTGGCTAGAGTTGACGACCCCCGCCGGAGTCCTGGCACTCGCGGCGGCCCTCTGTGTGACGTTTGTGGGAAGGAAGCGTCGAATGTCCAGGATGCCCCATTTGCCCCGCTTTTCGGCTCCTTTTTGCCTCCTTGCCCCAGTTTATCCAGCCAGGCTCGCACGACACCCTCGAAGGCTTCCGCGCGATGCGGTTCGGCGCCCTAATAAAAGGGAGCGTCGGGGACTCTTCGTTGTCTCAATTGCATCCCGCCCATTCGGATGCTATCTTGAGGTTCTTTGCCGGGGGCGGCACCATCACTTTCGGTTCGGCGGCGCTTGTGTACCCGTGGTATGCGGGATCCGGGTGGCGCGCCTTTGGCCATCAGGCGGTACCAAGCTTCGATCTATCGGACAATGCACGGACCGTTTACGAAATAATCCGAGGCGCACAGCGCGCGGCCAAACGCCACGCCGAACAGGGCGCTGCACCAGACCAGGGCCCCATTGAGCATTGTCAGGGCTGGATGCCCCACTAGCGGTTACGGCGGGTGGGCTTGATCGTTATCCTGCACGATCGTTATCCCGCACGAGAATCATGAAGCGAGGCATTGAGTGAGCGAAGCGACCGACAAGGACTACTTGACCATACTTACCGGCTATATCCGGGTTTGCGCCAAGTACAAGCCCAAACTCGGCCATGGCGCGAAGGCTGGATATGAGATCGACGAGTTCCAGCGCATTTACAGGGCCGACCCCTTCTACAACTGGCTTGGTCTTGACAATCCCCTCATGTATGCGGCCCACAAGGCCGCAGGGGGGATGACCAGCATCTATCGGCAAATCGGTATAGGCTGCGAGTTTCTCTTCAGGCGTATCCTGCAAGACCAACTCGGGCTGAACGATGAAGACGTGAGGTGGTCCTACTCGCTTCCGCGTGCGAGCGACGGAAAGGCGCGCAAACTCCACCTCGACGCACGTATCCCCGTTTCGAGCATCGCAGATGGCGCACGAAGGCGCCGCGTTCGAGCCTGGATGCGGCACGCCGCAGGCCGTATCGATGTGGATCCTGCCGTTGCTGAGACCCTCCAAGGTATCGTCTTCGAGATCCGGCAGGGTTACAAGAGCAAGGACTCGAAGCGGCAAAACGCGGACATTGCCAATGCGGCAACGGCCTACACAAAGGGGCTGCTCCCTTGCGCGGGAATCCTCTCGCTTCAAATCGACGAAGATATTGCACAGCGCTACCGCAACGAGAGGTGGGTGCTCCTCACGGGGCTGACAGGAAAGGCATCCGCCGACGAATCGTTCTACGGCTTCTGCAAAGATGTGGTTGGATACGATCTTGCCGGTTTCTTCCGGCGCAATAGCCCCGCCCTGAAGAAGGAGGTGGAGGCCGTGCTCACGGCACTCCTGACGCCATCATGACTAAGGCTCACACTTCCGGATCGGCTCGGCAGAATGCCGACCTGACCTTCAAGGTCAACCGCCACTACGGGCGGCACGGCTGGCTTCGTCTCACGCCCGCGTACTCCGTGAAGCTTGTCTCGGAAATCCTGGCGGCTTCGGATCAAGGGATTCGAGTTCTCGATCCGTTTTCCGGGACCGCCACGACCCCTCTTTGCGCCGCCTACGCTGGCGACTCCGCCATCGGCGTAGAAATCAACCCCTTCCTTACGTGGCTGGGCAACGTCAAGCTCGCGAGCTATTCTGCTGCTTTGGTTCACGATGCCCGTGATCTGATAGCCGACCTGATATCCCAAGCGAGCCGCAAAAAGGGCAGGTCGGCGCCCCCGCCTCCGATGCACAACCTCTCGAGATGGTGGAACCCGGAGGAATTGGATTTCCTGTGCAAGTTCAAGGCGGCGTTGGAGGATACCGTCCGTGACGACTGCGCGACGCGAGACCTGCTGCTCGTGGTCTTCTGTCGTCTCGTAATCAACCTCTCCAACGCCGCATTCAACCATCAGTCAATGTCCTTCAAGGACAAGCCGAAGCGGGCGGCTCCCAAGGAGCGGCAGCCGGCGTTGTTTGATCTGGAGCCCGACCTTGCGTCGATCGCACGTGCCGAGGCAGAGCAGGTTCTCAATTCCGCTGCCGACAATCCCAGCGGCACGGCCACGGTGGTGTGCGGCGATTCCCGTTCCGTATCGGCAGCGGTTACCGGCGAGTACGATTTGCTCATAACGTCGCCGCCCTATCCAAACCGAATGTCCTATATTCGCGAGTTGAGACCGTACATGTACTGGCTCGGCTACCTGAGCAACGGACGGGATGCCGGCGACCTGGACTGGTCCGCCATCGGCGGCACCTGGGGAATCGCAACGAGCAGACTTGCCGAATGGGATCGCTCGTCTGACGGATTTTACCCTCCATACTTCGACGCTATCCTTTCCAGGATTCGGAAGGCGGATAACAAGAGTGGCGTTCTCTTGTCCAATTACGTGGCAAAGTACTTCGAAGACATCTGGTGCCATGTCCGGGATGTCGCGAGAGTCATGAGGGCCGGCGCAACCGTCCACTACGTCATTGGCAACTCACGGTTCTACGACGCCATCGTTCCGGTCGAGCGACTATTCGCCGACATCCTCAACGAGGCAGGGTTTCGAGATACACGAATCGCACGTATTCGCAAGCGCAACTCCAAGAAGGAGCTTTACGAGTTTGACGTCAGTGCAAGCAAGTAAAAAGCGGCCAACGGAGCGTTACGTGCTTCGGGTCCAGTGTTCTTTTCGGAAGTACATGGCAGTGGATTCAGAACGTCAGAGTCCGGCAAGATGGAGTAGGGTCGGACCGCCGTAGCGCTTATTGGGCGAGCACGAAACTCGGTGTAATCGCTGAACACATGACGCGGGTTGCAGCACCGCCAGCGGACCAGCCACACGCCTACACACAGCATGCCGTGTCGGACGATCAGGCGCAAGGCCCGAGAGCGCGCATCGTGCGGTGCGAACCGCTTTCCCCGGCGAGGGGAGGCAGGAGGGGCCAGTCGCGCTTGTTGACGGGGCGTTCGCCGAGTGAAATGCGCTGGTTCTTTCTGCCTCTGGAAGCTCCCGTCATCTGGGCGCAGTGGGCACTGATCAAGAACGATCGACCGATGAACGTGATTTCCGCATGGGCGGCGACCGTGCCGACGTCCACGCTGGCGATGGTTGTGATCGGACCGAAGGAGGCGGGAAACTACGGGCAGTGGTCGCTCGGATACGCGGCAGGCACCGTTTGGCCGCATCGCTCGCGTTACTCGTTGTTCGGCACTCGAAATGCTGGTTGAACTAACCCGCTCCACGGCAGGCGGATGACCGCATGCGCGGTGGCGGCTTTGTTCGCGAGCGGCGCCTAATCGGCGGCCCGGATGCCTTTGGCCTCCAGGATGGGGCGCAGGAGGCGGTGGAGGTTCTCGCTGAAGATGAGGGCCTTCTGGCGTTCGGGGATCCGGGCGCCGTGGACCTTGCCCAACTGCGAGGCGAAG
>Ga0334900_1003355_pt1 | contig 12568 bp, 14 predicted proteins | sample GraSluR3_MG_2_FD_207231 | JGI IMG/M metagenome (GOLD analysis project Ga0334900, IMG submission 207231) | Sludge microbial communities from methane-producing bioreactor in Wageningen University, Netherlands - Granular Sludge_31_08-R3 | ecosystem: Engineered > Bioreactor > Anaerobic >...
GACGAATATTGCTACCGTTTTAATAGATGTCACATGAAAGAAACCATTTTCGATAATCTACTTTTACGGATGGTAAAGGCGGAGCCATTTCCTCAAAAATTTTATTCATTAAATGCCTAATACAATAGATTTAAATAAGCTGCATCTACGTTTTTATCGAGTAAAGCACTGAGTATAATATGTGTTGTGTTTCCAAAAAATGACACATCTTTTTTGTGGTCGTGGCCTGTAATTACAATATTTACATTGTATTTTACAAAAAGGTCTAATAATACGAGTAGTTCTTCTGTCATAGGCTCGGTAGTTGGTATGTGCCGGGCTCGAAACAGGTTATTATGAGTAAAGACTACACAGTGTCTATAAAGCTGACGTTTTGTTTCAAGTTGATTGGTAAACCACTCTAATTGTTTGTCGCCAAGTGTACCACTACCGGTATCTAGACAAAAGTATATATCAGAAAAATCAGTTCCTTTTACAACAAAATAGTAAACTGTAGAACCAAAAAGTTTATAAAAACAGTTCCATCCATTAAAAAAAATATCATGATTACCCACAATTGGAAATTTTAACATAGTTGGATATTTCTCAATATTTTCAGCAAATACATCATAATCATCTTCCTTTCCGGTTGTTAAATCTCCCACCATAACAACAGCAGTAGCATCAGCATTTACGGCGTTTTGCATAAAAGTATTTAAGTTCTTTGTACTGCCTACATGGCTATCGCTCATTACAAATAATTGATACTCATCATTTGTGGTTTCAATAGTTTGATACCCTGTTTGCATATTTTTGTTTAATGATTGCTCAAATCGTGTATTTACCGATTCGTATGATATAAACATACTTCGTAAATCTGCTTTGTTGCAAGAACTAATGCTACAAATCAATATTATACTTATTATTAATATTTTTATTTTCCTATTTGCCATATTAAACCTGTTCTTGCTAAAAACCCAAAATAATTTATACTTAGATTAAAAGAGCCTGATGTTTTAAGCCATGCTTCGGCAAACCACATCAAATCTTCAGAAAATCTATAATTAGTATAAATTTTTAACATTGGATTTGTTGAACGCGTTAATAAAAAATAATCTTTGTTAGTAATCGCTATACTCAAATTATAAATATTTTCGTCCGGTTTTATTTGATAAGAAATACAATATAGTAATCCGAAGTTTTCAGCGAAACAATAATTATCACTAATCTCATACTCTGTAATGGCATAAGATGTAAGTGAAAATATTTTTGAAAACAATCCTAAATTAAGCTTAAATTTTTCATTATTTAAACCCACAAAAACCCCCCAATCATATTCTACAACTAAGTTTGAAAAGTCATTATACATAAAAAAATGCATTAGCATTTAGTTTATACTTTTTAATTTTAAAGTCGCGTGAAATTTCTGCAAATGTGTTTTTAAAAAATTTTTCTGAATTTGGTTTAATATCAAATAGTACTCCTGCTCCTATTTCATTTTTTTCAAATTTATAAGATGTAATCACTCCGGCATTTACGATGTAATCGTTTGATGCGTTATGCTTACCAAAATCGATAAAAAGCTTGGGATTTATTTGTGCATGTGAACTAAAATTGCATACTAAAAACAAGGATATTGCTATTAAAGGCTTTAGTATTATTAATAAATGTTTATTCATTTTACAGTTTAGCTTATTTACATATACTTACTATATTTAAAATTAACAAACTCAGTTTAGTTTAAATTAAAACTAACAGTAAATGTACTACCAAAGTTTTCCTTACTTTCGAGCTTAATTTCCCCTTTAAGGGCTTCAACATATTCTTTTACAATTGCGAGTCCTAATCCTGAACCTTCGTAAGGACGTGTAATATCCAAATCTGCTTGCTCAAAACGGTTAAATACAGCTTTTAATCTATCTTTTCTTATTCCAATACCGGTATCTTTAACATATATATCTATACTAGATTCGTTTTCGTTACAACCAATTTCGATATAACCTTTTTGTGTAAATTTCAAAGCGTTATTTATTAGATTAGTAATAATTGAAATCAACATTTTTTTGTCTGTATCAATGTATAATTCGGGTTTTTTACAATTTAGATTGATATCTAGTCCTTTGCGTTTGGCAGCAGGTTTATAAAAGCTAACGCAATATGCAAGAATATCAACAAGGTTTTCCGATTTGCAGCGTATCTCAAATTGTTTAGCTTCAATTTTTGAAATTTCGATAATATTATTTAGAGTTTCGAGCAATCTTTTTCCACTTTCGTTTATTATTTTTATGTATTCTTCTTTACGTTCATATCCTAATTCTGGATTTTTTAGAAGTTCTATAAAACCTAAAATTCCATTCATTGGAGTACGTATCTCGTGAGACATATTTTGCAGAAATACGGTTTTAAGTTTATCGCTTTCTTCTGCCTTTTCTTTAGCAATAATTAGTTGCCTGTTTCTTTTACGAAGTGCTTTAGTTTTAGCTTTTACTCTATAATGTAAAATTACAGCAAATACTGATACAAATGCTAGCACAATAAGAGTAATTATAATTAAAAAAAATAAATACTGTGGAATTCCTGTTTTGATTTGTTTATTTAACCAATATTGCAGCGATTTATAGTATTCAGATTTAGGGTTGTTTTTAAGAACAGACAAGTTTTTGTCAAATATTTTGACAATTTGAGGATTTATATCTGGTTTAAAAGCAAAATACAACTCCGAAGGTCTAAGGACTATGCCGGTTGGGACAATATTTCTATTACAAAGTTCTGAGAAATAAAAAAATCTTGTAACAATAATTACGTTTACTTCCTTTTTCTCTAAAGCATTTACAGTTGCTTTATAATCGTCAAAAACTACAATATTATAAGTTATATTAAATTTATTAACTAATTCATTCTTCAAATACTGTTCTTGTACAGAACCTTTTAGCACACCTATAGTTTTACCGTTTAAATCACTAATCGAGTTTAAAGTTTCTCCCCTTATCACATAAGCCTCTACCCACGAACCTAAAACCGAAAGCGTAGGAAAAACGAATATAGAATCTCTTTTCACCGAATATGATACATCAGGTAAAACATCAATTTCTCCTACCGAAAGTTTATGTATAAGCTCATCCCATCTACCCAATGTGTATTTAATTTCAATGTTTTCGTTTTCGCAAATACACTCTAATACATCAATAAATATACCTGCCGGTTTTCCTTTGTCATTAACAAAAACTTTTGGATAGTTTTCGTAAATACCTACTTCAATAATGTGTTCGGGCTTGTCGTAAGCAAATATGGACAAACAAATACTAAATAATATTTGTAACAAAATTATTTTACTTACTACGATTTTCATAATCAAACTTGTATGGTGTAAATACAAATTTAACTAAAAAGTTTTAATTAATGAAGTATTATAACACTTAAATCTTTAACAGCCAAAAACTTTTAGCCTCTTATTGAAAGCTCTTTTAGCTTATTATTATCGATAATAACAACTGACTTGCCATCTAATTTTATTAAACCGTCTTTTTCAAATTCTTTAAGTAACTTAATAGTACTCTCGGGAGTAATACCGGCAAAATCGGCAATATCTTTACGTGTGAGGAAATTATATACATTTTTACTTTGCAAGTCAGGCTTATTTAAATATAATAGGGCTACTGCTAGTTTTCCGGGCATTTGCTTGTGGGTTTGGGTTCTGAGATGCGACAATAATAATTTTTCGGTTCTGCAATTTCGAGATATAATGCTTAATGCAAAATCTTTGTTTTTATGAAATAGTTTATTTAGTGCTTGTTTATCAATCATACAAATTGTAGAATCAGTAAGTGCTACTGCTGAATAATGATATACGCTTTCACCAAAAACTGTATTAAAGCCTATGTAGGAGCCTACATTTTCTATTGCAATATTTAAATGTTTATCGTGTCCTGATTCAACAAAAATGCGAACCATACCATCTAAAATATAAAGCACATAAGGTGCAAATGCTCCTTGTTTACAAATATTTTCGCCTCTTGCATAAACTAACTGCTTTTTCTGAGAGGCTAAAAAATCCTTTTCGTCAACTGAAAGTTTATCAAAGCATTCACCAAGTTTTTCATACATAAACCTTTAGCTTAGTTACAAATCAAAATTAATAAATAAACACAAATGCAAAATTAATATTTTTCAACTTTTATGCTGTAATATTTCAGTTTAATCTGTAATCTATCGGGTTTATACTTTTGTTAGTTGAATAGTTACTCGTAGTATTTTTGCATTAGTTATGAAACACAGAATTGCCATACCAATAGAAAAAGGAAGTTTAGGCTGCCAGTTTGGACTTTGTAAAAACTTTATGATATATACTATTAATGACAATGGTAGCATTAATTCGGAATCTTGTTTTAATTCAAATGATGATATAGTAAAGCAATTAGAATGGCTAAAGGCACATAATGTAACCGATATCATCGCATATAAAATAAATCGAGAACTTATTGAATTAATTATAAAAAACAAGATGAATATATTTATCGGAGCTCCACTTCAAAGTCCCGAAGAATTACTTCGATCTTATTTAGACGGAGATTTGGAGTCGGATATAAATGTCTTACATAACAATGAATTAGATAATGATATTAATAATTAAATTTTAAAAGAATGTTACACACAAATTTGAAACACATCATGAGTGCCGACGAGCACAAAAAGTTTATTGAAGAAAATGAGAACGTAATGATTTGTTGCGGGAGAATGGGTCCTATGTGTATTCCTGTTTATGATGCTATGGAGGAGCTACAAGACGATTACGAACATGTAAAGTTTGCAGACATGGAGTTTGATCATCCTGAAGCACACGTTATTAGGAATGCTCCCGAAACTGCAGGTTTTATGGGCTTACCATTTACAATGTATTACAAAAATGGCAAAGTTGTTAAAGCAACCAGCAGTATTCAAAATCCTGAACAAATTAAGGAGATTCTCGATAAAAATTTTGACAATTAAAAAAGCATTAAAGTTGCCAACAGATATTAAAATCTATTACACAAGATAATAAATTCTAATGTTGGCAACTTTAACTTAAATTTAACCTGCAATGGAAAAAATTTATGATGTAATAGTTTTAGGGGGTGGAGCAGCTGGTTTAACAGCCGGTATTTATTCTTCACGCGCAAAACTGAGCACACTTATATTAAACGAAGGTGCAATAGGAGGACAAATGGTTTTAACAAACGAAATTGCTAATTACCCCGGGGTTGAAATTACTCCAGGCTATTTGTTAGCCAACACTATGAAGATGCAAGCAAAGCAATTTGGTGCTGTTATTAAATCAAACCTAAAGGTTAAAAAATACAATTTATCAGAAAGGATTAAAACCATTGAATTGGAAGATGGTCGTGTTTTTTATGGTAAAACTACTATTTTAGCTCCCGGTGGCAAACCCAGACCCCTTAATATTCCGGGCGAGACTGAATTTAAAGGTTCGGGAATTAGTTATTGTGCTACTTGTGATGGTGATTTTTTTAACGATAAAGAAATTGTTGTAATAGGTGGTGGAAACTCAGCATTAGAAGAAGCGGTAAGCTTAACAAAGTATGCGTCTAAAGTTACAATTATTCATCAGTTCGATCATTTTCAAGCTTTTGCACATGCTATTGATGAAGCTAAAGCAAATCCTAAAATTGATATGATTATGGAAACTGAACCAAGAGAGTTTATTGGTAACAAAAAACTAAATGCTGTTAAGTTAGAGCATTTACCAACTAAAAAATTATATGAGTTTAAAACTGAAGGAGCTTTTATATTTATAGGATATGTACCCGGCACCGAAAATTTGCCAAAAGAGATTAAACTTAACTCAAGAGGAGAAATAATTACAGATTTAGAAATGCGAACAAATATTGAGGGAGTATTTGCTGCAGGCGACTGTATCGAAAAACGATTTCGACAAGTTACTACAGCCGTAGCTGACGGTACTATAGCTGCATTAAGTGCCGCCGAATTTATAAATCAAAACATATATGAGTATGAAAAAGCTGAAATCTTATAATGAATTAAGCAAGGTTTTAGACAACAATGACAGAAACTTTTTGTTATTGTATAAATCAACCGGAAGTGAAATTAACGATTGCGCTTTTATGAATCTTACTGAAATATCCAAAAAAAATATCGCTAAAAACCTTTATGCAGCAGATGTTTCTACTGTAAGGGATATACACAGCAAATTCAATATTAACACAGTACCGGTTTTATTAGAGTTCGATCGCGGAAACCTCATTTCGCTATATAAGGGTTGCAATAATATTGATTTTTATAAGAATGTTTTTAATGTAAAACCAATAACATCAGACCCTAAGGATAAATCAGAAAAACGCCCCAGTGTGATTGTTTATTCCACTCCTACTTGTTCTTGGTGCAATACACTTAAATCGTATTTGCGAAAAAATAATATTATCTTTCGGGATATTGATGTATCAAAAAATGAATCAGAGGCAAAAGCTATGGTTCAAAGAAGCGGACAACATGGCGTTCCACAATCGCTGATTAACGGCGAAGTAGTAATAGGATTTGATAAAAATAGAATTAATAAATTATTGAATATTAACTAAATAAAAATAAAATGAAGATGTTAGCAATTATTATTATGGCTTTTGTAACACTTAGTTCGTGTAATATGGCAAACGACAAGACCGACAACGACACTAAGATTAATGACAAGCAAAATCAACAAACTGAACAACAAGCAAAACCCAACGAATCAGAAAACATTAACTTTATTGATGAAAGCGAAAATGAACAGCCCGATATTGAAGCAAATGAAGTAATAGGCTCAGTAAAACTTAATAAAGAAATGTTTTTAGAAAAAGTTTGGGACTACGAATCTAATCCTGAAACATGGATATACAAAGGAGATAAACCGGCTTTAATAGATTTTTATGCAGACTGGTGCCGTCCATGCAAAATTGCAGGTCCAATTCTAGATGAGCTGGCTATGGAATATTCAAACAATATATATATTTATAAGATAGATACTGAAGTTGAAAGAGAGTTGGCTTCAGTATTTGGGATTACAGGCATTCCTGCATTTTTATATATTCCCCAGAATGACAAACCAATCATGACATCAGGTATTGCTCAAACAAACGAGCAAACAAAACAAATGTTCAAAGAAAACATACAGCAGTATTTGCTAAAATAATTAATAAGTTTTACCGAAAATATAAGAATCATGAAAGAATTACAACCTATTAATCAAAACGTTCTATTAGAATTAGAAGAAAACCACGAAGAAAAGACAGCAGCAGGATTAATTATTCCTGATACTGCAAAAGAGAAACCTGTAACTGCTAAGGTAGTAGCTATTAGCAAAATAGATGAGCCTGATATTGCTGTTGGCGATGTTGTTGTTTTTAAACAATATGTAGGTACAGAAATTGAACACGAAGGCAAAAAATATCTAATAATTCAATATAGCGATCTGCTTGCAAAGCTTGTAGAAACAGAATCAATATAAAAACTAATACTCATTTGTAATGAATAAAGAAATTATAAATATGCTTTGGGAAAAAGATATGACTTTTAATACAGAAGTAAATGGTCATAAATTGACAATAGATGCCGTTCCCGAAGTTGGTGGTAATAATCTCGGACCCCGTCCCAAGCCTCTTATGCTTACAGCCCTTGCCGGATGTACTGGTATGGATGTAATAAGCATTCTAAAGAAAATGAGAATAGAACCTGATAGCTTTAATGTAAAAGTAGAAGCTGAACAGACCGAAGAACACCCTAAACATTATAATAGAATCAAAGTTATTTATGAATTCGAGGGTAAAGATTTGCCGGTGGATAAACTACAACGTGCCGTAGAACTTAGCGAAGAGAGATACTGTGGCGTAAGCTATATCTATAAAAAAGCAATTGAAATGAGTGCAGAAATTGTTTTGAATGGTGAGGTGGTCGGTAATCGGTAATCGGTGGTCAGTGGTCGGTAATCGGTGGTCGGTAATCGGTGGTCAGTGAGCGGTGATCGGTGGTCGGTGATCGGTGGTCGGTGAGTGGTAATCGGTAATCGGTGGTCGGTAATCGGTGAGCGGTGGTCGGTGATCGGTGATTGGTAATCGGTGGTCGGTGAGCGATGAGTGGTAATCGGTGGTCGGTAATCGGTGGTCGGTGAGTGGTAATCGGTGGTCGGTAATCGGTGGTCGGTAATCGGTGGTCGGTAATCGGTGGTCGGTGGTCGGTGGTCGGTGAGTGGTAATCGGTAATCGGTGATCGGTGAGCGGTGATCGGTAATCGGTGATCGGTAATCGGTGAGTGGTGGTTTTTTTGATTATTGTTAAGATTTATTTGTATTTTATAAAATTATTTTGTAGTTTTAGAGAATAAATTTTAATATTTTCTATCATGAAAACTTTACCACATCTTAAATGTTACGGCTTAGTATTATCTTTGTTTTTTGTTTTTTCGGTTAGTTTTGTTGCATCGCAAGAAAATTGTGAAAATGCCATTGAAATCCCTTTTAATGAATACTCTTCATGTGGTAGTATGGCAATAAAAAACGTAACTCTTGAAGGAGCAATTCCATCTTCAGATTTACCTTTTCCCGAATGTGGAAACTATAATGATACTATCAATGATATTTGGTATTCTATTACAGTTCCGGATAATGTAACAAGTTTAGCTTTTCATGCTTTTAATGCTAATTTATATGTTGACGGAGGAAACATAGTGTTTCATAGTCCGGGTCTAGCTATTTATAGAGGCACCCCAAATAACCTAAGCTTAATTGATTGTTTCTTTGAGGAAGGGGCTACACCATACCAATGCGGAGAAATAAAATTTGAAATAATTGAAAATCTAATTCCTGGTGAAACACTATACTTAAGAAATTGGGATATTAACAATTATGAGTTCTCATTTTATATCGCTGCTTCTGTAAGAACGGAATTTCCTGAACATAACTGTAATACTCCTGCCCTATTTACAGAAGGAGGTTGTAATATGCTTGCTCCGAGAGGCACTATCGAGCCACTAGACATGTGTGGATGGAATACTACTGATAATACTGTTTATTATAGCTTCTCTGTTGATGCAGAAGAAAGTCAGGTTGTTGTTATTGAAACAAACAATACGGAGTGTTTAGAAAATATGGGAGGAATGTCTGGAGATCCGTCTCAATTACAATTGGCACTTTACTCATGGAACGGAGAAGATTGTACCGGTATTGGTGGAAGTTCAAATACAGGAAATGATTCTACATATATTAATTGCGTTTCAGGAACCGGAATTGTTTCAATGACAGAAACACTTGAGCCAGGAATGTATTTAGTTGCTATTGATGGATATTCAATGATTTCGGGAACCTCTATGTGTATGTTTAATACAAATTTGACAATCAGCCCTCAAATTATTTGTCCTGAAGATACAATTGTGTGTAATAATTCAGAACCGTTTCTTTTATCAGGAGGCGAACCAATTGGTGGTACTTATTCAGGTACTTATGTTTCAGATTCATATTTTAACCCGCTTAATGCACTACCCGGAGATTATACAATTGAATATACACAAAACTCTTCTTCTTGTAATTTCATCGTTTCTGTTATAAATTATTTAGAAAGCTTTCCAGAACCTGAAATTTGCCTTGTTACGGTAAACGATAGTAACAAAAACTATATATATTGGGAAAAACCTATAACTAATCTTATTCAGAATTTTAATATTTATAAAGAAATATCGAATCCAGATAATTATGAGCTCATTGGAACTGTCGATTATGATGATGTCCCTGCGTTTACAGATAATAATTCTGCCCCACAAACACAATCATATAGATATAAAATTTCTGCTTTAAGTGTATGCAATATAGAATCTGAACTTAGTGAGTTTCATCAAACTATTCTTCTTAATATACTTGAAGAAAATGGCTCTTGGCGATTAAATTGGACTCCCTACATTGGAGCTGATAATTTTTATGTAAATATTTTAAGAGGAGAAACCCCTACCGAGATGCTTGTAATTGAAAGCTTAAGTAGTGATTCTAATGAATATACCGATGAAAACCCTCCTGATGGATTCGTGTATTATCAAATAGAAGTAATTCTGCCGACTCCTTGCATAGGAAGCAAAAATATACAAACAATTTATTCAAACATTGCAACCAATGACGATGAATTCTATTTGAATATTAATGCTAATGCAAATCAAGATTACCTAATTTATCCTAATCCTGTTGGTAATACTTTTGAAATTAAATCACCTTTACTACCTACAAATATCAAATTATTCGATATGAGCGGAAAGCTCATTAAGGAGATAAATAACTACAATGGTAACAAAATAAACATTGATTATTTATCAAAAGGGATGTACTTAATTCAGATTTATAATAACAAGATAATTGTAACAAAAAAACTTATAATTGATTAATTATCTTCTTTTATTATGTAACAGTTGATAGATAATAATGGTGTAATTAATAATAAAACTAAATTAATCTATATTCCCGTTTTTATCCAAAAAAGTTTTAATTTTCGCAAAATTTATTTTATGCGAAAATTTCTATTACTCCCTATCCTATTTATGAGTATTTCTGTAATTTCATTTAGCCAGAAAACTGCACAAGAAATATTAAGTAAAGGCATTAAACTAAATATTGCAGATAATCCTGATTATTTTGTGAAGTTAGGGACAGGCATACAAGTTTGGGGTCGATATATGCAATTAAACAAAAACTCAATAGATACACATGGAAAAAGCATTGAATCAGCATCAGATATTGCTTTAAGACGAGCCTATATTTCCTCCTATGCTCATTTAGATAGAATTACAATGTTTGCAATGTTTTGTATGACATCTCAACCTGTAAATGTTTCGGTTAGTCCCTTTGCCAAAACTGCTCCGAGTTTTTATTTTTATGATGCATGGACTAGTTACTCAATTCATAATGAACACCTTAGTATAGGAATGGGTTTGAATATGTATAATGGATTGTCGAGGTTTTCGAGTGCAAGTAGTGCTAGTACACTTACAGCAGATGTTCCTATAATAAGTGTTCCCAATTTGCTAACAACCGAACAACAAGCCCGTCAATTAAGTGTATTTGCTACAGGTAAGTTTGGCAAATTTGATTATAGAATTGCCATAGCAAAACCATTTTTATGTGATATGGTTCCAGAAATTCCACAGTCAAATGTATCATACGAATACGAAAATCATAATCTGAGCTATAAGGGATATTTTCAAATGCAACTATTCGATAAAGAATCACATCAAATGCCATTTTTTACGGCATCTTACTTAGGGAGTAAACGGATTTTAAATGTTGGAGTTGGCGCAGATTATCACCCTGAATCAACTATTGTTTTTGATGAAAATCACGATTCCAGCTTGCATCATAAATTGCATGTAGGTGCCGATGTTTACCTTGATATTCCTATTGGTAAAACAAGTTCTATTACTTGGTATGCCGGACTGTTTTATTTCGATTATGGTCCCAACTATTTATTATCGTATGGCACTATGGATTTATTTGGGAATAGCTTATCAGAACCACAACAAGGAACAGGAATAGCCCTACATTCACAAATTGGTTATGTACTTCCGATTCGTCAAAACAATGGACATACAACACAAGTATATGCTTCTGCTGTTTATCGCGACTTTGAAGCTATTGAAAATTCTAATGTGCACATAGATGCAGGAATTAACTATTATTTTGCAGGACATAACGCCAAAGTAACAATCGAAGGGCAATTTCGCCCTGTTTTGGATAATTTAATGAATGATTATTATTATAGAAGTATAATTATATTTAAGACACAAGTATTTATTTAATCAGTTAATCAAAACTATGGAAATCGAAAACATTGAGTTGAGCTTTTTAAGCTATAGCGATTATCAGGAACTTAAAAACGCAATGATAGAAGCATATACCAATTTACCTAATACATATTGGGCACAACAACATATAAATTCTTTAATTACAAAATTTCCTGAGGGTCAAGTGGTAATAAAAGTAAATGGTGAAATTGCCGGTTGTGCTTTGTCAATTATTGTTGATTATGACAAATATGGCTTAAATCATACATATAAAGAGATTACTGGAAACTACACTTTTAACACACACACTCCTAAAGGAGATGTACTTTATGGAATAGAGGTTTTTATCAAGACCGAATTCAGAGGCTTGCGTCTTGGTAGAAGATTATATGATTATCGTAAAGATTTATGCGAAAGGCTTAATCTAAGAGGTATTGCATTTGGAGGTAGAATTCCAAATTATCATGAACATGCCGAAGATCTGACACCCAAAGAATATATCAACAAAGTAAGACTGAAAGAAATAAACGACCCGGTTCTAAATTTTCAGATTTCAAACGATTTTCATCCTGTAAAAGTTTTAAAATCATATTTAGAAGGAGATGAAGCCTCTAACGAATACGCAGTATTATTAGAATGGGATAATATTTATTACGAGAAAAATGTCTCGTCCTAAAAAAAGTTTACAGTTTAACATTATAATCCTGCTATAAATTTACACATTTTTTTTAATCCTATTATTGGTTTACATTTTATTTTCAAATTCTAATTGTGAAGTGGAGCGTAGCGG
>Ga0334900_1003357_pt1 | contig 12563 bp, 10 predicted proteins | sample GraSluR3_MG_2_FD_207231 | JGI IMG/M metagenome (GOLD analysis project Ga0334900, IMG submission 207231) | Sludge microbial communities from methane-producing bioreactor in Wageningen University, Netherlands - Granular Sludge_31_08-R3 | ecosystem: Engineered > Bioreactor > Anaerobic >...
GGTAAACTGTTTTTTGGAAATGCTGGAAGTTGTCCCTGAAAAATTTCATCCTTCGTAGTTCAAAGTCGGGTGGTTGTCAAGGTGATTTTTTTTGGTTTGGTGTCGTCTTTTAAGCTGCCGCATAACGGTTAGTATATGAAAAGTAGGCGATTTCGAAGTGCCAAATTTTCGGTTAAGCACAAAGTATAATACGAGCCAAAAGCCTTGAATTTACTACTGTTTCGCCTATTTTTTATATACATTGTTAGCGGGTCGTTGTTTTTGTTTATCAGTCATTTATGTGTTTTTCTATTCCATCAATTATTGATTTCCAATCATCAACGTGTAATTCGTGTCCTGTAGCTTCAAGGGTGATTAGATTTGAACCTTTTATTTTTTCTAGTAAAAAACCTGCATTCTTATAATGCCAAATTTTGTCGTCTGTTCCGTGGATAATTAAGGTGGGTTGTTTGATTTCGTTTAATCTGTTCCAATATTCTTCACCACCTTGCAATGCAGCGTGATTGAACATACTTATATAATTGTTGGCTCTATTGAACTCAGCTCTTATCAGTTTTTCACTTCTTTGTTTGTCAAATTGTTTCTTGCCACTCATTAATTCTGCACCCTGAATTAAATAGTTTACCACACTGTCTTCATTTGTCCAATTGACTGTACCTGCTTTACTATGGAAATCTAAAATACTCGTGTCCATTTCAGGTATAGTTGGGTCTGAGTCTCCCCAAGGGCCTGATGACATAAGAGTTAAGGAGTTAACTCTGTCGGCAAACTTTATTGATGCTATTTGAGAAATTAGTCCGCCCAAAGAAATCCCCACAAAATGTGCTTTGTCAATCTTGTAGCCATCCAATATTGAAATAGCGTCATTAGTTAAGTCAACAATATCGTATGGAGTAGAACCTGGTTCATAATTAGTGGATTTTCCTACATCTCTGTTGTCGTAACGAATAACAAAAAATCCTTTTTCAGATAATTGTTGGCAAAATTCAGTGTCCCAATACAGCATTGATACGGTTGCACCTGCTACCAAAAGGATTGCTGGATTTTTCTTATTTCCAAAACTTTCCGTACAGAGTTCAATGCCGTTTGTTTTAATTATTTTCTCTTTCATTTCTGTTTTCCTTTGTTTGCAACTGATTATTATCAGTCCTAAAATTAATATCCAAAGTAGTTTTTTTTTCATTTATCAATGTTTAACTGTTATGCTGGTATCTTTCACAATGCCCGCTAACGGCTGCGTGTATGAAACGTTTGGCATTTCGAAGCGATTTCCTGTCAAGTTACAACTACTTTTGATACGAGCAGAAACGCTTGATAAACCACTGACTGCCAAATGTTTTATACACGTTGTTAGAGCCATGTGCATTATTTTCTTAGAAGTTTTCAAGTATAAATTTCACTATTTTGTCTTTACGCAGACTGATTTTTTCCTTATCCCAAATTTCCGATTCCGAAGTCATATTTTGAATTTCTCTTTGCTGTCCAAGATGATTATATGAACTTCTTTTCTCGATAAATGGTTTGTTTCCAACGGAACAATTGTGAGATTTTGAAAGAAGTAAATAATTCCCTAAACAGTCAATATATTGGTTTCTAAATTCTTCATCATATTCACAATAACCTGCTGCAATTGGTTCTCCATTTGTCGGTGTCTGTGGTGCAATATGTTCTAATTCAGGGCTTTCAATCTTATCAAAACGTGTTACAGAATAACCGCTTTTTCCTTGATTTTCAAGATAATTTTCATATTTCCAAAGTAAGAATTTTGCTGTTGAATGGTGCATTCCGCCTTGAATTGATTTTTCTAATTCATTTTTATTCCAATAAGCCCACCACCAAGAATCATTTGATACATTTTTCATCCATTCAATTCTGTCGACTATAGGTTTAATGTCGGGGTGCTCTAATGTGAAACTTTGATATACATCATTAATTCTTGATGTTAGTTCTGCTCTTGTTCCGATAAGTCTGTGACGTAAAACCATTGCTTCCATTGATGAACAAATTTTGCAAATCTCTTTTGTTTGCAGTCCGAAAGAATAAGCCTTAATAACAAATGGGATTGCTGTTGCAAAACCACCTAATGTTATTAATGAATGAATTTCAATATTTTCTCTTTCGTCTTTTCCGAAAAATGTTGTCAAATGTTCAAAACTAACTGCAAGCGAGTTTGTAAATGATTTGATAAAAGGAATTGGATTATTATCTGATAATAGTTTATTGATTTTATCAATTGCATTTGATTCCCAAAGTGAATTGAAATGAACTCGTAATGTGTATACTAAAACATCATCTTCGTCAATTTTGTATTCAATAGACGAAATTGATTTATAAATTTTCTCAAATCTGTTTTTTATTTCATCAATCAAACTATCTTTTTCATCTCCACCGTAAAGGTGAACATTAAACATAAACTGGGCTTTAATAATTTCCAAGTTTGAAGGCTTTTTGCCACGATTGTTTTGAAAAATGAACATTTGAATTGCTTCGGATTCATTTTTAACTGGATGTGTTGAGCAAGATGCTTCATTTACAGTTTTCAGCATTTTTAACAAATACACTTCGTCCTTGTCGGATAGTGCTTTTGTAAAAAAGTCGAAAGCATTTACTATTCGTCTTGCTGATTCGGTTTCCAGACCATTTCTATTCTTTTTAGTTTGGTCAACAACGTAGTCTTTAAATAATTGATTGTCATAATCAACTGTTGAAAAGATATAATTTGATTTTCGCTTAATCATATTTTCAAAAAGCACTTCTTCATTTTCGGTTAAAGTCCGAATTGATTTTAATTTTGAAAATAAAGCGGAAAGAAAAATCAAAATTGTTGTTAGTCTTTGCTGTCCGTCAATAACTCCAAAATTACTTTCTGATTTTTCTTCAAAAAGAAAATGACCAAAATAATATGATGTCGTGGCTAAACTCTTGTTGTAATCTTCTAAATCTGATAAAAAAACGTTTACTTGCTTTGGCGTTTTGCTTTTATCAAATTCAGTATCCCAAGAATAAGCACGTTGATAAGTCGGAACAAAAATTCTATTCCCTGCTAACATTTTATTAACTGTTGTTGATGCTTCCATAAAATTTAAATAAAATTATAACTCAAAATAATTAATCAACTTAATAATATTGGTAGGGCGTACACGCCCTACCAATATTTATCTTTTTAAAGTGCTGGTGCGTGTTTTCCTTTATTCGGACCACTAGGATGTTTTGGACATGAGCCACTTGTCAAACTTGAAATACTTGAGTATTTTGCACCACAATATTTACAAGTATATTGGCTTTTCTCGCTTCCTTCATAAAGTTTATGCTTTCCTTTGTTAGGGCCATTTGGATGTTTAGGACACGAACCACTTGTTAAACTCGAAACGCTTGAGTATTTTGCACCACAATACTCGCAATAAAAATTAGCCATGATTATAATTATTTAATTCTGCCTACTCTAATTAGTTTTCGGCTTCCCTATTTTCAAATTTCAAAAATATGTCGAGCCTACGTCAAAATATGTCGTTATTCCCAAAATCTGTCTGCGTGTCTTTTTTTCTTGCATTGGCTCTAACGGTCTCGGCTATGCGTAGTGCGGGATTTCAAGGCACTTCACTGTCCGCCTACCGAAAAGTTTGTTAAATGTAATTGCTTTCATATCAGCACTTTACCCCGCATTACGTATAGCCAATGTTGTGTGCAGGCTTTTTTTATTCTTTGTCCTTGTTATGTCCATGAATTGGATTTGAACAATTGCCTTTATGAGCCATAAAACCATAACCTGAATTTGCGTCTGCTTCGTTTTTATATATCAGGTACTCGCAACTATCATAGGTTATCACTTCAATTTTGTCTGTCGGAATTGCCTTTATTTTCTCGTCTGTGTTAGACGGGTTTTCATTTTTACTTGGTTCTTTATCAGTCGTTGTTTGACAAGAAAGAAGAACCAAAGTCAATAACGCTATTAGAAACTTACTTTTCATTTCGTTTTTGTTTTAAGAATGCCTGTAAGTCATTGTTTGAGCCATACAGCACTAAAATATCTGTTTCATCAAGTTGCTGGTCAGGTGTTGCAATGCCTTCAACGTTGACTTCAGTTCGACTTTTACCAAGTAAGCTTTTTACTTCCGACTTTTTCATTATGGTCAATACGAGGAGATTGAATTGTCTTCTGAAACCAACTTCTCTGATAGTTTTTCCAACATACTCTTCGGGCACATTTGCTTCTATGATACTGAAATCATCACTTAGTTCGAAAGAGTCAACTACGTTGTTAAGGCACAACTTTTTTGCCCAACGTTCGGCTGTTTCTTCTTCGGGGTGAACTATTTCGTCAACTCCAATGGCTTCTAAAACTTTTTCATGGAGTGGATTGATTGCTCTGCTTATCAGTCGTTTTACTTGCATGTTTTTAAATAATGCAGTTGTCATGATATTTGCTCCCTGGTCTTCACCAATTGCGACAATCACAACGTCTGTGTCGTCAAGTGGCAGACCCGAAACGGTAAACTCTTCTGTGGCATCCATTTGAATGGTATGCGAAATTTTCTCTTTGTATAAATCAACCTTTTCCATTCTGGTGTCAATACCGATAACTTCATTTCCCTGAGCAGTCAGCTTTTGTGATAACGAAGCACCAAAATTTCCAAGGCCTACGATTATGTATTTCATATTCTCAATTTTTTAGTTAATCGTTATTTCTTCAGTCGGATAACGATAGTTTTTATGCTTAATCTTTTTGAAAACGGCAATTATTATGGTAAGCATACTTACTCTACCTACAAACATGATTGCGATAATTATCATTTTACTCATGTTTGAAAGGTCTGCCGTTATTCCCAAACTTAGTCCAACGGTGCTGTAAGCAGAAAAGCACTCAAATGCAATGTCCATAAGGTTTTTGTCATTGTCGAAAACGGAAATCAGCATTATTCCTGAACCAATGACGATTAACGAGAGAGAGATTATCGCAAATGAACGTCTGACTGTAATATCCGCTATTTCTCTTCGGAAAATTTCAATTCTTGTTTTCCCCTTTGCTAAACTCAAAATGTTAAGGGTCGCAATGGCAAAGGTGCTTGTCTTAATACCACCACCTGTAGAAGCTGGTGAAGCACCAATCCACATGAGAAGAAAAACCATCATGGTAGTTGGAAATAGCATTGAAGCGGTATCAATCGTATTAAATCCTGCTGTTCTTGGAGTAGTTGCGCCAAACAGAGCAGTTACAATCTTTCCAAAACCACTATGTTCGGCAAGGGTGTTATTGTATTCCAATGCGAAAAATGCAATGAATGCAATTGTCGAAATGGAAAGCGTTGTTACAAGGGTAATTCTACTGTTAATATTTAGAACCCATGGGCGATAGCCAACTTTGTTTTTACCGAAAGAGAATAATTTTCTCAAACGGTATTTAATGTAGTTGATAATATTCGAGACTATTGGAAATCCCAAACCACCTAAAACAAACGATAAGATTACCGTTAGTTGAAGGAAGTAGTTGTATTTAAAACCATCTTCATATAGGCTGTTCGATAACGTTGAAAATCCTGCATTGCAAAAAGCGGAAATGGAGTGAAAGACCGAAAAGAAAATCTGCTCGTATTGAGATTGGAAGTTCTCGGCATCAAGGCTGGAATAAATCAGAAGTCCTGAAACCAACTCAATCGTAAAAGTGATTAGTATAATGTATTTCAGAGTTGAAAAAACTTCACCGAGTTTTTTGGAACTGGTCATGTCGCTCAATGCAAGTTGGTTTTCATAAGTTGCACCACCTTTGAAAAAGTAGCTGAAATAACTGGCAAAAGTCAGAATGCCCAAGCCACCAACTTGTATGAGACCCATAATGATAATTTGTCCAAACTCTGTGAAGTAACTGCCTGTGTCCACTACAATCAAACCCGTTACACATACGGCACTTGTGGAAGTAAAAAGCGCATCAATGAATGAAATACCTTCGTGTGTTGCATTCGGGAGCATTAGAAGAAATGAACCAATGAAAATTATAACGAGAAAACTTGCAACAAAGAGTTGAGCAGGGTTCAGAAGCGTTCGTTTGTAGTTGAACTTGATTTCAGAGAATTCCCGAATGAAAGTGAACAGTACCGCAATTCTCACCCAAATGGGGTTTTCAAGAAGTAGGTCTGTCTCGAATGGTACACCTACAAACAGATACATGTAGAATATCCATAAAGTGAAACAGACAGACAAAAAGTCGAAGACAAAAACCTTTCTTTTTATTAGTCTGAAGTTTTCGAAGTATCGGGCGAATGTCGAGACGATACCAACTCCAAGAACCACAAAATAAAACCCGTCTAATAGTTGTTGAGAGAAGTCAGATTGTGAAAATCCGAAGTCAGAAATAAAGGCGATTATTCCAAGTATGCTTGTCCAAAGGGCAATTCTATATAGCAGTTTCAAATCCAATTTCATTCTCCAAATGTCTCCATTCTATTCTGGTTGTTAAATGTTTGCACGGTCGTTTTTTTAGCTTGCACACAACGGACAGCGGTATGTTTTGTTGCCGATTACGGAGCATGTCACTGTCAAGCCACGATGAAGTTTGAAGCGAGCCACAACCGTTGATTTTAGCACTATCTCGGCAATAAAATATACCGCATGTTACCAACTGGGCGTACTTATCCTCTGTTAATGGTTTGAGTTGTCTTTTCATATTTGTCATTCCTTTTTCTCTGTCTTAAAAGATTTAGTTTTATAGTGTCGGCAAAAAGCGTTGAAAACAGGCTGGCTCTTTGGCGGGTTTTGGCTTTAGCGTTGGCTTTGAGCGACCCGACAATGTGCCAGCCTGTGTGTGATGACTATTCTTTTATTATTTTTTTGAATTCAAAAGTTTTACCATTTTCGAGTTTAATATGATATACACCAGGTGCAAAATCACTTGTTTGAACAGTAGTTTTATCAATTAAATTGCCTTTGAAAACTACTTGTCCTATTGTATTTAAAATATCAAAGTTTACCTTATCATTATTACCTTCTATTTCAATTATTAATTCATTTGAAACAGGGTTCGGATACACTTTAATAACTCTACCAAATTCTACAACTTCAATACCTGTTATAGTTACATTAATAGTATTGGAAGGATCAGAACTGCAACCGAGCAAACTTACAATAACATAATAATCGCCATCAACGGTTACAGTATAATTTTGATTAGTGGCACCATTTATTAATCCATTTTGGTCATGCCATTGATTGCCTGAAGAAGCATTTGACTGTAAAACTAAACCATTTAAAGTTATGATTGGAGTAATTGGTTTTACATTTACATTAATTCCTAAGGTTGAAATCGTACCATTACCACATGAATTAGTTCCTATAACTGAAATGTTCCCCGAACTTGCAGAAGTTCCAAAATCAACGGTAATGCTGTTTGTCGTACTTGTTCCTGTTGCTCCGCTTGGCAATGTCCAAACATAAGAAGTTGCATTGTTTATTGTTGGCACATTGTAAGTTACAGAGTTTTGCCCTTGACAAACTGTTGCATCGCCTGAGATTGTTCCAGCTGCTAATGGCAAAGGATTTACAGTAATTGGCAAAGTAGAAACGGCACCATCTCCGCATGAATTAGTTCCCATAACTGCAATGTTCCACGAACTTGCAGAAGTTCCAAAATCAACGGTAATGCTGTTTGTCGTACTTGTTCCTGTTGCACCGCTTGGCAAAGTCCAAACATAAGAAGTTGCATTAGCTATTGTTGGCACATTGTAAGTTACAGAGTTTTGCCCCTGACAAACTGTTGCATCGCCTGTGATTGTTCCGGCTGCTAATGGCAAAGGATTTACAGTAATTGCCAAAGTTGAAACATCTCCATCACCACAGTTATTTGTTCCTTTAACTGTAATATTGCCGGAAATTGCACTTGAACCGAAATCTACATCAATGCTGTTTGTTGTGCTTGTTCCTGTTGCTCCGCTTGGTAGTGTCCAAACATACGAAGTTGCATTGTCTATTGTCGGCACATTATAAGTTACAGAATTTTGCCCTTGACAAACTGTTGCATCGCCTGTGATTGTACCGGCTGCTAATGGCAAAGGATTTACAATAATTGCCAAAGTTGAAACATCTCCATCTCCACAGTTATTTGTTCCTTTAACTGTAATATTGCCGGAAATTGCACTTGAACCGAAATCTACATCAATGCTATTTGTTGTGCTTGTTCCTATTGATCCGCTTGGCAGTGTCCAAACATACGATGTTGCATTGTCTATTGTCGGCACATTATAAGTTACAGAATTTTGCCCTTGACAAACTGTTGCATCGCCTGTGATTGCTCCGGCTGCTAATGGCAAAGGATTTACTGTTATTGCAAGTGTTGAAGACGCTCCATCTCCGCATGAATTTGACCCCATAACTGTAATGTTGCCAGAAGTTGCAGAAGTTCCAAAATCAACTGTAATGCTGTTTGTCGTACTTAAACCTGTTGCTCCGTTTGATATTGTCCAAACATAAGAAGTTGCATTTGTAATTGGAGGTACAGTATATGCTACAGAATTTTGTCCTTGGCAAACAGTTTCTGTACCTGAAATTGGGCCTGCACTTTCAGGTAATGGATTTACCAACACTTCAAAAGGAATCGACGAAGATGTACATCCATTAGATGCAATTGATGTGACGATGTAAATACCATCCGCGTAAACTGTAATATTTTGTGAGGATTCATTATTATTCCATAATAATGAATCTGCATTGCTAACAGTTAAAATTAATGAATCGCCAATGCAAAACGGATTAACCCCAATTAAATTAATTACTGGAACAGAAGGCTTTAATAATGCATTAATAGGCTGGCTAATATTTGAACCCATGCAGCCATTTGTGTCTGTAACATAAACATAATAGCCCCCATTAAAAGAACCAGAAAAAGGCTCATAAACAGTGATACTTTGTGTGGTTTCTCCTGTACACCAATTGTATGTTCCTAAATCATTAACTGTTAATAATATACTATCACCCTCGCAAATATCAAAAGCTCCAGAAGAACTTGATATTATGCAAGCAGGATTAGGATGCATCGTTAAAATTAATTCAGACGAAGTATTTTGACAACCATTGTCAAAAACAGTTACAGAAAGTGTATCAGATTCGTTAACTGTAATAGACTGGTTTATTGAACCATTAGACCATAAATAACTATCACCTGCACTTGCAGTTAGTATTCGACTATATCCTTCACAAAAGTCATTTGAAGAAGAATTTGAAATTGTTGCAATTGGAATTGGGTTAACTGTAATTGATACTACATCAGATATTGCACTACACATATTAGAATCGACTGTTTCTAAATAATAGTTACCTGTTGATTGAATATTGATGCTAGATGTGGTATCTGTTGTGTTCCATAAATATGAAATATAAGATTCGTTTAAACTAGATAATATAATAGAATCGCCTTGACAGACTGAATAACCATTAGAGGAATATAATAAGGGCTTTGCACATGCCATCTGATTCAATGGCCTTGACCAAACCCCTAAATCTGTATATGGGGTATATGCTTTTTTTACACCCGTCAAAACAGTCTTTCCTATTGCAAAATCCAGTACTACATTCCCATCTAAGCCTGTATTAACTAATTTCCAAGTTAAACCAAAATCTTTAGATATTTTTACGCCATCTGTTGTACTCATAAAAAAAACAGAATCATTTGAAGCGATTGAATAAATACCATGTATACCGTTATCAACAATACGATGCCATCCACCATAGGATGTATGTACTTCATTGCCGCTTCCATAGTCTGACATAGCGGCAAAAATGTAGCTTCCACTTTTAGATAAAGAGTGAACATCTGCCGACGGAAAGAGCCCCCCTCCCCAATTACTACCATTATTGTATGATATCCATATTCCATTGCTAGTTCCTACATAAATAGTTGAATTATTTGCTACAAGAGAGTATGGGCTAAAGTGACCTGCAGGCATACCGTTTACACTTCTTTCCCATGAAGTACCTCCATTTGATGATCTAAAGATGCCACCAGTGTAATTTGACCCGTCATAACCCGTAACAGAACAAGCATAAATATAAGTATCATTGGAGCATAAAGCACTTATTGGATTTGGTCCATTAATCCCATTATTAACTGAATTCCATGAATTGCCACAATTCACTGACTTAAAAACTCCTTGAGCAGTACCAGCGTATATATTATTACCAACAACCAATAAAGATGTAACATCATAACTTAATAGTCCATTATTAACTGGTACCCATGTTGCACCATAATCTGTACTTCTATAAATTCCGTTACCTACGGTATATCCAATATTACCACATGTACCAGCAAAAAAAGTAGAATCATTTAATATAGCCACTGCTTTAACAGGATTATTCCCCGTAGATTGAATGCCTGTAATTTGCCATGTATTACTGTAATTATTAGAAACATATAAACCATTCGGAGTACCGGCACATATAATATTATCAGATTTTACTAAATCATTTACTCCCACGAAAAGGAAACCTGTGTTTTTTGCTTCCCATGTCGCTCCATTGTTATAAGAAACTATAACGCCATTTGCCGTACCAGCAAATATGGTGTCCCCGTTTGAAAGTAATTTTTTTATATTTAAATCTGATAGATTATTGTTAACTGCCTTCCAAATTGTAGAGTCATTTTCCAATAAAAAACATCCCCCTCCCGTAGTTCCTAATAAAACGCCTGAATTATTTGCAGTAATAGTTGCAATTGGATAATTTAATAATGATGGAGATGTTATATTAACCCAGCTTAACCCTTCGTTATTAGAAAAATAAATTTTCCCATTATCGGTTCCAGCATAAAGATTATTATTGTGCTCATAAAGAGAAATAATATTTGTATTTATTGGTATGCCTGTATTACAAGCTGACCATGTCGCTCCTTCATTAATAGTCTTATAAATTCCTTTTCCAAATGCTCCAGCAAAAATTGTATTCCCAAGACTAGTAAATGTTCTAACATTAGTATATGAAGGTAATCCATTATTTACTGGCAACCACGAAGATCCATTGTTTGTTGATTTCCAGATACCATCAATTGTGCCACCATATAAACAATTATCACTAGCACATATGGCGTTAAAATACCAATTATATGTATTTCTATACCACCCAATGCCATTTGTTGGTGAATAATAAAATTCACCGCCAGTTGTTGCTGCGTATACTGAATCTCCTTTAGTAGTCATACATTGGATACTACCTACAAAAGGACCAGGAAGTTGTTGCCATTGTGCCTGCAGGCTTACGTTTGTTAACGTAAATATTATAATCGTAATAACAATTGTTCTTATCATAATTGTGTTATTTTAAATTTGTAACTGTCATATTCACTAATACATCTTGAATTTCTGAAAGGTCTACTTGGCAAGAGCTCACTTCTTGTTTTGCTTTTGCATATGTATAAATACCGATTTTTTTCAGAGCGTTTTTAACATCACCTTCAATATCATTTAATTTAAGCGATTTATCTGATATTTCGCAATAGCAATAAAAATATTTCGTGCTAATAATTCTTTTTGTCAGTATAATTTTTGATAACAAATCTTTTGCAAATGGATTTTTGGAGTTAAATAAATTATAAATGGGAGAAATGGTCACGTTGTGCCGATTTAATACTGGATTTATTTGATTATCACCACCAATTTTTACATCAAAAAACGTATTATCTGGAAACCAAATTAGAGTTTCAATTATTTGAGAAAGGTGACTAATTGATTTTCTTTTTCTATGATCTACCCCTGACCAATTATCATCCCATATTTTTATGTCAGGGTAAAACTTAAATGGATCATTTAATTCAAAAAGTTCTTTACAAGAATTCAATTCACCAACACTTGCATCTTTGCAATCTGTATCCCAATGACCACGTATACGACTTTGCAAGTTTCTATTTATACCTGTATAAAGCGGACAAAATCTTTCACCTTGATCTTTCACATCAATTTTGACCCCTACAATATAAACTCCTGATTTTTTCGGGATACTTTCAAAATATATTGGATCGAAAATCCATTTTGCTGGATTTGCTCCTAATGGCAAATTTGTAGTAAATTTAACGGTTTGCATAAATATTTATTATTAATGAATAATTTGTTTTTGTTTCACTTGAGTTAAACTGAGCGACTGCAAGATTTGGCTCTTTGCCTTTTGCGAAGCGTTGGCTTGTGGGTCGGGCAAAAGGCAATGTGCCAAATGTGTGTCGGCTTTCCGCTTTTCTTTCTTGTGGGTCGGCAAAAAAACTAAATCTTTTTTCTTTCATTGTCATTTTGTTATTCATTCTCAAACCATTTTCTCTGTCATTTACGGTGTCGCTGCATTTTCTTCGCCTTGTTGGTAACGTTCCCAGGCTATGTGCAGTAAGGGTCTCAGAAGGCGTAATCGTTCTTTCAACGCCGAAAAACCCCTTATTGCATATAGCCTGTGTTATGGTTATGTTGCTCATCAGTCGTATGGCTGCTGAATAGCAACAGTAGTTGTAAATAACAGCTCCTATTTTCTCCTAACACAACAGCCACTTTAAAATCCATCTATTCATTTTATACAGGTATAAGGTGAGTCGAATGGATTGTCTG
>Ga0334900_1003364_pt1 | contig 12546 bp, 10 predicted proteins | sample GraSluR3_MG_2_FD_207231 | JGI IMG/M metagenome (GOLD analysis project Ga0334900, IMG submission 207231) | Sludge microbial communities from methane-producing bioreactor in Wageningen University, Netherlands - Granular Sludge_31_08-R3 | ecosystem: Engineered > Bioreactor > Anaerobic >...
TTGATAAGATTCATAAGTATTGTCCTTATAAAATAAGATACTATCGCGTGTTATTTCTGTTTTGTAATTCATTACTTCGGCTTCGTTGATTTCATTTTCGAGATAATTTGAAAATTCTTCTTTTCCTTCAGGGGTTTTATTTTTAAGCAACATTATCTTGTCACGAGTTGCTTGTTTAACTTTTTTTAAAGAAGCAAGCAACTTGGTATAAGACAAATTTTCATCATCAGGAATATCGACACCAAAACTCTCAATTTTTTTTTGCAAATCAACATTTGAGTCGAAAACATCTTTTGATTGCTTTAAATATTCTTTATAAGTTTTAACTTCTGAGGTTTGATTAAAAAGATCATTTTTTATAAATTCATCGCTATTTGTAATATTTAAATTACCAAGAATACCCGATTCTTCTTCTACTATGTTATCTATTTTTTGCCTAGCTTCAATAAAAGAATTACTTACTTGTTCAGCATGCCTGTAAATATTTTTGTCATGATTTATATATATTTCTTGGTTTTGAATACCACTAATTTCTCCGGCATCACCACCTAAAGAATTTATAACAAGGGCAATTTGATACTCAAGTCCTATAGTTTGCTGAATTTTTTTTCTAATGGTTTTAAGCTTTCTATTTTTCTTCTCTCCATTTTGGTCGTCCTTTATAACTATATCCCCTGTTGTCTCACTGGCTTGCTGTTGCGTTCGGAGATTTGCTATAATTTCTCGAGCTGAAAAGGATTGCTCAATTGCTGTTGTTGTTATATCACTATTTTTTTCTCTCATAATATTTATATTATCATATTATAGGTGTAATTGCAAGAACTTAATTTTAAAAAAAATATTCAAAAATTTGCTAGAATGAATTAGTGGCTTTATTTACTGATGAAGTAGAGGGGGATTTGGGGTATTGGCAATGATGTTTTATAATATGCTTAGTGAAACAAGAAATTAATAAAACATTAAAGGCTGATGTTTTGGTGGGTGTCTATGTATTTTGCATTATCACAGCAGAATTGATGGGTTCCAAAACTTTTCCTTTGTTTAAAATATTTGGTTTTAACTTAACGGGGGCAATTGGCATGTTTTTAATCCCTTGGATATTTTCTATCAACGATATTATGGTTGAAGTTTTTGGTTTTAAAAGAGCCAAAAATTTGGCCAAAATTTCTATTTTGACAGTCTTTTTGTTAATTTTAGTGGCATCATTGGCAGTATTGTTACCACCATCAGCACGATATGCACCTAACAATGAAGCTTATCGACTTATTTTTTCACAATCAATTAGGATTTCAATTGCTAGTCTAGTAGCTATTGCAATTTCTAATTTGGCTGATATTCATATCTTTTGGAGACTAAAACAAAAATTAAGTAGATATGGTCTTTGGTTTCGCAATAACTTGTCTAACCATATAGCAATTCTTTTGGATACAGTAATTTTTATGACCTTGGCTTTTTATTCATTGGATAAAAGTTTTAATAACAATTTTTATTTTTTGTTAGGCTTAATAATCCCTTACTGGTTACTAAAAGCATTTATGTCAACTCTTTCCACCCCTTTTGTTTATTGGGGAATTAGATGGCTTAAAAAATAATTAAATCTATGACTGAAACATTTCCTGGTGTAAACATACAACACAAAGAAAGTGAAAATTATTTTGCCGAAATAAAGGATAATTTTAAATCTCTTTTGAAAAGTGATTTGGAGTCATTACCTATTTCTCTACAAGGTAAAGAACCCAAGTCTCATTACAAAGGTAAAAGTTATGTTTTGCAATGTGAGGGTAAAGAAAAAATGGTGATGGTTAATTTTGTCAAAGATGAATTAAAAAATGTAGTTGTTTTTGATAAATCGCATTTGTTTAATACCAACCACTCTTACAACCAAGCATATTTTGCTAGAGCAGAGGTATTTAATTGTGATGGTGAAATAATTGATTATCGCAGCAATGTTTTTTTGAGAATAAAAAGAAAAAAAGAAGGTGAAAATAAGGGAAAATTTTTTGCCAATGTGGCTATTAGCGAAAATTTACAAAAAAATTCAAGAGATAAAGCAGTAATACCAAGAGGAGAAAAAATACCTTATGATATGCAATACAAAGGGACTTTGCTAAGATTAAGCAAAGATGTTGTTGATAAAAGTAAATGTAAAAAGGTAAGTTTTGTTAAAATACCAAGTTTATTTTAACAATTTTTGTAAAATTTCTTTGGCTAATTGAGGATTGGCACTACCAGAGGAGGCTTTCATTACTTGTCCAACTAAAAATCCGATAGAATTGGGATTTTTGGTATAATCCTCAACTGCTTTAGGATTATCGCTAATAACTTTTTGGGCTATTTCTTCAATTTTGTTTGTATCTGAAACCTGTAAAAGATTTTTGTTTTGGGCAATATCAAGAGGGTCTTGTTGAGTTTGATAAGATTCCAAAATAACTTGTTTGGCAACAGTTGAAGAAATTTGTTTTTGATCAAGAGCTTTAATTAAGTTTTTGAAAAAAATAGGATTAATTTTTTCAATTTCTAGGTTTATTTTAAGCGGACCTAAAAATAAATTAGCGATTGATTTGGCTAAATCAATATTTTTGTCAACAGCTTTTTGAAAACATTGAGCAAAATTTTGATCATCGACAAGAGCCTCGGCATCGATTGGAGAAATACCCCAAGCTAAATATTTTTTTATTTTATCGCTTGGTAACTCTGGTAAATTTTTATCATATTCTAAATTTTCAAATGGAGGAATATCTGGTTCGGGAAAATAACGATAGTCAGCACTCCCCTCTTTGTTTCGTTGGATAAAAGTTTCTTTTTTGTCAGCATTCCAACCACGAGTAGTTTTTCCGCCAGCTGGCGGATTATTTTTTTCTTGACGAGTCTCTTTGAATTCTTGGGTCTGTCTGGTAATCTCATAATTGATAGCATCCAGAACTCCAGAAAGACCGGCAATATTTTTTATCTCTACTAAGGGTGTATAAAAAGTTTTACCATTTTCTTCAATTTTTAAATTAATGGTTGGCTCGCAACGCATCGAACCTTTTTCGATATCGGCATCAGAAATACCAAGATAACGAACTGTTTGTTGCATTCTAATTAAATATTTTTTGGCAATTTCAGCTGAATGGATATCTGGTTCAGAGACTATTTCAACAAGAGGAACACCGGCTCGATTAAAATCGACCTTGGTTTGACCATTTTCATGAATATTTTTACCAGCATCTTCTTCCATATGAGCGCGATTGATACGAATTTTTTGGTCTTCAATTTCAAGATAACCGTTGATACAAAAAGGCTTTAAGGCTTGAGTAATCTGATAACCTTTGGGTAAATCGGGATAAAAATAATGTTTGCGTTCAAAAAAAGAAATATTATTTATCTGACAATTTAGAGCAAGACCTAATTTAATACAATAATCAATGGCAGTTTTGTTTGGAACTGGGAGAGCTCCGGGTAAACCAAGACAAACAGGACAGGTGTGAGTATTGGGTTCGGCTTGAAAATGGGAAGCACTGCAAGCACAGAACATTTTAGATTTGGTGTTTAATTCAACATGGACCTCAAGCCCGATGATTGGTGTTACCTGCATTGCATAATTTTTAATTTATAATTTTTAATTTTTATTCAATTTTTAATTATTAATTTTTATTTAAATTTCTCGTATTGTAGAGCAAGATTGATAATCAGATTTTCGGAAAAGCGGGGGCCGATGATTTGAAACCCAACTGGAAGTTTACCAACAAAACCACAAGGGATAGACATTCCTGGTAAACCAGCCAAAGTTGATGGTTCGACTAATTGATCGGCTAATTCACCAAAAAGTGGATCATTGAGAGATGAGCCAATTTTTTGAGCCACTGTGGGAGTGGTTGGTGAAATAATTAAATCTATTTTTTCTTCTTCAAATTTTTTCTTAAAATCAAGAGCGATTAAATTCCTAACTTTTTGGGCTTTAGTGTAATAAGCATCATAAAAACCAGCCGACAAGGTGTGAGTCCCGAGTAAAATTCGGCGTTGATTTTCTAAATTAAAATTATCACGAGTAGCCCCATAGCGAATACCATCAAAACGAGCAAGATTGCTTGAAACTTCCGACCTTTGTAATATAGTGTAAACAGCCACAGCAATTGAAGGATCCATCATCTCTATCTGGACAACTTGGTGACCTAATTTTTGAAATGTTTTTTTAACTTCTTCAAATTTAGCCAAAACCTCTGGAGTGCAAACTTTGAGATAAGAAGTAGGAATGCCTATTTTAAGCTCACTTAAGTTTAGTTTTTTGAATACGTAGGGTGGGCAATCACTAGAAGTGGCATCGTGAAGATCATTGCCAGAAATAACTTCAAGAACTTTAGCAGCATTGGTAACATTGTTAGCAATAACACCAGGACAATCCATACTAGAAGCCATGGCAATAACCCCATAGCGAGAAACAGCTCCATAAGTCGGCTTGAGACCAACAACACCACACCAAGCACTTGGCTGACGAATGGAACCAGCAGTTTCTGTACCAATAGCAACATCAACCAATCCGGCACCAACAGCGGCAGCTGAGCCTCCACTAGAACCACCGGGAAGGTAATCAAAGTCATAAGGATTGTGAGTAACACCAAAATCAGAGTTTTCAGTAGAGGAGCCATGAGCAAAAGCATCAAGATTGGTTTTACCAATAATGGAATAGCCATTGTCTAATAATTTTTCAACTAAAGTAGCATTGTAGGGTGGAATAAAATCTTTTAAAACATTGGAACCAGCGGTAGTTTTGATTCCCTTAGTGCAGATATTGTCTTTAATGGCAATTGGAATCCCAGGAGAGACTTTGTCAACAATAGTAATAAAAGCATTTAATTTGTTATCCATTTTTGTTGATGACTGCTTTGGTTGTAAAATAACCATCTTTAATTGGCGGAGTCTTTTGGACTATATCTTGGCGATAAACATTTTTAAGACCATTCACTTGATATAGGGGTTCGATGTCGTCGGTATTTATTTTTTGTAAAATATCAAAGTGGTGGCTAATTGATTGCAAATCTTTTAGAATTTGGTCATTTTTTTTGATTGGCAAATTAGCTAATTTTGATAATTTATCAAGATCAATATTCATAGGTGTATTTTAGCCTTTAAGCGAAGTAATTTCCAGCGGAGTTTGTCAATTATATTGTAGATAATATAGATTGGTCTGTTGATAACTAAATCATAAGTGCCAACAAATTCTTTTAATTGACCGCCAAAACCTTGTTTGAAACGATGAAAACCATAACCCCAATCCCCCGCTTTAGCCTCGGGACCAAGACTACCCCACATGTCAAAAGTTTTGAGTTTCTTTTTTTTGCCAAAACGAATTACTTCCCACATTAAAAGAGTTGGAGCCATAACCTCTCGATGGTCAACACTGGAGGCACCATAAGGATAAAATAATCTTTTGTCTTGGGTAAAAATCATAAAAGCAGAGAGGGGTTGTTTCTTGTAAAAAGCAATAAAAATATGAGCCATTTTATCTTTTTTGAGCAAAGACCAAAGGTCTTGGTGATATTTTTGAGTATGTAAATAAAATTTTTGTCTTTTGATGGTCTTGGTAAGCAAGTCTAAATAAATTTTGAAACCAGTATCATTAGTCATTTCTTTGACAATAACCCCATGCTTTTGGGCAACTTTGATGTTGTAGCGGGTTTTGGGGTGCATGGCCTTGAGTAAATCTTCTTCACTTTGAGATAAATCGATAATATAGGAATGAGGGAAAAAAGCTTCTTTTGGTGATTTTACTAAATTGGGGTAATTAATTTTTTTGTTGTCTTTGAAGATATCTGGTTCAAATTTGATAAAAATAGCATTTTCTTTTTTGCCCGCCTGAAAGGCTTTTTGGAGCATTTGACGAGAAAAGTTGGGACCACGAAGAGCAGTGCCAATAGTGAATTTTGTTTTGGATATTTGATGAAAAGAAATATAAAAATTTTCTACTTTGACAACTTTGTGGCCTTGAGATTGTTGAAATTTAGCCCATAAAGGAGTTTGAACTGGGTGCATGGCTTAGTATATATCATTATCATAAATAAAGTCATCATCAATGTCTTGATGTTTGTTTTTGGAAAAAGATATAAAACCAGACCTTTCATGCTCGATTAAACCTGGAGGGATATCGGCAAGAAAACGAGATGGTTCATTGAGAGAACTTTTGCCAAAATAAAGTCTTTTGGAGGCATAGGTGATGTGAAGAAAATCTTTGGCACGAGTAACACCAACATAGCACAACCTCCTCTCTTCCTCTATCTCTTTTTCATCAACAATACATCGAAGATGAGGCAAAATTCCTTCTTCTAATCCAACCAAAAAGACAACTTCAAACTCCAAACCTTTACTTCCGTGAAGAGTCATCAAGCGAACACCTTCCTTTTTTTCTTTTTTCTTGTTTTTTTCCTGAAGTGAATATTCTTGCTCAACTAAAGCAATGTTTTCTAGAAAATCTTGAAGTTTTGGATGAGTAGTGGCAACAGAACTTAATTCTTTAATATTTTCAATCTTTTTTTGATGCTCTTCATCTTTTAAATTAAATTTGCCCAAATAACCAGAAATATCTAAAACTTCTTTTAAAATATCGCTAGTTTTCCCTTTGAGGGAAACAGAGGGCAGATTTTCAAAAAAGACTTTTGATCTTCTTTTACCCAAAGTTTTGATAACTCTTGTCTCAGAAATTTTATCTCTTTGATCATACAAAAAACGAAGCATGGAAATAATGTCTTTAATTTCAGCTCTTTCATAAAACCTAGTACCACCAAGCAAAACATAAGGGATGCTGTGTTTCAAAAAAGCTTCTTCCAAAACACGAGACTGAGCATTCATGCGATACAAAACGGCAATATTTTTGTATGGAAGATGAAGGTTACGAAAATAAAAATCGATTTGTTGAGCGACATGCTCGGCTTCGTCAACTTCATTTTGAGCTTCATAGGCTTTGATTTTTTCTTGGCTGGTCTTGGAAGTAAATAAATTTAAAATAGGATGAGAAATGTTTTTGGCAATAATACTGTTGGCGGCATTTAAAATATTTTGGGTAGAACGATAATTTTCTTCGAGATTGATTATTTTTGTGTTAGTAAAATCTTTTTGAAAATTTTCGAGATTTTTGTAATCAGCCCCTCGCCAACCATAGATAGCCTGACAAGCATCACCAACAGCGGTAATTTGTTTATCTTTGTGGGCTAACAATTTGCTTAGACGATATTGAACTTGATTGGTATCTTGATACTCGTCGATAAAAATATGCTTAAATTTTTGGTTATATTTACTAAGACATTCTGGTATGTTTTCCAAAAGTTCAACTGCCTTGAATAACAAATCATTAAAATCGAGAGCATTAAATTCTTCTAATTTTTGTTGATATTTTTTGTAAATTTTGGCGGCATATTCTTCCCAAAAACCAGAAGCTAAATCTTGACAAAGTTGAGGATTTTTAAAATTATTTTTGGCATTTTCGATGTAGTACATGACGGAACTGGGCTTAAATTCTTTTGGGCTCAAATCCATTTCAATTAAAATTCTTTTGACTAAATCTTGTTGGTCATTGGAGTCATAAATATTAAAATTATGACCGACGCCAATTTTGTCTCCATCAGCACGCAAAACATGGCAACAAAAAGAGTGAAAAGTACCGGCAAATAAGCTATTGGATTTGAGGTTGTAGATTTTGGGTATAAGCTTGGCCATACGCTCTTTCATCTCACCGGCGGCTTTGTTGGTAAAAGTTAACAATAATATTTCAGAAGGATTGGCTAAATTTTGTTGAATAAAATAAGCAGCCCGATGGGTTAAAACACGAGTTTTACCAGAACCAGCTCCTGCAAGAAGCAAAAGAGGAGAACCTTTATAAAGCACGGCTTCTTTTTGTTGTGGATTTAAACCTTTGAGAATATCTAACATCTGTTAATGATAACTTAAAAACTAGCGCTTATAAACATTGATATCTTGATGAGAAATAATTTTCGTAAAATTTAGGGCTTCAAAAATATTTTCGTTGATGTTTTTGTATTTGGATTTTTCTTGAGGACCAACAATAATATATTCAACTTGATATTTATCCAAAAGACTAGAAATTAAATTTTTGTCTGCTGATTGATAAATGGCTTTGACATCCTCTTGGCGTTGTTTGGGCAAGTCATAACCACCACGCCACAACCATTCATGAACTATCCATCCTTGGACCGTTGGTAAGCCAGTACTCATAGAAATATTGTTGTAATCGCTATAACTATCACCAGCTGCTTCTAAAATAACAGGCTGACCAGAAACATTTTGATTAAACCAGTTGACAACAAACATATTACTTGGTTGTTTTTTTTGTAAAAAGTTTAAACCCCACAAACCTTTGTACTGAGGAAAATTGTAAAAAGATTTGATGGCAAAATAAGAATAAGAAATTTGACAAGAAAAAATAATTAAAAATAATAATTTATAAAAGAAAAAGAGTTTTTTGTTTTTCAAAAAAGACATCATTCGGATGATAATATAGCCAGAAACAAGTGAATAAAGGATAAAGGCTTGATATGATAATTTGAACATAGTGTTGGCACGACGATGTTCAAAAATATAAATATCTTTAAGATAAATAACTTCTGGAATGATAACTAAAATAGTGGCCAAAATAATTAGGGATAAAACAAATTTATCGACCAACTTTACTTTGTTTTTTTTGATAGTTAATAAATAAGGAAAAATAATTAACCAAAAACCACCATAGAGAATAAATAATTGATAAAAAGGAGAACGAGAATCGCTGAGGTTTACCCCTTGAATCATAGGATTAAAATTTAAAGAAAAAGGAAGTGTAAATAAATACCAAAGAAAAAGTACCGCCAGACCAGTAACAAGTGTTTTGTGCCAATTTAGGGATAAAATAAAATAAGCGATAGCAAACAAAAGACCATAAACAGCAAAATCCCAAGCATTGGTCATATAGGCAACCGATAAGAGGAAGGCTAGCCCAGTAATTAGTTTCCAATTCATAGCAGAAAATTTACTAACAGATAAAATTGAAAATAAGAAAGCAATAATTAAAATAACAATGGGAATATTGTTCATATGGCCATGCAAATCAGAAACAACAAAACTATAAAGAGGAAACTCGTGAATAGTTTTGTCTTTGACATCGGGATCAAAACCAATAAATCTAGTGGCATCGGGATACCAGTATTTATCAGCAGATTTGAGGAGAGCTTTTTGGTCAAAAGTTGTTTTGTTTTGTTGAAAATAAGTTTGACCAATTTTGTAAGTTAAGTGTAAATTGCCACCAAAACAAAATAAAAATGATGAAATTAAAGCCCCAATAATAATAAAAGTAAAATTTTTCTTTTTTGAAAAAACAGAAGCAATAAAATTACTTACTAAAGAAAAAGAGGAAACAAAAGAAAGAGCACAGACTGAGGCAATGGAAAGATTGTAAGTAATAGCAGAACTAATTTGTGATATCTTGGTAATGATGGCAAAAATTAAATGACCAAAATAATAATAATTAATTGGTTGACCAGCATACCACATATCGGTAGGAGGCAAATATTTTGTTCGCAAAATAGTATTTAAAAAACCAAAATCCATAAATTTTTCTAAACCTTCAATATCAGGTCTAAAAGCACGGACAAAAGACCAAGAGATTAAGACTGCAAGAAAAAGTATTTCTTCAAAGATTACGGCTGACCAGTTGATTTTTATTTTTTTACCAAAAAACCAAAAATTTACTAAGAAGCTAATAATTAAAAGCCCAAAAAGCGATAAGGTATGAAAGGGTAATATTTTAAAAATACCCAGAACTAAAGTCAGATATGAGATAACAATAAGGGAAATTGTTTTGGAAAAAATATAGCCTTTATCCCAAAATTTATTAAAAATAAAATTGCTTAGGGGTAAAAAAGAAAAACCAAAAATTAAAATAACAAACCACCATCTTAGGATAAAAAATAGATCACCAATCATATAAACTTAGTAAAAAAGAGAATAATGTTGTTTAAAAAAAGAGGTGAATTGACAGGACTAGCAATCAACCAAAGACTAATACCAATCAATAAACCGCCAAAAATATCAACTGGATAGTGAAAACCAACAATAACTCTAAAAATTAAAAGCGGGATAACTAAAAATAGATAAAGAAGAGGATTAAAAACTGGAAATTGTAAAATTAACAAAAAGAATAAAGTTGATTTGATAGTATGACCAGAAGGAAAAGAGCCAGTCTTATACCAACCCTTAACTAAACCAGGAGGAGTCTTTAATCCTTTTTGAAACATTGGTCTGGGCCATAAAAATTTTTGCTTTAAAAAACGCTCAATAGCTTCACCGATGATAATGGCAATTAAAATTTTGAGGAAATTATTGGGATCAAATTTTATCAACAACCAGGAAATATAAAACATGATTAACCAAATAGAATAATTTAAAATAATTAACAAAATTTGAGTAAATTTGTTTTTGGAGAAAAAGGCTAAAGGTTTACCTTTGGGTTGCCAAAATAATATGTGATGACATAATTTCATTAGTAAGTTGATTATATATTATAATATGAAAATGAAAATACTTATTTCTTCACCTTATTTTTTGCCAAATGTTAGTGGAATTACTTATTATGTAGATAAATTAGCCAAGGGTTTGAGCGCAAAAAAATATAAAATAAGTATCTTAACAACCCAGCACAAGAAAGAATTAAAAAAACATGAAAAGATAGGTGAAATAGAGATAATAAGATTAAAACCAGTAATGCAAATAGGTAAAGGTTTGATTACCCCATCGATGATTTGGCGGGGAATAAATTTAGTTAGACAAAATGAGGTAATAATTTGTAATTTACCCCAAATAGAGTCAGCTTACTTAGCTTTTTGGGCTAAAATTTTTGGAAAAAAAATTATTTTGATTCATCATACTGATTTAAGTTTTTGGTCGGGAATCAAAAACAAAATAATCGATAGTTTGGTGTTTTTGAGCCAAACAATGGCTGCTTTGATGGCGGGAGTGATTGTCCCCTACACTGATGATTATGCCAAAAATTCTTATTTTTTGAAATATTTCTTGAAAAAAGTTAAAAGTATTTATCCGCCAATAAAATTTGAGGTTAAAAAATACAAAAAAAAGAAAAATAAAAAAATAATTATTGGTTTTTCTGGTCGAATAGCCAAACAAAAAGGTTTGGAGATTTTAATTAAAAGTTGTAATTATTTGGACAAAGAATTGGGAAAAAATAAATATGTGATCAAATTGGCTGGTCCAATACAGGTTATTGGTGAAAATTATTTTGATTATTTAAACAAAAAATATAGGAAAAGATTGGAAAATAACTTTATTTTTTTGGATAATATCAAAAGAGAAAAATTGGATAAATTTTATCAAGAGATAGATGTTTTGGTCTTACCTTCAGATGATAAATTGGAATCCTTTGGTTGGGTACAAATAGAGGCAATGCTATGTGGAACTCCTTGTGTGGCAACTAATTTACCAGGAATGAGAATTCCTGTTGTTAAAACTGGGATGGGAGAATTGTTTGAAAAACAAAATTGTCAAGATTTGGCCCAAAAAATTGTTAAAGTTGTTAGTAATAAAGATAAATATGTTAATAAAGTAAATATGGCGAAACTTCTAGAAGAATTTGATTACAAGAAAACAATCACTGCTTTTGAAAAATTAATACTTTTGGATGATCATAAACACTAAAAGCTTCTTCGGCCAAATCATCACGAAGATATATACCTGGATGATCACAATTTAGATAATCAACAAATTTATTTTTACTTGACGGTTGGTTACTAGGACCAAGATACAAACATTTTGTTAAAAAAGGAAGTGAAATACCAGGATAAGAATTAAATTCTTTAATTAATTTAAAGCTAGAATTACCACTAAATAAGTTTGAATAAAATGAGGCAGTTTTTTTGAAAGCTTGGCGATTGTTTAAAATTGGCAACCAAATACGATTACTAGACAAAACTAGATAATCAGATTGTTGGAGTTGAGAATTGATTGTAAGCCACTTCTCTTGGCTCTCGGGAGCAACAGTATCCAAAATTAATTGCTTTCGGTAGGGAGATTGACTGCTAATCAGAGGCAAAGGGTCGTCCCAGTATTCAGAGGCAATACTTTCATTTTTTTGAGTATTTTCGTAGAGCCAAATAGAAGCTTGCTGTCTGGGGTGAGGTCTTAAAAAAATAGAAAGGAAAAATAGTAAATAAATAAGATGTAAAAATAAAAAGAATTTCCAAGCAGGTTTTTTGAAATCAAAATAAAATCCAATTATTAGGGCTATGAATGGATAAATAGGCAAAAAATATCTCATTGTCTGGACAAATTGAACCCCTTGTACCAAAATTAAAAACAAAATCCAAAACAAGCTAATGGTTAAAAATAAATTTTTTTTGGTAAATAACTTAGATAGACTAAAAATAAATAAACAAGATAGAGGTAAACCTAGCCCCCAAAAAAATAAATTATACAAAGGATAAATTATTTTCGTTTTACCAAACCATTGTAGGGCGGGAGGGTAATATAAATTGTAATCTAGTGATTTTAGAACTTGAAAATTGGATAAAT
>Ga0334900_1003372_pt1 | contig 12512 bp, 10 predicted proteins | sample GraSluR3_MG_2_FD_207231 | JGI IMG/M metagenome (GOLD analysis project Ga0334900, IMG submission 207231) | Sludge microbial communities from methane-producing bioreactor in Wageningen University, Netherlands - Granular Sludge_31_08-R3 | ecosystem: Engineered > Bioreactor > Anaerobic >...
ATTTTGACCTTTCATCCCAATATTCATCAGAGCTTTATAATATAATCTTCTTATGGAATACGTTATTATACAAAAAACCGGGCATAGTCAGTACTATGCCCGGGCCATTATTTATCAATTTAGCTTGAAATGGTTTGGCATAGTTCTGCGGGAACAAAACTGCACAACAAACAAAAGCAAATCAGACTGCTTGCCTTTGAGTTAAGCGAATAACGTATTCCTTACAGAACAATAGCCAAACAGACACCGCCTAAAAATATATTAATCAAAGTATAAGTCTAATTTTATTCAATGTCAACCTACATAAACCTCTATACTTCAAAGTTGTTCATGATGAACTGCTTATTGTTATTTGCCACTTGGCTCCTAATCGGAAAACAGCCGTTCAGTCAAAAAAGACCGGTTAGCATAAACAGATGCCAAGGGTTAAAGCATACTGTTATACGCCCGCCCTTGACATCCACCTAAAGAGTTGATAAACGCAAAGCATAGAATATGAAATTATTCTAAACAGATCTGGCTCAAATCGGCAAAACTTATGTCTTTACTATATATGGTATTCCAAGCTTCGCCATGGCTATACTAAGCGTTGTGAATATGTTTTAACATCTTGAAGAAGTTTTTGTCCCTTCGCTTCATTACTTCTTCGCCTTTTCCTCCGGAATAATCATAGAAACCTTTACCAGTCTTTACACCCAGGTTTTTATTATCCATTAATTCCTGGAGAAGCTGGTTTGGTTTCTTTACACTGCTTAATTCATTAAACAAATAAGAAGAAATGTAGTAGAATGTGTCCAATCCTCCTAAATCTGCTGTCTCAAAGGGTCCTAATACCGGATATCTAAATCCGGGCCCGTACTTCATTGCTTTATCAATATCTTCAGCCGTCGCTATTCCGTCTTCGACAATCTTTAAGGCTTCTCTAAATACTGCAAATTGTATTCTGTTGCCTATAAATCCATTAACATCTTTTTGAACTACAACCGACTTCTTCCCTATCTTGTCAATCAATTCAGCCAGTACCTTTATAGTTTCATCTGCTGTTTCGTCCCCTTTAATCAGTTCTATTAAAGGTATAATATGTGGGGGGTTCCACCAGTGCATACCTGCAAATCTGCCTTTGTTCTTTACCTTTCGACATATTTCTGTGATGCTGAGGCCGGACGTGTTGGTAGCAAGAATAGTATCTTCTCCGACTATTTCTTCAACCTCTTTCCAAAAGTCCTGTTTAATATCCATCTTTTCTATAATTGCTTCAATTATTACATCCGCATCACAAAATACTTTTTTATCTGTAGTAAAGAATATCTTTCCTACTGCAGCTTCAGCTTCTGACTCTGTTATTATTCTTTCTCCGATTAGGCTACTGTTGTTTATTCTTATTATTTTTTTGGCATTTTCTAAGTATTCCTGTGAAATATCTGTTACTACTACTTCATACCCTTTCAGAGCAAATATCAAGGCAATACCGGAACCCATAGTACCTGCCCCGGCAATACCAATTTTCTTGATATCCTCCAGCTTCATAAAGTTAACCTCCCTCGGATTAATTACCTCCGCCTGACGTAGTATTATTATAGAGTCTATTTGTTATATGTCAACTTCTAGCATACTCCCAGGCTTCCCAAAATTATCGCCGGTATGGTACAGAGTATAGGTAACAGTAAAGAAGTAACACCTATATCGATATATGAATCCTTATGTGTCATACCCGTGATAGCAAGCAATGTCAATACGGCGCCATTGTGTGGAAGAGTATCAAGCCCGCCGGAAGCCAAAGATGCTATTCTGTGAAAGGCTTCGGGGTTCATTCCCGTTTCTAATGCTATTTGATAGTATTTGTCTCCCAAAGCTGCAAGCGCTATACCCATACCGCCTGAAGCCGAACCTGTTGCACCTGCCAAAACATTAACTGCCACTGCTTCGGAAATTAGCGGGCTGCCTTTCATGTTCAAAACCGCATTTGTTAAGGTCTCGAACCCTGGGACCGCTCTTACAACAGTACCAAATCCAACCGCAGCACTTGTATTAATAATTGCAATTATCGATCCGGTCGCCCCAGAACTAATGGTTTTGGTAAATCCTTGATAAAGACGCATATTGGTTAGCATTGATAGTATTATTCCCGATATCAAAGCAGCAATTATATCCCATCTTAAAATGTTTAGTGTTAATATGACTGCAAGTAGAGGTAAAACAGATATCATCGGGTTTGGCAAGTTTTCTTTAGTTTCACTTGTTGCCGCTGCTTCTGACTCTGCTACGTTATTTGTTTTCTTTTTCGGCTCAGTAAATACATCGCCTGCGGCAGTGAGTTTTTTCTGTTTCCATACAAGGTATGCATAGCCCAGTCCCATCATTAATATCGCCGATATAATACCCAGTACAGGAGCTGCAGTAGGGGGTGTGTGGAAATACTCCATGGGTATCAAATTCTGTATCTGAGGTGAACCGGGTATTGCGGTCATGGTAAAGGTAAAGGAACCGAGAGCTATTGCTCCGGGTATAAGCTTTCTGGAAATATTTGCTTCTCTAAATAACGCCAGTGCTATAGGATACATAGCAAACACTACAACGAACAAGCTTATTCCTCCATAAGTCAAGACTGCGCAGCCAATTACCACTCCAAGGATAGCTCTCTTTGGGCCAAACATTTTAGTCAACCATACAGCAATTGCTCGTGCCGCTCCCGTATAATCCATCAAGTGCCCGAATATCGCTCCTAACATGAATACAGGGAACCATGACTTTGTAAATCCGACAAAACCTGTCATATAGGTTTCTTTGTAAGCCTCAAGTAATGGGAGACCTCCCGTTAGAGCTACTACTCCTGCAGTAATCGGGGCTATCCAAATTATTGAATAACCTCTGTAAGCCAAGAACATAAGTAGTGCTAGTCCTAAAAATATTCCTAACATAAATTAAACCTCCTGTCTTTATTTATTTTTTTCTAACCCGCCGTCCAACCACCATCTATTGTCAACATCGACCCTGTAATATGAGCTCCTGCATCAGAACATAGGAATTTAGCTATTTCTCCTATATTAGAAGGTTCTATCAATTTCTTAACAACCGCTTTTTGCAGCATTATGTTTTCGACAACCTCGTCTCTTGATATTCCATGTGATTTTGCCTGATCGTCAACTTGATTGTCAACCAAAGGTGTTTTAACATATGCAGGACAAATTGAATTTACAGTAATTCCATATTTCCCTCCTTCCAAAGCTGTAGTTTTTGTCAACCCTCCAAGGCCATGTTTAGCCGAAACATAAGCTGACTTAAACTCGGATGCCACCAATCCGTGGATAGAATTCAGGTTAATTATCCTTCCCCAGTTCTGCTGTTTCATTGAAGGCCATACATATTTCGTCAGTAAAAATGGAGCTGTAAGCATTAATGAAATCATAAAATCCCATTTGTCTTCGGGGAACTCATCAATTGGGGCCACACTCTGAATACCGGCGACATTGACAAGTACATCTACTTTAGAATACTTGTCCAATGTAAAATCGACCAAAGCCTTGCATTCTTGTTTTTTGCTTAAATCTGTTTTGAAAGAAAGTGCATCCAGTCTGCTTGCTTCAAGCTTTAGTTTTTCTTCATTAATATCTGCCATGACAATTTTGGCAGCATCTTTTGCAAAGGTTTCTGATATCGCCAATCCTATGCCGCTAGCTGCCCCTGTTATAATACATACTTTGTTTTTAAACATATACACTTACCTCCTTCTAAATTTTATTACCGATGTGCTAATGCCTGTGTTACTGCTCTATACTTCCATTTTTTTCAAATCATCAGGAATGATCAGTGCCGCACCTGTTGCATCTTGAACCTCTTTAACTGTAAATTCGGGATTGACTTCTTTTAAAACAAGTCCTTCTTTCGTTACTTCCATTACGCCCATCTCTGTTACTATCAAATCCACAACGTTAACGGCTGTCAGGGGCAATTGGCATTCCTTCAATATCTTGTGATTACCCTTTGCGGTATGATTCATGGCAATTATAACTTTCTTGGCTCCTGTAACGAGATCCATTGCACCACCCATTCCCGGAACCATTTTGCCAGGCACCATCCAGTTTGCAAGATTACCCTTTTCGTCTACTTGCAAAGCGCCAAGTACAGTTGCATCAACATGTCCGCCTCTTATTATCGCAAAGGAAGCTGCGCTATCGAAAAATGCCCCACCTTGTTTTATAGTTACATATTGGCCTCCTGCATTTATCAGATCCGGATCTTCTTCTCCTTCTTTGGGAGCAGGACCCATTCCAACAAAACCATTCTCCGACTGCAAGGTGATTTCCATATCTTCGGGCAGATAATTGGCCACAAGGGTAGGCAAGCCTATTCCAAGGTTTACAACGTCTCCGTCTTTCAATTCTTTCGCTACTCTTTTTGCTATGAATTCTTTTTGCATATTTTTATCCATCACTTATTACCTCCCACTATATAATCCACAAATATACCCGGAGTCATGACGTCGTCTGGATCAATCTCTCCAACCTCAACTATTTCATCTGCTTCAACAATCACCAAATCAGCAGCTGTAGCCATTAAGGGATTAAAATTTCTTGCAGATTTTTTGTATCTGATGTTACCTTTTTTATCAACCCTTGCCCCTGCAATTAGTGCAACATCGGCCATTAAAGATTTTTCCAACAAGTGAAGCTTTCCATCTAAATTTATTATCGTTTTACCTTCTTCTACTATTGTTCCGACACCGGTTGGAGTAAGTATCCCTCCCAGCCCAGCGCCGGCTGCCCTAATTCTCTCAGCCAAAGTCCCCTGAGGTACCAACTCGACATCAAGCTCTCCGGCATTCATTTGCACTCCTGATTCTTTATTTGTTCCGATATGCGATGTTATCAGTTTTTTTACTTGCTTGTTTACAATAAGTTTACCGATTCCAATTTCGGGAAAGGCAGTATCATTTGAAATCATTGTTAGATCCTTAACGCCTTTTTCAACTAACGCGTCAATTATCCCAAAAGGATTCTTGCAACCCAAAAAACCACCAACCATAATTGTCATGCCATCATTTATCATACTTACTGCATCGTCGATAGAGATTATTTTACTCACTTTACAGGCCTCCTTTACCATTATCTTTTAACGATTACTGACGTACCCATTCCACCACCGATACACAAAGTCGCAAGACCGGTTTCTATGTCACTGTTTATCATTTCATAGAGCAATGTAACAAGTATCCTTGCTCCTGAACATCCAACCGGGTGACCTAAAGCGATAGCTCCGCCATTTACATTTGTCTTCTCAATATCCAACCCCAAATCTCTTACTACAGCCAAAGACTGAGCCGCAAAGGCTTCATTCGCTTCAACAAGCTCTATGTCTTCTATGGTCATTTTAGCTTTGGCCAACGCCTTCTCGGATGCAGGTACAGGCCCATATCCCATAATTTGGGGATCCACTCCGGCTGACCCATAGGATACAATTGTAGCCAACGGTTTTACTCCCAGCTCTTCGGCCTTTTCCTTTGACACTAATACCAATGCTGCAGCTCCGTCGTTTATTCCCGAGGCATTTCCCGCTGTTACCGTTCCATCCTTCTTGAAAGCAGGCCTAAGTTTTGACAAACCTTCGATAGTAGTACCAAAACGCGGGTGTTCGTCCGTGTCTACTACAATTGAATCGCCTTTCCTCTGTGGAATTTCCACCGGTATAATTTCATCCTTAAATCTTCCACTTTTTATCGCTTTTTCTGCTCTTTTCTGACTTTCCAGAGCAAACTTGTCTTGCTCTTCTCTCGTTATATTCCATCTTTCTGCAATATTCTCGGCTGTAATCCCCATGTGATAGTTGTTGAATATGTCCGTTAAACCGTCTTGGACCATGTAGTCAACTATTTCACCATTGCCCATCCTGTGTCCCCATCTTGCTTTTGGTAAGATATACGGTGCCATGCTCATATTTTCCGTACCGCCTGCAAGGACAATATCTGCTTCCCCAAGCATTATCGCTTGAGCGCCCAGACTAACAGTCCTTAATCCAGATCCACAAACCTTATTAATAGTCATTGAAGGCACTTCTACAGGAATCCCTATTCCGATTGCTATTTGTCTCGCTACGTTTTGACCGATACCTGCCTGGAGTACATTACCGAATAATACTTCTTCAATCATTTCGGGTTTTATATTTGCCCTCTTGACAGCTTCTTTTGCAGCAACTACCCCAAGCTTTGTTGCGGATACATTCTTGAAACTCCCTCCGAAAGTTCCTATGGGCGTTCTTGCAGCACTTGCAATAACTACTTCTCTCATTGTATCTCCTCCTTCCACAAATTTTTGTTACATCAGACATGCCGGTTTTTAACAATATAACTGCCGGCTGCTAATTAGCTTAACTAATGTCTGTTTTCTTAATAAAGTGCAATTTTAGTGCCAATCAAAAAAACCGGCTATGCCGGTCTTTTTGATTGGCACCATTCCAGATTTTCGGAAACACAGTAGCTTCAACTTTCGACAAATCCATCTTGCAGTTGTACGCGCTGCATCATGCAATTTTCCAGAAACTCGGACTGTTTTCCGAATTTCTGGAATTACTGGATCCCGTATTTGCCTGCCTTCTCATAAAAGGTGGATTTGCTAACCCCAAGCAGCTTTGCTGCCTCCACGCCTTTACCTCCGGCTGCATGAAAGGCTCTTCTAATTACCTCCTTTTCCGTATCCTCCACTATGGATTTCAAGTGAAACTCACCATCTTTTAATAAAACTTTAGGCTGACGAATATAATAAGGCAGATGCTCCGGGTTAATTGTATCATTATCAATAACATTCAATGCCCTTTCAAGTACGTTTTCCAGCTCCCTAACATTTCCCGGCCATGAGTAACGCAATAAAATATCATAGGCGGCTTGGCTGATGTTTTTTTCTCCTATACCCATGCTTTTGCACAACTTTTTACACAAGAAGTCTACGAGCAGAGGAATATCTTCCTTTCTGCTTCGAAGAGAAGGCATTTCAAGACTTATTACATTCAGCCTGTAAAACAGGTCTTCTCTGAATTTCCCCTCTTCAATCAATTCTTCCAGGTTCCTATTGGTAGCTGCTATAACCCTCACATCAACCTTAATGGTTTTGTTGCTGCCCAGCCTTTCAATTTCCTTCTCCTGCAGCACTCGCAAGAGCTTCACCTGCATCTTCACAGGCATATCTCCTATTTCATCGAGAAATATTGTGCCGCCTTGAGCCTGCTGGAATTTACCTGTCTTTCCATCTTTTTTTGCACCGGTAAATGCGCCCCCATCATACCCGAAAAGTTCTGACTCCAACAGGTTCTCGGGTACAGCAGCACAGTTCACCTTTATTAACGGGTTATTCCTCCTTGGGCTCATATTATGAATAGCATGGGCCAACAATCCTTTACCGGTACCACTTTCTCCCCTTATCAAAATGGTTGATGAACTCTTTGCACATTTCTCCGCCAATTCTTTTAAGACAGTTATAATTCTACTCCGGCCAACTATATTATCAAGGGAATACTTGGCTTCTCGTTCTTTTATCAGCTCGCTCTTATAGTATTCCAATTGTTCTTTCAAATGTCGGGTCTGCTTCATCAGTTCATCCACCTCTGAAACATCCCTGAACAAAACTTTTCCAACAGCCCCTATTATTTTTCCATTTTCTCTAATAGGTATCCTGTCACATATCATATTATGACCATGTATATGCTGTATATGCCGTATTTCAGCTTTTCCGGTTTTTAGTACTATATGCATGCGAGTATTTTCTATAGCTTCGGTCACATGGTTCCCAATTATATCCTCCTGTTTGACTTTAAGAAATCGACAGTATGCATCGTTAAACATTGTTATGATCCCATTCTCATTAACAACTACCACACCTTCATAAGCCGAATTCAATATGGTTTCCAGAATATTTTTGATTGTCCTCGTCTCTTCTAGCTGAACCCTGCACTGTTTTAATTCGCTTATATCCTGAAGAACCGCCACTGCACCCACCAGTTCGCCTTTAACGACAACAGGGCTTCTGTTGCTGAGATAAGCTTTCCCCCCTATATTTAGGGTGCATCCGGTCTGAACCTTTTTTTGTTTCAGCACTTCGGGAAAACCGCTTTCGGGCACCAACTCTATAAACGATCTCCCTACGGCTTCCTTCTGTTTAACACTCAGTATTCTTTCGGCCGACGGGTTTAATGCAACAATATTTACATCGGAATCTACCAGCACAATCCCATTATACGCGGCTTCGAAAGCTGTCTTTAACTGCTCCACATAGTGCTTTTCCGACAGTTTTGACATAAGGGGCCCCCCTTGTTAATATCAAGCAAAATTCGGCTATTTGCTGACTTAATTTGAGGTCACCGAGGAACAACAAGCTATCTGATTAACAGAACCGTCACCCGAGTGCAGCAATTCCAGAACCATTTCATTCCTTCTGTTGCTTCCTTTCAACGATTATTTCGGTTATCTAATATAGTTCTACATAATTCTAAAAGAACCTTCAAAATCCTTCAAAATCCTAAAATAACTCCCTAGTATTCTTATGTTATTCTGTTTTTATCTGGGTCCACCTGCTTATGCTGCATTATTTGTTATAGTCCTGCCAGCTTCTTTAGTCTGCCTTGTTTCTCCGATATAGCCAAATTTTTTTAGCAATTCAAAATGTTTATAGTACATGATTTGTCTATATCAAAATCAGGCAAAAGCAGTTCTATAGACGTAAAAATCTGTGTCAATTTTCCATTCTTTACTTACTCTATTATGCAAAAAATATACCAAAATTAAGTGTAAGCAGATACAAGTTGCTACTCAACATTAATAATCAAACAAAAAACATGGTAACAGAAAAACATCCGGGCTTGAAAAAATTGTGTTTAATGAATTTATTGACATCCTAGGAATAGCTACTCTGAAGGAAAAATCGCCTATCCAGGCGACTTTTGCATTCTTTTGTATCTGTTTTTGGACATCCACAATTCCGTTATTGAATATGAAGTCCCGGCAGTACTGACGGCTGAATTAAACTTTTCGGGTTTTATTTGGTAATAGTCTTTGGGCATGAATTTAAGGATTGAAGGCATGTTTTCACTTATTACATCATATTTTTCATCAAGCATCTTCCAGGCTTTCCATAGGTTTTCGTAATGCTTTTTATCGCATGGACGTAAATCAAGGTTTTCGATATCGCTTAGTTCCCAAACCTCACAGCCCTGGAACGGGTTGGCCGTACCTAAATATAATCTGTTGCCGCTGTCCACATAGAGTATTCTTCCCCCATAGTTGTTCGGATTGTTTAGTCCCCTTAAGACTACCGATTGGAAGTTAACCCCGTCCTCGGACATATACAAATCGAAGCCGATCGGATAGTTTATTTGTCTTAATATTGCCACCACTGCCTTGTATATTCCTATCAGTATATTTGTTATGGCTGAGCCTATCAACTGCTCCAGGGCAGCCCTGTTTGCCAATAGGGCAGTCAGTATCACTTCCATATTGCTGGAATCATCAAAGGTACTAATAAACAGCCTGCCGTTGTATTCCTGTATTTGCCATGCATACACGTTGAAGGGATTGTTAAACCCGGACCCAAGGCCGGACAGGCTTCTTCTTCCCTGCTCCCCCGATGGTGTAAAAGGTATCAGCGGGTTTCCGCCCACCACCAGCTGCCAGTTATCATCCGCATCGATTCTTATGATGTCGCAGCCCATGGGAATAAGCCACGACAGCGGCAGCTGCTTTGTACCGCCTACATAAAGATAGTTGTTGAATACACCCATGCTTAGTGTATACCTGTTTGGAGGGACGCCAAACCCGTTTTCCACCACCAGTGTCCAGTCATTAAGTGCCGGCTCCGGCCTGTTTGTTCTCCAGACCTGAATCCTATCAGAATTAGTTGTAGCAATATAGATTCTGTTATTGAAAACAGCCATATTGGTTATCGCACCCATTGGGTTGCTGGCAGGGTCAAAGCCGGGTACGCTGCTGTCTATGACAGGCTCCCACGGAATGAATTCAGGGTCCTTGCTGCTGTATAATAGCGGGGTTTCACTGGGGTCTGTTAAGCCTCCTGTTTCGTCTATGGTAGCCACATACAGTTTTCCGTTGTGTGTTAACATTGCCCTTGAGGAAGTCCCCTGTAAAACGGTATCCGGCAGTATAAACCAATCAACCCCGTTGGTGGATTTTAATATCTGTACCCTTTCTCCAAAGGCCGCTGCATAAAGACCGGGGCTGCCTCCAAAGGGCCTGTGGTTAATCATGAACCTGAAGCCTACTATGCCGGAGCCGTCCGGAGCTTTGTAGACCCTTTCCCATGGCAGGGTCCCGTCTTTTTTGTATCTCCATATTTCCGCCAGGTTATCTATATTCTCCGGTCTTATCAGTGCGGGAATTTGAGCATTTGGAACGATGGTCCTAATAATATTTACAAGTATATTTCTGCCGGTGCCCACATAAATATAATCTCCCAGATCGCTCATGGACCATGCGTAATTATTTTGTCTTGCATTGTTCAGGTTGTTCATGTCAAACCCGTTAGTTGGTGTCAAGTTCTCAAATGCAGACATATTATCCCTTCCTTCGCTTTTATTAACCCCCTCTTCCACTAACAGGATATTTGCGTCACCATATATTGCTACAAAAAACTATCTGTTCAGCAGCTTAAAATAAAGCTTTCTGAACAGATGGCTTTAGAAGAAAAAATATATGGTTTAAGATGTTCGGTATCAAGGGGGAAAGCTGGTTCCCTCTATCTGTAATCAATGCCAGCCCTGGCCGCCTGGGACATCTGGTGCTTTCTTTTTATCCTGTATATTCGATTCCCTTTGCGAAAATTTGCCCCGGTCTGCCTGAAACTGAAAGGAACGTTATATTCAATGCATTGCTTCCTGGTGGAAAGCACCCATTCATAATCGCACAGCCGGGCGTTATTACCGGATTCGCCACCGCATATTACGCTTTCTATCATGTCATGGTATTTTTCCAGGTAGGACCTTATGTCAATAGCCTCCAGCATTGGCTCATGTATTATTGAGCGGTGCTTTATCGGCAGCTTAAGAAATCCCGGCAGTCTTTTGTCGGTCGTTTCCTGGTTTTCACAGGTACAGCAGATATGAACATTCTGGTAACCGTCGCCCCAGTCCGGCGGAAGGCTTTCCCAAAACCGTTCAGGACGTTTGGTTATAAATAAAAAGCGAAGGTCAGAGCGCTCTTCCATAAACCTCCAGGCATCCACACGCCACCCGTCGGCCGCCGGGTGGAAAAAATCCGACGTGAAACAAGTATATACGATACCATCGCCGGGCTGCAGCTTATACTCATTCTTACGGTTTTTCCTTACCGGCAGGTCAAAGGAAGCCGTCTTGCTAACGATTGAAGCATCCCTGTCATATTTTGCATCCCGCCTGTATACGTAACAGTTGCTGCAGCCGGGGCTAACTTTTGTGCATCCGTGCCAGGGGTTCCAAACGGTCATTAAGGCTCCTCCCTCCGTTCAGGTTTCTATGTCCATTTTGGTCAATTGTATATATCAATCTCTTTTTTGCTTAAGTCCAGCACGTGGGTTTCCACCGTACCCCCCAGGTGCTTTGAGACCAATTCAGCCAATTCCATTAGGGCCGAGTTAAATTTATTTGTCCTTTTTTCATCCACCAGTTCTATGCAGAGGAATGCGTTCTTTGTTTTTCCCTCCTCGTATTAATGTTAATCCAATAATAAGTTTTTTTCAAGAAGGCTTCTAAAGACAAGGTTCTTAACCGGTATCGTTCCTGTGGACTATTTGGCCTTCATAGGGCGGCGCCTTTTTCTCTCCCATGCAAAAAACAGTATAGAGAAAACCAGGGTCTGGGCTATAATTTCGGGCACTCCTATTTTGCAGGATTCAATAAATCCGGCAATAGTATCAATCTCCGCCGCAGAGGCCAGAAATTCTCTTATAGAGACCGGTGAGCCCAGCACCATCAGACCGAACAACAGCCCGAACAGCAGCAGCCAGCCGTGCCTTTTCTCAATAAACACACGGTGGAATGGATATACCAGAAGTGCCAGAACCGCACCACGGATTATCTGCCCGAAAAACACTGCCGCAACCATTACAATGTTTTCCAGTGGACGGTAAAGTTCAAAAACCTCCATTGTATCCAGGGCTTCTTCATACCCGGAAATCTGATAGAATAACCCTCCAATAATCCAGTATACCACTGCATGGACAAGTATGAATCTTGAGGTATAACCTGCAAGTTTTCTATTCATGTATTTCACCCCTTTTACCGGCGCTGCTGCGGTTTTCCCATTTAAGGAACACCCGGCAGAACACCATCACCTGGACCGCCCCCGCAGCCAGTACCAGAAGATGCTCGACGGCTGTGGTTTCGGTATATATCATGCCTTCAATTGTACCGGGAAGGGGTTCAAGACTTCCCAGAATGGCAAGACCCCATAATGCACCAAACAATACAATCAGGCCGTCTTTGTCCCTGACGATAATCCTGTAAAACGGGTAAAGCACCAGTGCCATAATTCCTGCACGCAT